>Ga0007791_10000327_pt1 | contig 14507 bp, 9 predicted proteins | sample CryBogmetaGMA05M_FD_60368 | JGI IMG/M metagenome (GOLD analysis project Ga0007791, IMG submission 60368) | Freshwater microbial communities from Crystal Bog, Wisconsin, USA - MA0.5M | ecosystem: Environmental > Aquatic > Freshwater > Lake | place: Crystal Bog, Wisconsin, USA | collected 2009-07-06 | reverse complement strand
ACCTTCGCTTTGAACTCCGGTGGATGAAATTTCCGCTTCTTTGATTCAGTCATTGGTAACCCGTTTCTTTAGACAGTGTCCCACTTAAACACCTGTCCCAAATTCCGGGTCCACTTCAGATCACTCCATTTGAGTCCAATGTGAAACCGTCAGGCCTGTAGAATTTGCTCGGGCAAAGCTCAACAGAGCCAATATGGCCGCAGGGACAATGATGCTGTCTGGCCACGGCCAGCGCCTTGACTCGGAGGATGCAGGAAACCCTCCGCAAAATGAAGAAATCGCCATCTTGGCGGTCTGGGTACAGGCGCGCTCATGAACGGTTCCGCAAGCCAACTTAAACCGAGTCTTGGCAGCTTCTTCCGCATGGCAATCATTGCGGGGGTCGAAAGCGCCGTCCGCATTCATATTGAGCGAGGCGACAACCTCAACGCCCGAGATGCTGGTGGTCAGACTCCACTCATGCTGGCGGCTGCACGAAACAAGCCCCACATTTTCAAACTGCTTCTGGATGCCGGAGCCGACCCGCTTCTCGCCGACTCAGAAGGGAAAACCGCGTTGCTTATCGCCAATGCTGCTGGCGCGCGCGAAATCGCATCGCTGTTGGAGCCCGCGTTTGCCCCTTCGCTAGAAGTCGCACCGGCTGACCACGCATCGCCGTTTCCAGCCGACGAGGCACCCGCAAATGACGACTCAATTTCCGTAGCGGAATCCGATCAGCTAGAAGTGCCCTCTCCGGCAGCCATTCCAGACCCTGCCGACAACGCGCAGCCGCTACCTGGAATTGCCGAATCGGACGCAACGCCAGCCCCCCTCGACACGGATCACAAAGAAGACAGTGAATGGTCCACAGCTCCGTTTCCCGCCGCCCTAGAGCTTATTGACTTCGACGAAGACGGCGCGACGTTGGACCTTTCAGGCTGGGAAGCCGAAGAAGAACTCGCTACGCCCGACGGCGACCCGACGGTTTTGGCTACCGCTTTGGAAGTTCAAATCGGGATTTCCGAGCACACACCCATCGACATCTCTACCGACTGGGACGACTTCGAGGCCTTTTTGCCCGAGCGCGCGTCGCCTTTGCCCAAGGCGGACGATGCGGAAGCCCGAGAGCGCTTGCGGGCGCTGCTACTTCGCGCTACCCGCGAGGGCAGCGTGCCTAACGAGGCCATCGAAGACCTGACGCTGAACGACGACCAAACGCTCAACGAAGAAGCGGGTGCCTTGCTGCGCATGGTCGTAAACGACCTGGGCGCGGAAGCCGACGAGCGCCATGAATATCCCACCCATCACGAAAACTTCACGGTGCATGTGGAGCCCCGTGAAACTCCCGACGAAGAGCAAACCGTCGACGACGCGCTTGCGTTTATCGACGAACTGGAATCCCGACGTAATGACCCGCTACGGATTTATCAACGAGATTTTCAATCCGCCACGCTCTTAACAGCCGACGAAGAAATCACGCTTGGCAAGGCCATGGAGCAAAGCATCGAAGCTGCGCTCGACGCGCTGGCTGGCTCCATCACTGGAATTGCCGCCGTCATCGAATCCTCCCAGTTGGTGAAGTCAAAAACGAAGCCGCTTAGGTGGATGTCAGCAGGGACTCGGGACGATGTTCCAGAGTCGACAGATATCCATGGCGAGTTGCCTCCTCCAAAGACCGATGGCTCCGACGAAGACAAAGATGGCGGCAAAGGCACGCAAGACGATCCGGACGAAAGTACTCACGAGGAAGAAATTTCAGCGTTTCTCGCGAACGCTGAGCGCCTTTTGTCTGCCGCAGGATCGCTGAAAGCAACGTCCGCAGTTAACAAAGCTAGGCGCGAGGCTCTTGGCGCGCTAGGGTTGTCCGGCCCATTCCTTCTGGGTCTTTCTGAATCAGGATGTGTCAAAGAGCCGGAACCTGCTCGCGCCTTCAGATTTGCAACTCAGTCTTATTTGGATGCACGGGATCGAATGACCGTCGCGAACCTGAAACTGGTTCAATCTATCGCCAAAAAATACCTTTACAGCGGCATGCCTCTGGACGATCTGCTTCAAGAGGGGAACATAGGCCTGCTAAAGAGCGTTGAGCGTTTTGACTGGCGCAGAGGGTTCAGATTCTCGACTTACGCAACATGGTGGATTCGCCAACAGGTGTCGCGGTTCGTGGCCGACAAATCGAAAACCATACGAGTGCCTGTCCACATTCATGAAAAGATTCATCGAATCAGGCAGGTTTCTCGCGCTTTTGAAACCGACAACAACAGAGCCCCCACAGCAGCAGAAATTTCCGAGCTCGCCGATTTGCCGCTGCGAAAGGTCGAGGCCTACCTTCAAATTGCCGGCGAGCCGTTGCCGATCCACGAGCTCGACATCGACTCAATGATCGCCGCCGACGCGCGCGATGAATACATTTCGCCGGACCCGATGGAGATCGTGTCCGGTCGAGATACGTCCAAGGTAGTCCAAAAAATTCTCGGCACGCTCAAACTCAAAGACGAAAACATCATCCGAATGCGATTCGGAATTGGCGTGTCCGACGCTATGACTTTGGACGAAATCGGCACGCGAATGGGCGTCACGCGCGAGCGCATCAGGCAAATTGAAGCGAAAGCCCTCCGCAAGCTGAAGCACCCAAGCCGTCTGGACGCGTTGTTGGCTGCCCTCAATGGAAACAAACCGTCCGTGCCGAAAAAGAACGCACTCGACCTTTCGGAGCGCGAATCAGACGATGACGACTCACCCGAACCATCCAAGGATGAAGACGAAAACTTCAATTGTGAAGGTCTCGACGAAGAAGAGCGAGTTCAAGAATTGGTCGATGCAGGAGCCGCTAAGCCGCCTCGAAAAAACGCGCGCGAGCCTGCCCGCGTTGCGTTTGAAATGCCCAGCTTCGACGCAGTCGCTGCCCAACCCACTGCGCGCCACCATTCAGTATCGGTCCCGGTGCAGAGGCTCTTGGATGCAGCCACCGTACTCGGAGCTTCGGTCAAAGTTGCCCAAAAGGGCGTGGACAATAACATTTGGATCGATTTCAGCAAAGCTCCCACGACTCCCCCGCGACCGCTGATCCGCAAGTTGGTCGACTCGGGATTCAAATTTTGGCCCGGCAAGGGATACTGGCGATGACGCAAAAAACTCGCAACGCGCCGCCGCGCGCAGCGGCCATGCTCGAATCCCTTCGGGGGCTTGGCTACTCCACCGCCGCCGCGTTGGCTGACATCGTCGACAACAGCATTTCCGCGGGAGCGACTGAAGCCCGCATCGAGTTCGTGTGGGACGGGGCGCATAGCCGAATCTCCATCCTTGACGATGGGCGTGGCATGGATGATGGCGAGCTTGAGAGCGCGCTGCGACTTGGCGACAAGAATCCGCTCGACGCACGCGATGCGCGCGATCTTGGCCGCTTCGGCATGGGACTTAAAGCCGCGTCGTTCTCGCAGTGCCGCAGGCTCACGGTAGCGTCCACAAAGGACGGAGCGCAAAGCTGCCTGCGCTGGGACCTAGAAGAGTTGGCCGCCCGGCCCGACAGCGATTGGCTGCTTTTCGAGGGGCCAGCCAAAGGCTCCAAGCCCTACTTGGCTCCATTGAAAGGCAAGCGCTCGGGCACGCTGGTTTTATGGGAGTCGATGGACCGTATCGTCTCCGACGGTTACACCGCCGATGACTTCAACGATCTGGTCGACAGCGTCGAATCCCATCTGGCCATGGTCTTCCATCGCCTTATCCAAGGGCCGCGCGCCAAATTCAAACTGCTCTTGAATGGCCAAGCCGTCGCGCCATGGGACCCGTTCATGACCGGCCACCCCGCCAAGCCATGGTCATCGCCAACAACCTACCACGCGACCGATTACGGCTCCGTTGCCGGCCAGTGCCATGTCCTGCCGCACCGGGACAAGTTAACCCCCGCCGAATTCGAAGATAACGGAGGCCCGGCTGGCTGGACCGCGCAGCAAGGCTTCTACGTCTATCGCAACGAGCGGCTCCTTGTGGCTGGAGGCTGGCTTGGCCTCGGCAATGCCCGCGCATGGAATCGGGAAGAGGCCCATCGCCTGGCCCGCATCCGCATCGACATTCCCAACACGGCGGATGCCGATTGGAAAATCGACGTCCGAAAATCGACCGCTCGCCCGCCTGTATCCCTCCGACCCTGGCTTATGGCCTTGGCCGAAAACACTCGCGAGAAGGCCCGGCGCGTGTTCGCCTACCGCGGAACGCCCGCGCCGGCGCAAGGCAACATCCCGATCGAACAAGCTTGGCGTGCCGAACGAGTGAAGGCAGGCATTCGGTATCGGATCGAAGAGACGCACCCCTCGGTCGCCGCGGTGCTGGCCAACGCCGGAGCGCTGGGGCCGCTGGTCAAGTCCATGCTCCGCGTGATCGAGGAAACGGTGCCGGTGCAGCGCATCTGGCTCGACACCGCCGAAAACAAAGAAGCGCCGCGCACCGGTTTCGAAGACGAGCCCAACGAGGCCATCGTCGAGGTGGCCCAAGTGCTCTTCGACGACCTCATGGAGCGCAAGGGGCTGTCGGTCGCAGAGGCCCGCAAGTCGCTGCTGCGCACCGAACCCTTCCAAAAATACCCCGCGCTCGTCGCAAAACTCGGACTGGATAAATGATCGAATCAGAAGCCGCCGCCGCGCAAGCCGAATTGCTCGAGAACGTTGTCGCCACGGCGCAGCGACTCATCAAGGCTGAAAAGGACAAATCAAAGATCACTCCGTCCTTCATCGCCGAAAAGGTGAAGCGCGCCGCCGACATGTTCGCCGCAGAAAGCCCCCTGCCAGTCGACCAGCAGCAGGCCGTCGGAATCTTGATCCAGCGGTTCAGCCATTGGATGGGCAAGGCCACCACGCTTAAGGACGACGTGGGCCACCTCGATTGGCTCAATGCCTCGCGCAAGCAGGACTGGCACTACTGGCGACGCTACCGCGATTTTCAAGAAAACAAGCTCTCCGACGTGGTTGTCGACGGCCTAGACGAGGCCACCGACAACATCTTGGAGCTCTTGGAAGACCCGCTGCGAACCAGCGCATGGGATCGCCGCGGCTTGGTCGTCGGCCATGTGCAATCCGGCAAGACCAGCAACTATTCTGGGTTGATCTGCAAGGCTGCCGACGCGGGCTACAAAATCATCATCGTCTTGGCGGGCATGCACAACAATTTGCGCTCGCAAACTCAAATGCGCCTTGAAGAGGGCTTCTTGGGCTACGAGACCACCGACGACCGCGGAGCCGGAAAGGCCATTGGCGTCGCCCATTTCGGCGACGACTTGAAAACCAATTCCGCCACGACCCGCGCCGACAACGGCGATTTCAGCAAGGTCGCGGCCAAGCGCTTTCACGGCATTTCGCCGGAAGAGCGCCCATGGCTGTTCGTGGTCAAGAAGCAAAAGACGGTGCTCACCGCCCTGCTCAATTGGCTTCAAACCCGCGTGGCCGACGCCACCGACATCGAGGATGGGCGCAAGCTCATCACCAAGCTGCCGCTTTTGATGATCGACGACGAGGCCGACAACGCCTCGGTGGACACGGGCGAGCAACTGTTCAACGAAGACGGCACCCCTGACGAAGAGCACCAGCCCAAAACGATCAATAGCCTGATCCGCCAGGTCTTGCACACGTTCACCCGCAAGGCGTACGTGGGCTACACCGCCACCCCCTTCGCCAACATCTTCATCCACCACAAAGGCGCGACCGCCAAAGAAGGCCCGGACCTTTTCCCGCGCTCCTTCATCATCAACCTAGCCGCCCCATCGAATTACGTCGGTCCTGCACGCCTCTTTGGCCGAATGACCAAAGAGGGCCGCGTTGGCGCGCTGCCTCTGACCCGCGACATCGTCGACAACTACGATCCGCAAACCGAATCGGGGTGGATGCCGCCCAAGCACAACAAGAACCACACGCCCACATACAACGGGCAAGAGACCGTTCCGCCGTCGCTGCGCGATGCGGTCTACTCTTTCGCTTTGGCGTGCGCGGCCCGCGAGCTTCGCGGCCAAGGCTCGCAGCACAGCTCCATGCTGATCCACACGACCCGGTTCGTGGCGGTTCAAAACTTGGTCCGAGAACAGGTGGAAGAAACCGTGCAGCGCATGCGCCAGAAGATCACTCGCGGAATAGACGCGACCGAGCTTCTTGCCAGACTTCAGCAGCTATGGGAAGAGGACTTTTTGCCGATACGCGACGAAGTCGCCGAGCTCTCGCCTCCCCATGAGCGCCCGCCCGCAATGCCTAGCTGGGAAGAAATTCTGGCCGCCTTGCCGCTTGTCATGGGCGACATCGAAGTCCGATCCATCAACGGCACCGCCAAAGACGCGCTCGACTACGCGGCTCCCGGCGCTGCATTGAAGGTCATCGCCATCGGCGGCGACAAACTCGCTCGAGGCCTTACGCTCGAGGGGCTCTGCATCAGCTATTTCATCCGCACCACGCGGATGTACGACACGCTCATGCAAATGGGCCGCTGGTTCGGCTATCGCCCTGGATACCTTGACCTCTGCCGCCTTTACACCTCGCCGGATTTGGTGAGCTGGTTCGGCCACATCGCCGACGCTTCCGAAGAGCTGCGCGAAGAATTCGACTTCATGGCCGAGGCGCGCCTCACGCCCGAGCAATACGGGTTGAAAGTCAAATCGCATGAAATTCTGACGATCACCTCTCCGCTGAAAATGCGGAATTCCCAAACGCTCTCGCTCACCTACAGCGGGACGCGACCGCAAACCATCCTGTTCCACCGAAACGCGAAAATTCAAGAATCCAATCTGGCCGCCGCCGACGCTCTTTTGGCTGCCATGGGCGCGCCAAACGTGCCCGGTCCCGAATACGCGCGCGACGGCAGCGCGGACAAATGGAAGCGTTCAAGCCTATGGAAGGATGTCGACGCGGCCAAAATCGTTTCGTTTCTAGGTTCGTACACAACGCACCCTAAAGCGTCCAGCGCCAAAGGTCCAGTGTTGGCAGACTTCATCACAAAGATGGTCGAGATTGGCCAGTTGAAGCATTGGAACATCGCGCTCTTGGCAGAAGGGGAAAGCCTCGGCGATCCGTACACTTTTTCAAATGGCATAAGCATCGACTCTTTTTCGATGCGGACCCCGGACGATATGAAAAAGTCTGATCTGCCGAAGGACCCTGACAATTTTGCGATCGGCGTGCTCACCGACCCGTCAGACGAAGGCATCGACCTTGACGACGACGCATGGCGCAAGGCCTTGGCGCTCACCCGCGCTGCCTGGAAGCCCGACCCCGCGCGAGGCCGCGTCTCGCCGCCATCCATCCCTAGCGGCAAAGGCATCCGCATGGCCCGCGCGCAGCTTGGCGGCTCCGCCGATCGCGGGTTGCTGCTTCTGTATCCACTTTCCCCCTACTCGGGCAAGGACAAGCTTCCAGAAAAGCTGATCGTGCCCGGCTGGGACAAACCCATCATGGCCTTCGCCATCGCATTCCCGTCGAGCGACAGCTCGATCCGGGTCGAATACGAAGTAAACCTTCTCTACTGGATGCAAGAATATGGCCCGTCCGAGTAAAGACTTCCTTTTGGCATGGTCGTCGCTCTCCGGCGACGATGCGGAGCCCGGCTGGCGCTCGATCGCCCTGCCTCCTTCGGGTCCGCTTGACGTGCGCGCGGGCCGACGCTCTCCCGACAACGCCGAAGCCGTGCTGGTCGGTTTGCCCACCGCAAAAATCCCCGCCGCCGACAAGCTCCCGGAGGGGCAAGGATTTACCGTGGAGCGCGCCGACATCGAGGGCGCGGGAAAACTCTGGATCGCCTTGTCCCGCAAGTTCGCGGGAAGTACCGAACTGTTCGCTGCCATGGCGTGCGATGTCATCGGAGCATTGGACGACGCGGTGGCCGCGGGTGCCGACGAGGCTCGGCTCGCCCGCGTCTGCATCGGTCGCGTGGGAGCGTGGCAAGAGTTCATGCGCAAGGGCACGCAAGCGCTAAGTCCAGAGGCCGAAATCGGCTTGGTTGGCGAGCTTGTTCTTTTGGGCGCGATCATCAGCGCGGGTGTCGCTGCTGCCCAAGCCATTGAATCATGGGTCGGCCCGCTCGACGGGATTCAGGACTTTGAAATTGGCACCGGGGCGTTGGAAGCCAAGGCCACCCTCTCGGCAAAGGGATTCCCCGCCAAGATCGGTTCGCTCGAGCAACTCGACGATTCGGTCCGCCAGCCTTTGTTCGTGGCGGGCGCCCGGTTTCGCCTAGTCGAGTCCGGGCAGAACCTTCCAGAATTCATCGCGGCCATGCGCGCGACGATCCAAGGCAACGCGGAGGCCACGCGGCTGCTTTCCGAACGGCTTCTTGCGGCGGGCTACATCGACTCGCACGAAGGCCGCTACCCCCGCCGTTTCGTTTTGAACGACATCCGAGTAGTCAAAGTCGGCGAAGCTTTTCCCCGGCTGACTCCCGGCACCGCGCCCGCAGGAATCACACGGGCTATGTATGAAATCGACTTGGACAAAGCTCCAGGCGAAAACGTGGGGGTAGACACTGCCCTCAAACAACTGGGAGCGATTTGAATATGGATTTGTCTGAATTTCTACGCGAGACGCAGAGCGCCGTCAAAGCGCAAATGCGCGATGGAGCCCTCTACGAGGAGCTCGTGTTCTGCGGCATCGTCATGGAGCACATGTCGGACATCGGCATGACCTTCGAGCCGGTGGAATGCCACTTCGAAGGCAAAGTGGGAAACGCTAACCTGCGCCTAAGCGGGTACTCTATTTCGGAAGAGAGCGATCAGCTCGACCTCTTTGTGAGCCTTTACGCCAACGCAGAAGAGCCCACAGCCATCCCTGATGCCGAAACCAAGACGGCGGTCGAGCAATGCCTGCGCTTCCTGACGTTGTGCGCCGAGGGCAGGATGGCTCCCAGGCTGGACCCGTCCAGCGACGTGCGATCCCTGGCCGAGACTCTGCAAGCCATTTACGACGACCTTGAGCAAATTCGCGTCTATGTCATCACCGACAGGGTCGCCAAGTCCAAGAGCTTCAAGACGCGCGACATTGGTGGCAAAGCCGTGCGGCTGGAAGTCATGGACATCCAGCGCCTCCACCGTCATTGGTCAGAAGGCAAACCACGCGACGAGCTAATCGTCGATTTCAAATTGGTGTGCGGCGGCCCGCTGCCCTGCGTATATGTCCCCGGCGAAAGCGATTACGACTATGCCCTGACCGCGATTCCCGCCGAGGCGCTTCGGCTGCTGTATGAGCAATTCGGAGCCCGCCTTCTGGAAGCCAACGTCCGTTCGTTTTTAAGCGTCAAAGGCAAGGGCGTGAACGCTGGCATTCAAAATACCCTGCGCATCGCCCCCGAGCGTTTCATGGCCTACAACAACGGCATCGTGATCGTGGCCGACAAGATGGAACTGGACAAGGCGGGCGGCGAAGGCTCCACCGGCATCCTGTGGCTCAAAGGCCTTCAAATCGTCAACGGCGGACAGACGACGGCCTCGATCTACTTCACCAAAAAGAAATTTCCGGAAACCGACCTTAGCCGCGTGCGCGTTCCGGCCAAGATCATCGTCATGCGAGATGACGATTCCGCCAAAGAAGAGGCACTGGTCTCGGACATCTCTCGTTATGCCAACAGCCAAAACGCCGTGCGCCAATCCGACCTCTCGGCCAACAAGCCGTTCCATGTCGAGATTGAAAAGCTCTCGCGCTCTGTGTTCTGCCCCGATGGCGTGGGCCAGTGGTTCTACGAACGAGCTGCAGGCAGCTACAACACGCTTCTGACTCGCGAGGGCACCACGCCCGCAAGGCTCAAAGCTTTGAAAGAAGCCATCCCCGCCGCGCGTCGCATCACCAAGACCGACCTTGCGAAATACATCACCGCATGGGACAAAAAGCCCGACATCGTCAGCCTCGGGTCGCAAAAGAACTTCGACCGTTTCATGGCGGGGCTTACCCCAGCCGACGGCCAAGAGGCCACTTTGCCCACCGCCGCAGAGTACAAGGCCATGATCGCCAAGGCCAAGATATACCGCGACGCGCAGAAGCTCTTGCGCCCAATGTTCCAAGCCTTCCAAGCCAACGTGGTGGCCTATACGGTTTCTCTGCTCTCCGAGAAGCTCGGCCATCGCATCGACCTCCAGCGCGTATGGAACAAGCAGGCAGCATCCCCCGAACTGTTGGGTCAAATTGCAGTGTGGGCCAAAGAGGTCAATGATGTGCTGCACGCATCGGCGGGCGGAAAGATGGTGTCCGAGTGGGCCAAGCGCCCCGAGTGCAAAGACGCGGTGATGGGCGCGAGCTATTCCGTCGCTGCCGCCAACATTCCGGAGGTGAAATAACCCACGTCGGTCGATCTATCCTCGATAAAGAAAGGTATCTTCAAAAAACTGGATTGCAAAACACGAGCTGCATGCACTCTGTGGGCGTCCATGATGGGAATTCTTGAACCCCACTAACCGCAGCATACATACAGTCTTTTAAGGCAGGTATAAAGTGCTGTTGGCAGCGCGCGACGCTTGAGGGCTGGTTCCGGTCCAGGATTGGAAGGCGCGCACGAAGGAACTGGGATCCTCAAATCCCAGAAGAAATGCGATTTCAGCGCCAGACATATTTGTATGCGCGAGGTAGTGTTGCGCCAGAGAAGACCGTACCTGGTCTAAAGTTTTCTGATAACTGCTGCCTTCGTCGTTCAGCCTACGCTGTAGGGTCCGAGAACTAACTCCCAGCTTCTTGCAAGTGGACTCCAAGGACAGTTCCCCTGCCGGAATGGCCTCAAGGAGCACGCTTCTGAGGCGTTCCGTCATGCTCGCCTGACGATCAAGTTCGTGCAGCCGCTTGCTCAAGGCGGGCTCAAAGAACGACCACATTCCATAGTTTGAGGTCAGGAAAGGCCGCTCAGCGTCTTGAGCGCTAAAACTTACGGAGGGTATGGGCCCGTCCGATAGTTTGCAGCCCAAGTAGGCCTCATATTCAGAAACTTGATTGAATCCGGACGGCGAGAATACCGCTAGAGGATTTACTCGACTACGCGTAGCCAGGCGAGCCAACTGAACAAAAAAGACTAACTCAAAGGATATCAGTCCCGCCGGGGGGCTGACCGTTTTGTCCAGCCACTCAAAGGAAAGGGTGGTCCGATCTGCCTCCTGATCGATCTGCAGCATCATGGGCGCGACGAGCCGTTTGTATTTGGCTAAGCGCAGAAGCGCTGTATTCAAGTCTGCGCTGCAAAGCGCCGCAAACAGGACGGGATCAAACCAATCCGCGGACAGCGCACTCGCAATGCGCAAAGGCAAAGGGGATCGCTCGCCGGACGCTTCCGCCTCCGCTTCAAGCGCCGTCCAAAGCTCGAACAACTGAGGTGTCTCCAAAACCGCGTTTTCACGCACAAAAAGATCGCCCGGGAGCTTTGCACGGCGCAGCACATTGGCAGCTTGCAACTTCAAGTCCCGAAGTAGTAGTCGCCAACCATGCCAGACAGGGTACGTATTGGTTGTCCCTCGATTTTGTCGCGATTGTTGCATTGGTTTGATTTGCCCCATTGGATTCTTAGTCGGCGCAGCTACTGATCAGTGGACCAGTCTAGGACGCAAAAGACGCCAATGCAATCGCCATTCGCGCCAATCTGACGAACTACAGATTGGCGTGATTTGCCAAGAATATGGCGGATTCGGTGAATGCGTTCGCGAACCCGCATCGGCAAACTGCCGACTTCGTTTTATAAGGTCAAAAAATGAAGTTAACCGTGAACGGCACGACCCACGAAGTCGACGTGGAACCGGAAATGCCACTGCTGTGGGTTCTACGCGATGAACTGAATCTACGTGGGACCAAATTCGGTTGTGGCATGGCCTTGTGCGGTGCATGTACCGTGCATGTGGGCGGTGTAGCGCTGCGATCCTGCGTAACACCGGTCAGCGCAGTCCAGGGCCCCGTGACGACCATAGAAGGACTCGGTTCACCCCAGGCCCTACACGTGGTGCAAGCCGCCTGGATTTCGCACCAAGTCGCACAGTGCGGTTACTGCCAGTCCGGCCAAATCATGAGCGCCGCTGCGCTGCTTGACCAAAACAATGCACCAACAGATGCTGACATTGATGCCGCTATGTCGGGCAATCTTTGCCGATGCGGTGCGTACCCACGTATCCGCGCCGCTATCCATGATGCTGCAAAGCGCATGCAGGGAGGACGAGTATGAGCAAAGTCGGAACTATTGCTCGCCGCAGCTTTCTGATTGGTTCCGCAGCGGTGATCGGCGGCACTGTGTTTGGTATCTATAAGTACAAGCAGCCACACCCCAACCCCTTGCTAGCTGAACTACCAGATGGCGCGAGCGCTATTACGCCTTATGTGCGTGTTGACGCACAAGGCGTCACACTGATTACTGCACGTGCAGAGATGGGGCAAGGCGTTCACACCACCCTGGCAGCCTTGCTGGCAGAAGAACTCGATGTTGCCTGGGAGGAAATCCAAGTCGAACATGGCGCACCTGGTGAAGCGTACTACAACCGCTCTCTGGCTGAAGAAGGCGTGCCCTTCGGGCCTCTTGATCACGGCGTACTGGCGCAAAGCATGCGTGGAACCATGGGTGTTCTATCCAAATTCATGGGTCTGCAGGTCACTGGTGGCTCATCGAGCGTGCCGGATGCGTTTGAGAAACTGCGATCAGCTGGTGCAGCAGCACGGTTTGCACTGGTGGCTGCGGCTGCACAGCGTCTGGGTGTACCTGCCTCAGAGCTAAAGACCCACAACGGTACTGTTTCAGCTCCAAACGGGACAAAACTGACCTATGTCGAGTTAGCTACTGATGCAGCAAAGATTGATCTGCCCCAGAGCCCGAAGCTGAAGGATCGCAAAGACTGGCGCTACCTTGGAAAAGCCATGCCACGGGTGGATATGGTGGGCAAGTGCACGGGAACCGCCATATTTGGCATCGATGTGCGTCAAGATCAAATGCTATTTGCCACGGTACGCCTCAATCCCGCGATAGATGCAGCACTCAGCTCATTTGATGCCAAGCCCGCCATGTCCATGCGCGGCGTGTTTAAAGTCGTTGAGATTCCGGGGGGCATTGGTGTCATTGCCAACAACACGTGGCGGGCCTTTCAGGCAGCGCAGGCCGTCAATTGTGTCTGGACAGCGCCCGTGTACCGACAGACCACTGCTGCGCTGGTTGACGCGATAGCCGCGTCCTTTAACAAGAAGCATCAGGACAGCCAACTCAAGAATGATGGCAATGTTGAGGAAGCACTCGCAGGTGGTAAAGCACTGGCGGTGGAATACCGCGTACCGTTCCTGGCGCACGCCACCATGGAGCCTATGAACGCAGTCGCCTGGCTTCGTGATGGACGCTTGGATATCTGGACCGGAACCCAGTCACCCACTGCCGCGCGTGATCAGGCGGCCAAGTTGGCCGGACTGGATCCGAGCCAAGTGCATGTACACACCATGTTGATGGGTGGCGGCTTTGGACGGCGTCTGGAGTCGGACTACGTTCTTCAGGCAGTACGCATGGCAATGGCCGTGAAGGGCAGACCCGTGAAATTGACCTGGCGCCGGGAAGAAGATATGACTCAGGATCAATACAGACCTGCAGCTATTGGACGCCTGCGTGGCCTGGCCCAGCAGGGAGTCGTCAAAGCTCTGGACGTCAGTGTGGCGTGTCCCTCCGTTCTCGAATCGCAAGGTTCACGCCTTGGACTTTCTATACCTGGGCCTGACAAACTGATCGTTGACGGAACCTATGACCAGCCCTATGGAATTGCCAATTACAGGGCCACTGGCTACCGGACTCCGTCCATCTTGCCGATCAGTTCCTGGAGGTCTGTAGGTAACTCCTACAACGGCTTCTTCATGGAAAGCTTTATGGACGAACTGGCACTACAAGCGGGCGCAGACCCCATGCAACTGCGTCTTTCTCTCATCAATGACGCGCCATCGCGCAAAGTTCTGGAGACTGTGTCTGAAATGTCGGGCTGGGGCAGACCACTATCGGCGGGCAAAGGAAGAGGGGTCGCTTATCACCTCGCATTTGGTGCGCCGACCGCAGAGGTCATTGACATCAGCATGACAGCGGACGGCATCAAGATCGACAAGGTCTATGTGGTCACCGATGTAGGCATTGCGCTGGATCCTCGCAATATTGAGGCGCAACTGCAATCTGCAGTGATTTTTGGTTTGAGCGCTGCGATCTTTGGCGAGATTACTTTCAACAACGGCGCGGTAGAGCAGACCAATTTTCACCAATTCGAGGCCTTGCGCATGTTGCAGGCACCTGCCATCGACGTTCAGGTGCTGGAAGGCGGTGGGCAAATTCGCGGCGTGGGTGAAACTGGAACACCCCCTGCAGCCCCAGCCCTAGCCAACGCGATCTTCAGTCTCACGGGAAAGCGGTATCGAGAACTGCCGTTGCACAAGCACGCTCGCTTTGTTTGAAGCACTGGCGCATCGACTGTCAGCTCGGGAAATTCCTATGACTCAAACGACAACGCAAATTCGCAACTACGGACTTATCTTCCTGATGGTCCTTAGCCTGCTTGGAGTGAGCTCTGCTCAAACATCCTCGACACCCAAGCCGGA
>Ga0007791_10000326_pt1 | contig 14535 bp, 14 predicted proteins | sample CryBogmetaGMA05M_FD_60368 | JGI IMG/M metagenome (GOLD analysis project Ga0007791, IMG submission 60368) | Freshwater microbial communities from Crystal Bog, Wisconsin, USA - MA0.5M | ecosystem: Environmental > Aquatic > Freshwater > Lake | place: Crystal Bog, Wisconsin, USA | collected 2009-07-06 | reverse complement strand
TGCTTCGTTAAATCTACTTGTCGAAACAGTGTGGTTGAGCACGGTACTTAACAGTGCAATGAGCGCTGTTGCCGCAACCAGAATAAGAGTTCGTTGATTTCTCATGCGAGCTCCGTCTCGTCGATTTCACGCTTGCGTCGTCCCGAAGGAAGTGCAAGAACAACGGTCGTAACAAGAACGATGATGAAGAACGAAATCCATGCCCGTCGCACAGTTCCGTCATGAATAACCGAAATATGTCCGCCAGTTGTCACGGCAAAAGTTGGTAGACCATGTTCATCTTTTACCTTCGCAAGTCGATAGCCATCTTGCATGATCTGCCAAGAATTACTGTACGACTCGGTGAGAGTAATTGTTCCGGGCGCAGGAACATAGGTACGAGTGCCCTTAAATGGAAGCACTATTGCTTTTCCAGAGTAATCAACAAATTTAAGTCTGCCGGTATCTTCGAGTACGCGCCAAACAATTCCTGCATTGGTAGATGAAGTTCTATTAAATCCACCTAACCCATCAATAGTTTGAACTACTTCTTGATCTACAGGGCTCTTAATAAATACGTATTTAATTCCATATGCAGATAGAACTTTGCTGGAAGTTACTCCCGTATTGTCGACGAGGCCTTCGATTGCATGAGAAATTTCTGGCGTATCTTGCGGAGCAACCTCAGTTTCGCCTAATGAAATCCCCTGTCCACGCGATAAGTAATACGAGATCGAAGATTCACCATTGTGGCGATAAGGCCGCAGCACTACCGTCTTGGCATTTTTTTCTACAGAGAGAAAGGCTGGCAAAACATCTGCTGACGTTGTCCGAAGTGGTGAATTAGCTCCCGCAGTCATGAGCCAAAATATGGAGGTCGCCGTGTAAGCAACAGTCACTGCCAAAATTGCGGCGACTGAAATGTGGCGGTAGTTGAGATTGGATTGCTCGAGTCGAGCCCTTATTTTATCGAACATCACCACAGCTGCGGTAATGGAGAAGAGCGTTGAAATTGCTAAGAAAGTTCCAGCAAATGCCCTAGTAGGCGATACAGATCCATTTCCGTTAACAACAAGTGCGCTTACGAGGGTGCCTGATAACAAGAAGACAAGGCCGGTGGTTGAGAATCGACGAGCTGCGGTCGTTGAGAAGAAAGTGACTAGAAGAATGACAGTGAGTGGGCTAACACACCACCATGGAAGTGATCCCGGTCCACCCGGATTCGAGAAGAATGCGAAGTTTGGGCCGCCGCCTTCGACTGTAAAGCCGATTTCGCTCCAGAATTTCGTTGGATGGATGAAAAGACTAAAAGAGCTGGGAGCGGAAAGTAAGAGTGGGATAACAATGAGAGTCATTCGTCGCTTGAGACGTTCAATAAATAGTGGGTCGTTAAGATTTTGCGAGACTGATAAATAATCTTTCACCAGCGAATAAAGAACAGTGACGCCAAGAATAAGCATTACCGATGGATTAAAAGCAAAGAGAACCCATGTAAAGAGAGAGAGAGCGAAGATGCTGCGCCAGCTGCGTGACTCGATAGTTGTCCAGTCACGCAGCGATGCAATAAAACTTGGAAGGCAGGCAAGAAATACCAGGACCCCGAGGCGACCCGAGTTGATGGCGGCTAGCGATATCGGCGAAAGCGCAAAGAGCAGCGCCGCGCCACTTGATAGCCAACGATTTTCAGTAAAGCGCGATAGATATCTGTGAGATGCGAAGAGAAGAATGTACGGAGCCGCCAAAAAAATTAGGGTAATGAGTAGAGCAACATTTCCAAGAGTGAGGATCGATGCAACTAAGAGAATCAGAATCCAGGGAGGAGATGAAAGACCACTCCCCATGCCGATTTCATGCCAGCTAGCGAGATAGAACTTCAGAAGCTGCTGAAAGTTATGAGGAGACTGAGCCAAAGCCCCGCCTGAAATTGCTCCGAGCCTATATCGGGTCCACACTAACGAGACAACGGTAATAAGAGTCGCGGCAGCTACTAATGGGCGAGTAAAGATGGTTTTCCACGATTGATTACTTACGGGCGTAAGTAAATCTTCATCCTCATTGAGTGTGAGGTCGCTCAAAGCGGGGCCTTCGATATGTTGTTCCGGAATCAGCTGTGTTCGCAGACTTTCAAGAACTCGAGCCACCGCACTTCGCAACTGAGCAAAGCGAGAAGGAATAAATTGCTGAACAACGCGGCTAGAAATCAGTTTATGTTTCTTTCGCTCTTTGCGAGCCGAGATTAATTCGGCTGGATGAATAATGAGTGAAGCAACAGCCAAGAGTTCATCACTTGCATAGCCAGGTAGTTTTGCAAAGAGATAACCAATGGCGCGAATAAATGCACCGGAGAGAAGCTGTAACGAAAGTAAAGGAAGTAACCAGATGCTCGAATTCGCGAGTAGGACATAGGCGGCGTTCTGACGATCAAGTAAGAGCGGACGATGTAATAGCGCACCTTTTACATCGATAGTCCGGCGTTCAGTCGAAGCCGCTTGGGCGTGGTACCCAATTGCATCAGTGACAGCAATGATGGAGTGTCCTGCTACTCGAGCTCTCCACCCAAAGTCCACATCGTCGCGGAAAAGTTCAAGATTCTTATCGAACCCGCCAAGTTCTTCAAAGATATCTCGGCGGATTAAAGCTCCCGCAGTACTGACAGAAAGCACTTCATGTACTCCGTCGCGTTGACCTTGATCGTATTCAGAAGGTTCTAGCCCAGTCCAACGTGCACCATTTGTTGCAAGACTTATTCCCACTTCAAGTAAATGAGTCTTATCGTGCCATCCCAATAACTTTGGACCAGCCATGGCAACACTGGGACGATCTACGATTGCTTGTAAAAGTGATTCAAGTGCCTTGGGATGTAAGAGGCAGTCATCATGCAAAATCCATAACCACTCTTCAACACCTTCAATAGCCGCCGGTAATTGGTTGACACCTTCTGCAATTGCTTCACCAAATCCGGCATCACGTTCGAGAGTGATAGTTGGGACGCGAGCGCCTTTCAGTAATTTAGCCGAGGAGTCGATTGATCCAGTATCAATTGCGAGAATGCGATCTGCGCCGCGGCTCTGAGAAGTGAGTGAGGCAATTACTTCAGGCAACCACTTTGCACCGTCATGGACAACGAGAAGTGCAGTAATGCGCTGCGAACTCATGAGGGAAACTTATCGGTTGAAACTGTGAGGTCTGCGTGCAGCCTGAATTTAGGCAGGGCGACGCTTTAGGCGGCGACGTTCACGTTCGGAGAGACCGCCCCAAATACCGAATCGCTCATCGTGAGCGAGCGCGTATTCAAGACACTCTTGACGTACCTCGCATGAAAGGCAGACGCGCTTAGCTTCGCGGGTTGAGCCGCCCTTTTCAGGAAAGAAAGCTTCGGGATCTGTCTGAGCGCAAAGTGAGCGCTCCTGCCAAGAGAGTTCAATATTCTCTCCGTTGGCGAGTTGGATAGTTGGTCCAGCAGTGGGGGCTGATGGCTTGCCAGTCGATGTTCCTTCTGGGCGGATCGGCATTCGCGAATCTCCTCAAGTCATTAGGGCGCACTTCGGTGTGAAGAACGCGCTCTAGGAGTGAATTACACCCGTGTAATCCCTTGGAGTCAAGCCCTGGGTTGAGACTTTTTTCCACTTTTGGGCCAAATTCGACCCAATTTTCTACAGCGAGATGGGTAAATCCAACTTTTGAGAAAGATAGTGGCCTGTTTTTACTGTTCCGGCGGCAATTGTCGTTCCATGAGCGATAAAAGAATGTGAAAGCTGTGCGCCTGATTCGATGGTCACATCATCACCGATGATGCAATCGTCGATGATGCATCCGGCCGCAACTGAACTTCGCGCACCGATTGATGTACCACCCGTGATGACAGCATCTGATGAAATACGTGCGCCGTCCATCGCTTTGAAATCGCCATCAATTAAATCGCGAGATCCCTTAAAGAGGGCAGCGGGGGTTCCAACATCCAACCAATATGACTGTTCCTTGTATCCAAATACTGGTCGACCACTGTCAACGAGTGCGGGGAACGTTTCTCGTTCGATGCTGACAACTGTCGCAAGTGGAATCTGATCGATCACATGCGGACTAAAAACGTAACATCCAGCATTGATGGAATTTGTAATTGGGTTTTCCATCTTTTCTAAGAACGCAGTAACGCGACCTGAATCATCAGTGGGCACACATCCAAACGCACGTGCATCTTCCACGTCAATCAGGTGCAGCGTGACATCCGCAGAATTCTTCTCATGAAAAGCAATTTGGTCTGCAATGGAGTGGCGACTCAATACATCACCATTGAAGATGACAACTGGTTCATCGCGTCCAAGTAGCTCTGCTGCATTGCGAATCGCACCGCCAGTGCCGAGTGGTTCTTTCTCAACTGCATAAAGAATTTTTATTCCCCACCGTGAACCGTCTCCGAAGTAAGGAGTAAATACTTCAGCGAGATACGAAGTGGCAAGCACCAATGTATGAATTCCGGCTTTCTTCGCTGCAAGGATTTGATGTTCAGTTACTGGAAGGCCTGCAACCGGCAACATTGGTTTGGGTGATTCATCAGTGAGTGGCTTAAGGCGTGTACCAAAACCTCCAACAAGCAAAATTCCAACAGCCATTTACGATGTCGCAATCTCACCGATACGTGCCGCGGCTTCGGAAATCTGCTTATCGGTTGCTGTCAGAGCTATGCGAATATGCGAAGCACCGAGTTCACCGTAGAAAACCCCAGGTGTAGCGATGATTCCGCGCTCTGCCAACCAGGCCACTGAATCCCAGCAATTTTCGTGGCGAGTTGCCCAGATATAAAGACCCGCTTGCGAATCTTCGATCGTAAAACCTGCAGCTTGAAGTGCAGGTAATAACTGTGCGCGACGTGCGTTGTATCGACTGCGCTGTTCGGCAACATGCACATCATCACCGAGCGCAGCCACCATCGCTTTCTGTACAGGAAGAGGAACCATCATTCCCGCATGCTTGCGAACTTCGAGAATCGCGGCAATTAATTGTGGGTCCCCCACGATAAATGCTGCGCGATATCCCGCCATGGATGAACGCTTGGAAAGTGAGTGCACGGCGAGCACATTGGAGTTATCGCCATCTGTGTATTTCAATATAGAAGTAGGCGTCGCTGTATCTCCAAATTCAAGGTAACACTCATCAGAAACAACAACGCTCTTATATTTTCGAGACCATGCCAATGCTGCGCGTAACTCTGCTTCGCTATGAACTCGTCCCGTTGGATTAGATGGTGAATTCACCCATGCCATATCTGCGTGTGGCCACGCCTCAGCATCACGATTGACCGCAGTCGCATCTGCTTGCGCTAATAGCGCTCCCACTAAATACGTTGGATAAGCAACATCTGGATACAGAACGCTCTGCGCTTCAATAAAAGTTGGAAGCCAAGCTACAAACTCTTTTGAGCCAATGAGAGGTAGAACTCCAAAGTCACCAGTTGCGCCTAAAACTTTCTTGGCCCAGTTGGTTATTGCCTCGCGAAGTTCAGGAGTTCCGACCGTAACCGGATAACTAGGTGAGTTTGATGCCTGTCGAAATTCACTTTGGATAAATTCAGGAGTCGGATCGACCGGAGTTCCTACAGATAAATCAATTGCACCTTTTGGATGCTGACGAGCTATTGCGCCATAAGGCGCGAGCGCATCCCAAGGAAAATCAGGAAGTTTTTGGCGCAAGAGCAGTCACATCTGCATGGTCGGTATTTGTCTCGCCGACCTTTGATGCTCCCCCAGGTGAACCGAGTTCGATAAAGAATTCTGTATTGATCTTCTTGTAGTTCTGCCACTGGCCAGGGACGTCATCCTCGTAGTAGATAGCTTCGACCGGACAGACAGGTTCACACGCTCCACAATCGACGCATTCGTCAGGCTGGATATAGAGCATGCGGGTACCGTCATAGATGCAATCAACTGGGCACTCTTCGCGGCAAGACTTATCTTTTACATCGACGCAAGGTTCAGCAATTACATATGTCACGAAAGATCCTCCAGGAACTATGGAACGGTTGGCGGTAATTCTAACCCTGCAAGAGCCTCCTCGCACGATTATGGTTAAGCCATGCTCGCCTTGATTGTGATTCCTGCATGAATTTGCGCACTCAGATTGAGCAGGCGCAGGGAAAGCGCGTGACTATCCGGCTTCATGACGGAGATGGCACCTTTCGCGACATTGTCGGTGTTTTACAGAGTGAGACTGCCCTCATCAACCGTCGGGGCGAACTCTTTGAATTTAACCCTGACGACGTTGCCGCATTTCGAGTAATCCCAGTATTTAATAGACGAGATATCTCGCAAGGTCGACTCTCTATTTACGACACGATGTCTCGAAAACTTCAGGCAGTCGAAGATCGTGATGGGCATGTATCCATATATTGCTGTGGCCCTACGGTCTATCGCGATGCACATGTTGGAAATCTGCGTACTTTCCTACTTGCAGATCTCATAAGCAGAGCGCTGCAATTGTCAGGACTAGAGGTCACACTCGTTCAAAATATTACAGATGTTGGTCATATGGCCGATGACTTTTCTGATGAAGACAAGATGTTGACCGAGTCAGCTAAGACAATGGTTGATCCCTTTGAAATCGCTCGAATCTTTGAATCACGCTTCCATCACGATTTACATCTTCTCAATGTCAATCCAGCAAGCGCTTATCCGCGGGCATCCGAAAAGATGGACCAGATGATCGTTGCCATTGAAAAATTGATTGAAAGAAAACATGCTTATGTTGGAACTGACGGATCTGTCTATTTCGATGCGACATCATTTCCAAGTTACGGTGCTATTAGTGGCAACCGTTTAGATTCATTAAAGCCCGGCCATCGTTATGAATATTCAGATGACGGCGGCAAAAAATTCCATGCAGACTGGGCGCTCTGGAAATTAGCTGGCGCGCGCACCCAAATGATTTGGGATTCACCGTGGGGTGCTGGCTACCCTGGTTGGCATATCGAATGCAGTGCCATGTCCATCGAGCTTCTCGATTCACACGTGGACCTTCACGTTGGGGGCATCGATCTGCGCTTTCCTCATCATGAAAATGAGCGCGCTCAATCAAATTCACTCACTGAAAACGAGACTGTTACAACATGGGTCCACGGCGAGCATCTGCTGTTCGAAGGCCGCAAGATGTCCAAGAGCGCTGGAAACGTAGTGCTTCTTAAAGACATTATCGATCGTGGATTAGATCCATTATCACTTCGCTTTACCCTTCTTGAAAATCGCTATAGATCCCAGATGGATTTGAGTTGGGCTTCCCTTGAAGCAGCTCACTCCACCTTAAAGCGCTGGCGAGATTTGCTTGCTTCTTCTGGAACTGACATGGATTACAAATTTGATCAGGAAATCAATAGCGCGATTATGAATGATCTCGATACACCACGAGCCATGCAACGTTTACGCACCATTGAGAAAGATCAAACAATTGGTGCACTCGATAAGCGTGGAATCTTCCTTTACGCCGATCAAGTTCTCGGGCTGCAACTCGATCGCGCACCAGAAGCACGCGAACTTCCTGAAGAGATTTCCGAAATACTTGAGAAGCGCGTTGCTGCCAGAGCTGCGAAAAATTGGTCCGAGAGCGATGCGCTGCGCAGCCAATTAGAAAGTCTCGGAATAGAAATTAGTGATGGGGCGGACGGCCAAAGCTGGCGGTGGAAGTAATTAAGCCCGCTGCGCTAATGCAATGAGCCCGACAAGGAATCCAATCATCAGTAAGGCACTTCCCTGATTATCGCCTTGGATAAGAAGTTCATGGCCAGCTCCGAAAGATCCAGCTTTAGCAATAATCACAAACCAGCCCACGAGACCGGCAAACTTATAGCGACGTTTTCCAAAATATCTGCCGAGCCACCAGATTGCGACGTAGGTAGTAAGAATTGCGATGAATACGCCAAGGGGTAGAAGTGTTTGATGAATCAACGTTGCTGCGACTGCAGTAGTTGCACCGAAGAAAATTGAAAAGAGGAAACGCATTTAAAGAGTAATTCCGGCAAAGAGGTCGGTCTCGTATCCGTGTGCATCAAAGGGAGCGCTCTTTTCGCCCTTGACCAATGTGTAGTACTCATTGCCCCAGACCTGAAGACCCAGGTTATTTGAGAGAGCAAAGAATGGGCCATCCACTTCTATCTGTGTGGCATGGGCGCGCATTGCATCCATCTTCTGTTCGACATACTGATTTCCATCAATCATCGCGTGCACAAAAGAATCATCTTTGGCAAAAGGTAGGTCGTCGGCACTCTCTGCTCCCATAAAGTCAGAGCCGATCTTCTTCATCGCATCGATACCTTCTTGAATTACCGACTTTGGCATCACATTCCAATAAATCTTCGGAATATTCCAAATGGACTTTTCCGCCGCTCGCATGGCAACTCGGTGAGCCTGAATATGGTCAGGATGGCCATATCCACCAAACTCGTCATAAGTGATGAGTAAGTGCGGTTTTACTTCTTCGATGACTCGCACCAAATAATCGGCTGCTTCTTCAAAATTCGCGTTCCAGAAAACATCAGGACGATTATTCGGTTCAGTGCCCATCATTCCGCTATCGCGGTATTTGATAGAACCGTCACCGAGGAATCGATGATCTTTGATCCCAAGTGCTTTCATAGCATCGGCTAATTCAGTAACTCGATGGTCGCCGAGTTGATCTGTTTCATGTGCCGCGTAATGCGCTAGTTCTGGAACAAGTACTTCGCCTTCTTCACCGCGGGTGCAGGTTACGAGAGTGACTTTGGCTCCCAGAGCTGCGTACATCGCCATCGTGCTTCCGTTATTGATGGTTTCATCATCCGGATGTGCATGGACAAGAAGTACGCGATAACCCTCGTAGCTAGAAAGCATTAATACACCGGAAGAGTTGTATCGATCTGCTTTGCCCAGGCGATAACGCCTCCAGCGACATGCGATGCGTCGGCAAATCCCGCACTCTTCAGGATTGCCAAACATTCTGCAGAACGCACACCGCTCTTGCAGTGAAGAACAATCGGCTTATCTTGTGGAAGAGATGCAAGCACGCTGCCATCGATAAAACCTTGCTTTGGAATTAAATGTGCAGTCGGAATATTGACGATCTCGTACTCGCTTGGTTCGCGAACATCAATGAGATAGAAATTTTCCTTCGCATCAATCTTGGATTTGAGTTCCTGGACTGTAATTGTTGAACCAGAGCTTGCTTCCTGAGCTGCTTCAGAGAGAGTTCCGCAGAAAGCTTCGTAATCTGGAAGCAGTTCCTTTTGGGTTGCGTTCTCACTGCACAGTGGACAGTTGGGATCTTTACGTACCTTGATTTTACGGAAAGACATTTCTAGTGCGTCATAGACCATCAGTGAACCGATAAGCGGTTCACCAACTCCGGTAAGAACTTTTATCGCCTCAGTTGTCTGAATTGAACCGATGGTTGCACACAGAACTCCAAGAACTCCGCCTTCAGCACAACTTGGAACCATTCCTGGAGGTGGTGGTTCTGGGTAGAGGCAGCGATAACAAGGACCGTATTCGGCCCAGAAGACGCTAGCTTGACCATCAAAGCGATAAATGGATCCCCACACATACGGCTTCTTCAAAATGACGCATGCATCATTGACCAAATAGCGAGTTGCAAAATTATCTGTTCCATCGACGATGATGTCGTATTGAGAAAAAATTTCCATGACATTCGAGTTATCTAAACGAGTCTCATGAAGAATTACATTTACATATGGGTTAATTTCGGCAATCTTCTCTTTGGCGCTTAGCGCCTTGCTCTTTCCAATATCTGATTGGCCGTGAATTATTTGGCGCTGCAAATTTGATTCGTCAACGGTATCGAATTCAACAATTCCAAGCGTTCCAACGCCGGCTGCTGCCAGATACATCAGCGCAGGAGAGCCAAGTCCGCCTGCCCCAACACAGAGAACTTTGGCATTCATCAAACGCTGCTGCCCTGCCATCGCTACATCAGGAATGATTAAGTGACGGCTATAGCGTCTGACTTCATCAACAGTAAGTGCGGGTCCTGGTGTGACGAGAGGTGGGGTCTTCATAACGGTAATTCTGCCGTACTGTGCCTTTCGTGGCTAATTCAGTACGATTCGGTTAATGAGTACTGAAGCCGCATCTGCAAACAATTCGCGTTCAGATAAATCGCGCCTACCTCGCGATGAGCGCCGCGCAATTCTGCTTGCTGCCGCTCTCGAAGTTTTCACAGCGGCTGGATATCACTCTGCAGCGATGGATGAAATCGCAGATCGAGCAAATGTAAGTAAGCCAGTTCTGTACCAACACTTCCCATCAAAACTTGATCTTTATCTCGCAGTTCTCGATCTCCATATTGATTCACTTGTCTACGAAATTCAAAAGGCAATCTCTTCAACTCCGGACAATGAACAGCGTGTTCACGTCACCATCGAGGCATACTTCAACTTTATTGAGAATGAAGGTGAAGCATTCCGACTTCTCTTCGAAAGCGATATGAGCGTTGAACCTCAAGTGCGAGAACGTCTCAATCGAATGACCTACGACTGTGCGGCTGCTGTATCCGGAGTTATTTCAAATGACACTGGGCTTCCTAAAGAAGCCGCGATGATGTTAGGTGTTGGACTTATTGGATACGTACAGGTGACTGCGCGCCATTGGCTTGAGCGAGATAGCAAACTCAGTCGCAAACAGGCGATGGAGCTCGTTGAAAACCTCATGTGGCGCGGAATTTCTGGATTTCCCCGTACTGACTCTTAGCGAATAAGATAGGCGCATGAGTTCAAAGAAATCTGAAAAGGCATCAAAAGTTCGAATCTCCATTACCAATGTGGGAAGCGAACTCAACTTTGACTGCCCTTCGACTCCTGCCGAAATTAAGAGCGCAGTCACTGCAGCTCTCACAGCACACACACCACTTTCTCTTCAAGATGTACAAGGGCACGAGATCATCGTCCCTGCGGACAAGATTGGTTATGTCGAAATCGGCGAGCCAGCTGAACGCCGCGTCGGTTTCGGCGTTGTGTAAGTGAGCCTTACCTTCGCAGACCTTCCACTTCGTAAGGAAACAATCGCAGCTCTTGCAGAACATGGTTTTACCTCTCCATTTCCTATCCAAGAAATGGTGATGCCAATTGCACTTGCTGATGGCGATGTCATCGGGCAGGCAAAGACAGGTACCGGAAAGACTCTTGCTTTCGGAATTCCAGTGATTGAACGTGTCATCGCCCCGAATGATTCTGATTGGGCCGAGCTTCCAAATCAAGGCAAGCCACAAGTACTCATCGTTGTACCTACACGCGAACTTTGCGTTCAGGTAACTAAAGATGTTGAAGAGCTCTCATTTAATCGCGGCATTCGTACTCTCGCGGTGTACGGCGGCCGCGCATTTGAGCCACAAATCGAAGCACTCAATAGCGGAGTCGAAATCGTCGTGGGCACTCCTGGTCGACTTCTTGATCTCTATCGCCAAGGCCAATTAACTTTGAAATTCGTCTCTCGCGTTGTGCTCGATGAAGCAGATGAGATGCTCGATCTTGGATTCTTGCCAGATGTAGAGAAGATTTTTACAAGTACTCCTGCACGACAGCAGACGATGCTCTTCTCAGCAACCATGCCGGGCGACATCATTGCCCTTGCTCGACGTTTTATGAATCAACCGGTACATATCCGTACCCAAGATAATGAAGATGAAGGTGCTGTTGTATCTCGCATCGAGCAGCATGTTGTTCGTGCACATGCCATGGATAAAATCGAAATGTTGGCACGCATTCTCCAAGCCGATGGCCGCGGACCGACAATTGTTTTCTGTCGCACAAAGCGCACAGCGCAAAAGACTTCTGATGATTTGATTGAGCGTGGATTCCGAGCTGCAACTATCCACGGAGATTTAGGTCAATCTGCTCGCGAAAAAGCTCTTAATGACTTTAAGGCAGGAAAGTCAGATGTTCTTATTGCAACTGATGTTGCAGCGCGCGGTATCGATATCGACGGAATTACTCACGTTATCAACTACCAATGTCCGGAAGATGAAAAGACTTATGTTCACCGCATTGGTCGTACAGCGCGTGCTGGTGCGCACGGAATTGCTGTCACTTTTGTAGATTGGGATGAACTCGCACGTTGGAAGATGATTGATACCGCTCTTGCACTTGGCCTTCCTGAACCAGTTGAAACTTACTCATCATCTGAGCATCTCTATGAAATGCTCAATATTCCAGCGGGATCTAATGGTCGCATCGTAAAAGCACGAGCCCCACAAGTGGAAAAGGCTAAGACCGATAAACCGGTCGAGAGTAAGAAACCTGCTGCTGAACGCATGAAGCGCGAGCGTACCCGCACAAAACGCATCAGTAATTAACTAGCAACAAATGTTTTAATCGCATTAGCGAGCATCTGTACCGCAATCGCTGCAAGTAAGAGACCTGCAATACTTGCGAGCAGAGTGACGCCAGCATCTTTAATAAGTCCAACAATCTTTGTTGATGCCATGAGCACTGTTCCGATAATCAGATGCACCGCCAAAATAGCTACAGCAAGTCCGATCACCTGCGTTGTCGTATCTGCCTTCTGAACGTAAATCATCGTTGCCACAATCGCACCAGGGCCAGCGAGCAACGGAGTTCCCAATGGAACCATTCCGATATTGCTGCTCTCGCCCTCGGTGCCCGCACTCTTATTGCCAGTGAGGAGTTGAAGAGCAACGTAGAGAAGCAGTAAACCGCCTGCTGCTTGCAGCGCTTCGATAGAAACATTCATGTAATCGAGAATCAATCGTCCAAAAATTGCAAAGCTAGCAATAACAAAGAGAGAAACTCCGGCCGCCTGCCACGCTAGACGCACACGCTCTCGTTGAGATTTATCTCCGACGAGTCCCAAGAAGATTGGTGTTGCTCCAGGTGGATCCATGATTACAAAGAGTGTGACAAAAGCTTGTGTCGCAAAGGTAACTGCTCCCAGTGAATTCATGCTCTGACAACCCTTCGTGCATCTGCTTGTGACTCTAGCTGTTCCCATTGTGCCTTATCGGTTGTGTTCTCCGCTAAGCCATTTAGTTTGCCGGTACCGTGATAATCACTAGAGCCAGTGATTACTACATTAAGTTCGCGCGCAATAGATGTGAGCGTTGCTTGCTCTTCAACATTCTGGTCCCGGTGATGAACTTCTATTCCATTGAGTCCGGCTGTAACCAAATCTGAGAAAGTCGATGCAGTAATTATCTGACCGCGGCGAGACGCAAAGGGATGAGCGATTACGGCAACTCCCCCAGCGCTTCGAATCGTACGGATTGCATCAACCGGCGTCGGGGCAGCATGAGTTACATAATATTTTGAATCGTTGTTGAGCAAATCTAGGAATGCTTCATCTCGGCTTGCAACAACGCCATTGGCAACTAGTGCATCTGCCAGATGTGGCCGACCGATGGTCGCCCCTACAGGAGTAGCCCGATAGACATCATCGAGTGAAATATTTATTCCATCAGCGCTGAGAAGTTCTACCATCTTGCGCATTCGTGGAAGTCGAGTATCCCGTGATTCAGCCAACATCTTTTGCATATCCGCATTTTCTCCGTCGAAGAGCAACCCCAACATATGCACGCTGATGCCGTCGGTTGTAAGGCAGGAAATTTCAGCACCCAACACCAATTCGATCTGTGGTTGTATCGCCGAAATTGCTTCCGTCCAACCTGCTGTTGAATCATGATCTGTAATCGCAAGTGTGGTGATTCCTGCCGAAAGCGCCTTCTTTACAAGAGCGAATGGAGTATCAGTGCCATCGCTACATGTCGTGTGAGTATGGAGATCAATCATGCTTCAACCACCTGATTTTCGGGGCGAGTGCGGAGGACGACCAAGATACAACCAGAGAGAATCAAAATAACTCCAGGGATAATTGAGAACGTTGGTTGCTTGCCAATCTTGAAGATGAGAGAAAGCAGCGCCGCCACAGGGACTTCAAAGAAGACAATCATCGAAACAACTGCTGGTGACACACGTTTCAAAGTCAGATTGAACATCGTGTGACCCAACAATTGTGCGCCAACAATCAGTCCTAAAAGAATCCACCACTCGCGGGCAACAAAATGCAGAATTTCATAACCAGAAAAAATCGCCATGGGTAGAGCAGTAATCGCGCAGACGAAGTAGCAAATTGTCGTATACGAAGTTGTTTCAAGAGTTTGTTGTGCACGCGAACCGATCAACATGTATGCGGCAGCGAGCGCCCCTGAAATCAGTGCAGATAAATCACCAAGGAATGAACGGCGATCAAGATGGAGATCGATTCCGGTAACAAGCAAGACGCCGACAAAACTGATGAGCATTCCAAGCCAAGCGCGAGTGGGGATATGCCCGCCGGTGAGCTTTACGAAGAATGCGGCAAAGATTGGTTGCGTTGCAACGATTGCAGTTCCTGCAGTAACACTTGTCATGCGCATTGAGATGAAGAAACCAACAAAGTGGACGGCAAGAACAAAGCCAGCCAAGACAGCCCATTTCGCACCGGTGCGATTGAGCCTATGTCGAAGTGCGAAGGGCAATGTCATCAATGAGCCGCCCAGATTTCTCCAGAAGATCAAGGTGGGGACTGGCAT
>Ga0007791_10000325_pt1 | contig 14537 bp, 9 predicted proteins | sample CryBogmetaGMA05M_FD_60368 | JGI IMG/M metagenome (GOLD analysis project Ga0007791, IMG submission 60368) | Freshwater microbial communities from Crystal Bog, Wisconsin, USA - MA0.5M | ecosystem: Environmental > Aquatic > Freshwater > Lake | place: Crystal Bog, Wisconsin, USA | collected 2009-07-06 | reverse complement strand
CAGGCAAGGCGAGCTCTTAGCTGGCGAGACACAAAATCCAGCGCCGCGACACACAGCATATAGAGCAAAACAATATAGGCGACCTGATCGAAGGCGAAGATCCTGATCCGCTCATCCAGTTCGAAACCTATGCCGCCGGCGCCGACAATTCCGAGAACAGCGGCGTGCCTGAAATTGCTTTCAAGGTAGTAGAGACATTGGCTAGCCAAGACTGGAGCTACCTGAGGAACCAAGCCGAAACGGATCTCCAGGATCTTAGAGACGCCGGAGGCTCTGGCACCTTCCACAGGGCCTCGATCGCAATTTTCTAAGGTCTCAGCGAACAGCTTGGCCAGGTTAGGAATGTCGGCAAAGGCTAGGGCGACCACACCGGCAAAGGGCCCAAGACCAAAGGCTGAGATAAAAATCAGCGCCCAGACAAGGGCCGGAACACCTCGGAATATATCCAGGCAGCGGCGGAAAAGGAAATGCAGTAGTCCATTGCTGACGACTGTCTTTGCCCCCAAGAGCCCCAGGGGCAATGCCGCCACAATAGCCAAGGCGGTACCAGCCACGGCCATGGCAAAGGTCTCGGCAAGGGATCGCAAAATCCGGAGACTGTCGCCACCATCGCTGGGGGGAACCATAGAGGCGATGAACCGTCCAAGCTTGGAGGACCCGCTGAGGAGGGTTTCCGGTGCCATCTTGAGGTCGATCATCATCGCAGCCAAGGCAGCAAGGCAAGCCGCCGTCGCAAAAGTGCCGCGGATCAAACCTGGCCAGGGTGAATGCACGGCGGGCGGCGCAGTGTCCCCGCTGGGCGCAACAAGAGTCATTGCCCGCCCTCGTCCAGCCGGATCAGTCGATGCCGAATGGTCTCTGATAGGAGATCGATCAAAAAGATCATCGAGACCATGAGGATCAGGATCGCGAGATAGGTATTGTATTCGGTATAGGTAATGGCGCGCTGAAGTTCGAGACCGATGCCACCGGCACCGACAATCCCGAGGGCACCGGCCGCCGCCAGATTGCCCTCAAGCCGCAAGAGCCCATAGGAGGCATAAGCGGGCAGGACCTGGGGAAAGACACCGTACCGGATCTTGTTCAACGTCCCTGCACCCGCTGCGTCCAGAGCTTCCAGTTGGCGCGGGTCAACTTCCTCATTGATCTCTGCAAACAGCTTTCCAAGGCCACCCATGGTCGAAATGGAAAGGGTGATGACCCCTGGTAGGGGACCGACACCGAACGCGGCCACAAGGATGAGAGCGAGAACAAGATCCGGCATTGTTCGCGTGACTTCGAGACTACGTCGGACGATGAACCTCACTGGCCGCCAGGGCATGAGGTTGGAGGCACAGAGGAGCGAGGCCACGACGGCGCCCAAGGACCCAAGGACCGTCGCGATAATGGCCATTTCGATGGTCTGCCAGATGGCTGCAAGCCAGACGGGCAAGTCATAGTACCAAGATGCCAATGAGCCCGGCGTCGAGCGGCTTTCAAAGAGGACCTCCCCTTGCAAGCTTGGGGTCATACGGACCAGGAACTCGCCAATCCTGCCCAGCGGATCACCGCCGATCTCTGAGCTGAATAACTGGCTTCTCTGGAATGAGACCCCAAGGATCAGGCTGAAGACCAGCAGCCCCAATCCAGACTGCAACCATTGACGCCGCAAGGCGCGCCGGCGCGCGAGCTCAAACGTCTCGACGACGGAGTTAGGTCCAGCGGACATACTTATGGGATCGTCCGGGACGGTGATAGCGCGCCAGCTTCTGAGGCATCGAAGTTCTCACTGGCGGGCGCAAATGCGGAAGCGGCTTTGAAAGCATCCGGAGCTTCCAGATGCATGGCGACAAAAATCCCGATGATCCGATAGCGAAGCTGGGCTGGCATGTCCTGACGGACGGCAAAAGCCCTCTCTGCCCTGGGTCGGCCGTTCCAGATAATTCTGAGGTCCCCACAGGGCTGATCCTGCGGCTTGGCCCCGCGACAACTGCGCTGCCAGGCGTCAGCGTTCATCACCACGACATCGCCATCCTGCTTGCGCAGCCGCGCCAGGGCGTCATCGGCTGAGGAGGCAACAGTCTCGCTTGAGAAGAAGGATGGCCCAGCACCTTGATCGGCGAGCGCCTTTCTGGGCTGATCACGATCATAAGGCGCGGCGCTCACGAACAGCAGACGGTGACCTCGAACATCCCCAAGGGATTTGAAGCTGCCACTCGCGCGTACAGCCGTAACAATCTGACTACGGATCAATCCGTTCTTCGGTCGCAAGGTCAAAATGGCGCGAACCTTGTCAGACACAGATCCGTAGGAGGCAGGATCTAGAAGACCCATATCCACTTGGCCTGCGACAAGTGCATCGGCTGCACCGCGAGCCCCGGCCACGGGGCAGTCGAGCACATCGACGCCTAGTCTCTGAGCTAGCAGCTTGTGTAGAGCCCGCTGTCCAGCAGGGGCATCAGGCGTCAGAGGGCGACAGGGTGAGGTCACATTGGCCTGCGACGCCAACCGGAAGGGTGCCGCTGCAACCAAGCCAGGAACAAAAACCATGAGTCCTATGAGGGCGAGAAGCCGTCTCATTTGGGTGAACCTTTTTCATTTTGGCCCTGGCGGCGCTGCGCGATATCGGCGTTGCGAAGCGCAATGACCTCGGCATAGTGATGCCGATCAATCGCCGTATATTCTGAGCCCGCCGGCTGGCCGATATCTACCCAGAGGTCTGGCTGATCATAGGCCAGGGCAGCCATGGCACCTCTCACAATGTCGATTTGAGATTGGGGTCGATCTGTGCGCACGACGATCGAGGTATCCGGAACAGGCCCCAAAACCCAGATCGTCCGGAAGTCCTTGGCGTCCACAAGGCCACGCCGCGCCATGGTATAGACAGCGCCTGTGGTGAACCCGTGCTCAGGATCTCCGCCCGAGACCTGAACGAAGGTCGCGTCGAACTGGCCATTGGCCAAGGACATGACCGCCTGGGTATGGCCACCTGCGAATGCGGTTTTCGAAAAATAGGTTTCAGGGTCAATGCCCGCAGCCCGCATTTTCGCCCGAGGATAGAGATAGCCGGACGTCGAATTGAAATCGACATAACCCAGGCTGTGCCCCTTCAAGTCCTTGATCGATCGAAAGGGGCTGTCGGCCTTAACGATGAGCGCGGAGTAATACCCGGTCCCGCCATCCGCGCGACGGGTCGTCAAAATGGGTGCAACTTTGTTTCCGACTTGGGCATCAGCATTGGCGTAGCCGCCGCCAGCGAGGGTCGCGACATCCACTTGCCCTGAGGCAAGAGCTTGAATGACGCCGTTATAATCGGAGGCCTCATAGAGTTTGACGGGCCGCCCCGTGACCTCTCCAAGGTACTTCTGATAGGCATCACGCCGCTTCACGACAGCTGGGTCATCGTTGGAACCCTGCATGGACATTCGCAGTTCGCCTGTGGCGCGATCCGCATCAGGCTTGGCACCGCAGGCGCTAAGGCTTGCTAGAATGCCTCCAGTGCAAAGCAGCACGATCAGCTGTCGCATGTCATGATCCGTTCGCTGTACCAGACGGCAGGTAAAACCATCGACCGGGTTAGATTATGGCCCTGACTCATGTCGGGTAGATGACGGGTGCCAGCCAAGGGGCCGCACCCGTCCGTGACTTGTCTAGTTGGACCCCGCTCCAGTGTGGCGTCAGAACTTGACGGACACTGTCGCACCGTAGGTGCGAGGATCATTGAAACTTCCCGAAACACTGCTGGAGGGAAGCGTGTAGCTGCCACTGCGGGCGATCATAAGATTCTTATCGAGAAGGTTGCGCGCCCAGAGGGCCATGGTGAGCCTTGCGCCCAAGTCCCCCACCTGGATATCGCCGACGGAAACGCGGGCGTTGAAGATGGCACCCTTCTGGGTCTTCAACTGCGGCAGATAAATTGTCTTACCGTTGGCATCCTTAGTTCCGGTGCTGACGTCACCCGACGCGCTATATTGACCATCATTCCAATTTCCATCGAGGTGGAGACGGAGCGTAGCGTCATCAAGTATGTCTCGGCGATAGTCGATAGAACCCGTGACCCGGTTTTCCGGCGTGTACAGCTGGTGGTATGTCGTAGGTGTATTTACAGCATATCCAGTTACAACGCCTGTACTGCTGATCTGGGGCCGTGCAATCGGGTCAGAAAAGAGCGGCATGTCAGTCTTGGCATATGTATAGCTGCCGGAAAGGGTCAATCCTTCGACAGGCACCAGAGTAAATTCCGTCTCAATACCCGAAACCTTGCCGACACCCTTCATGTTATAGGTGTCTTCAATCGTTCGCGTGGAGCCGCTCACAACAACCAACTGACCTGTGGTCGGATTTGAAGCAAACGTATTGTAATTCGCTGTGATGTTATAATAGACGTTTTTGTAATCGCCCGTATATCCAGCAATATTGAAGCGCAGACGACGGTCGAAAAACTCGCTCTTCAACCCGACCTCATACATCGTAATTTCTTCGGGATCGTAGGCCGAATAGACGATCGAGCGAGAATTGAAGCCACCGGCACGGTAGCCTGTGCTCCATTTCCCATAGACAGATACTGTCTCTGAAAGATCAAAAGCCAAGTTGACCATCGGATTGACGCGTCGCCAAGTCTGACTGCGCGAGATCACACCCTGAGTCTTGGTAAGCTGACCATTGGCATCAGGCAGGTAGGGCAAGGCATTATTGACGACGAGCAAAACGCCCTGTTTGCGGTCTTCATTCCAGCTCACGCCAGCGGTTAGATGTAGCCGTTCATCCAGGATGGAGGGCGTCCACGTTCCCTGCCCATAGAAGCTGAAACTGTCCGTTGTGGCCCGGCTGGCGCGGTCAACGCCGATGTTGGGATAGAGGCCGCGCACCAGGGTGGTTTGTCCTGGCTGACCATAGAAGTTGTTATAGCTAGAACTACAGCTGGCCGGGGTCGTAATACAGGCATTTGCGCCCAGGACCGAGTTTCCAAAGGGCGTGTAGACAATCTGCGAGATGGTCGATGCGACACCGCTTGTATCCCAGCGCAGGGTATTAAAGGCCTGCGCCTGATCAATCGTGCGTTCGTGAAAATAGGTGCTGCCGACAATGAATTTCAGGTGATCAAACTCGCCGATCGCCTGAAGCTCTTCGCTGTACTGACTTTGTTCAAACTTTGCGACGGACAGACGCTGGAAGTTCTGTCCGGCACCCAGACTGGCCGTGATTGCGACCCCGGTAGTACCCGGCTGGGAATACTGGTCCTGATAGAGGTCCCGATATGAAGATATCGACTTTAAAGTTAGCCAAGGCGCGACATCCCAATTCAGGGTCAGGGCGTGACCCCATTGGTCGCCAAGGCTGGGCTGTAGAATGGCGCCGATCGGTGCAACATCGATCCGGCTGGTTGGAACGCGCGACAGCGGGGAGATCGTGACGTTGTTGGCAGCCTTCACCACATAGCCGAAGATGGTGGTGTCCTCGGTGTGACTGATGTCATAGGCATAGTCAGCGGTAAACTTATCGCTTGGGGCCCAGCGCACCTGGGCCCGGAAACCGCGGCGGGCGACCTCGCTCCAGTCATGCTGATCTTGCAGTGGATTTTTCACCCAACCGTCGTGGGCCTGGATCATTCCATCCAGCTTGACTGAGACGTCGTGAAACTCCGGCAGGTTCAGATGGAACTGGCTCTCATAGCTGCCGTAATTTCCGACGCCCCCCAGGACTTCCATGCCGAACTTGCCGCTGGGCTTCTTGGTGGTGATGTTGAGCGCGCCGCCCAAGGTATTACGACCGAAGAGCGTGCCCTGAGGACCCTTCAAAACTTCGATGGCCTGCAGATCATAGAGACCGGCATCGAGGCCCTGCGGACGCCCCAGATAGACGCCGTCGAGATAGACCCCGATCCCGGATTCGCCGGACGGCTGATTTGTATCGGCCATGACCCCGACACCGCGAATGTTCAAGATAATGCTGAAGGGACGGCTGGCATAGGGCGTGACTGTCAGACCGGGGGCCGCGCCGTCATTCATGTCTGTCAAGGAATAGATGTGACGGTCTTCCATGGCCTGAGCGCTCACCACCGAGACCGAGATCGGGGTCTTCTGAAGGTTCTCGGACCGCTTCTGGGCGGTGACGATCACCTCCTCAAGGCCGACCGCCTTAGAGTCGGACGCCGCGGCTTCAGCGCGGGCGTTTGAGGCGGAAACCAGCGGAGCCGTGAGCGCAATGAGCGCGGCTCCACATAGGACGGATTGGCGAAAGCTGACCTGAAGACGCATGTATCTACCCCCATCTGAGAGTAGCCACTGTGCCGATCACGAAAGACGGTTCGGATTCGAAACCGCGAACTCTTCGTGATGTCTGTGAAATTTGTCGATTCAAATTCCGCCACAGGTTTTTCTCGCGGGCCTGGATCATAAAATGCCTGCTGAGTGTGGTGATGCCATAGGCGGTGGCAGCAGAAGCGGGTCAGGCAGGTAGGCGTGCATCTTCAAAAGTCTGTGGAGGATTTTCGCGACATCCGAAATTGGGATACCTATCAAAAATGGGATGTTCTTCGGCTTATGAAGCTGGCATTGTTGCTTGAGAGCGGACAAGCACGCCCGGAGGAAGCCTTGGAACCTGGAGAACAAGCCGCCGGTTGGCTGCAAGGTCGATTCCAATTTCGCCCAATTGATTTGGCGTGCCTGCCCTGCGGAAACCACACATTTGGACTAGGGCAATCTACATTGGGGGAGATGGTAGGACGATGTCAGGCAGATTGAAGACAGCAGGTAGAGCCGGTTTGGTAGGCGTACTTTGCGCGGTCAGTATCGCACTCTGCGTCTCGCCAGCAGTTTCCCAGCCGGTGAACGCTCCTCCAACAGGTGGGCAGACTCAGGTCGTGCTACTGGGCACCGCAGGAGGGCCGCCCTTGCGACCCCATCGGTCCGAGCCATCAAACCTGTTGATCGTCGACGGCCGACTCTACCTATTTGACTGTGGCTTAGGCGCAGTGAGACAGATCATGGCTGCGGGACTGAGGCCAGAGGCTGTGAATACGGTCTTCATCACACATCATCATCCCGACCACGACCTCGACCTAGTCGGCCTGATGGGCAATACGGCGTTTATGGCAGACGCCACAGCTTCCAAGCCAATGCGGATATTTGGGCCCCCTGGCACTGTCGCCATGACAAAAGCCGCGATAGACTATCTGGGTGTACCCTTTGGCCAGTTCGCCGCAGAACATCTCCGCGCACCCTGGCCACCGCAGGGCCTATTCGACGCCACCGACCTTGCTAAGGAAGGCCTTGTTTTCCAAGACGACAAAATTCGCGTTTATGCAGCCGAAAATTCGCATTTCAGCCTGATGACCCCAGCTGAGCGGGCGGGACGTTACGCCTATTCCTACCGGGTTGAGACGCCAGACGCGGTTGTCGTCTTCACCGGCGATACCGGCCCAAGTGCGGCGGTAGCCAAGCTGGCCATGGGCGCAGATGTCCTTGTGACAGAGGCGATTGATGTGGCGACCATGGAACGCAATATCCGCGCCCAAGCTGCTGCAGGCCTGATTAGTCCCACCTTTGTCGCCAATAATCTGGACAATATTCTGGGGCACATGCGCGACGAACACCTTGACCTGCCAGAGGTCGCCAAGCTCGCAAACGCAGCGCAGGTGCGGAGTGTCATCGTCACCCACATGGGGCCGGAATCCGATACCAACAAGGATCTTGGGACCTATGCTGCACGCATACAGTCAGGGTTCGGAGGCCAGATCGAACAGGCAGTGGATCTCGCGCGGTTTTGCGTCGTTCCGAAGACCTCTGGATCGCAGGCGCTTAAGGCCTGCCCAAGCGCAGCCCCTAGCCACTGATCAGATGACAATCCAGGTTCGGATGTGATTGTGGGATTTGCCTTGAGGCAGACTGGTGTTTGAAGCGTCATGAGCCCAGGACTTAAAGCTCAGGCTATTGTCCTTTGTGAGACCCCAAGCCAGTCTGATTTAGAGCCACGCCATTGGCAGCTTCACCTCAGTCGGCTCCGAGCGAAACCGACAAGCGCGGGTCTTGTCATCGAATATCTGTTATCCTGCGCCGCTAGGACGTCGTAGGAGAGGCGTTGGCGACTCCCGGGTCGCCGTTCGATTGTCAGGATGCAGGATACCTAAGTGCGACCCTTTGATCTCTCTGAGCCTGCCTCAGGACGGCTGCCAGACCCCACTCGAACAGTCCTTTTAGATGGCAGCTCCGTTGAGGCAAAGCGCGCGGAAATTCTTGCGTATTTCTGCCAAACCTTTGATCTCTATGACAGCCTTTACGACTGTATTGCCGATGATCGTGGCTGGTTCACCAAGGCCATAGCCCTGCGCCATCCCCTGATCTTCTATTACGGCCATACAGCAGCATTCTTCATCAACAAGCTTCTGGCCGACGGCCAGATCAATCAGCGTATCGATGCCCAGATAGAAGCCCAGGTGGCCATCGGCGTTGATGAAATGAGCTGGGATGACCTCAATGAGAGCCATTATGATTGGCCCTCGGTGGCGGTTCTGCGGGACTATCGGGCCAGGGTCCGCGCCCTGGTCATTGAAACCATTTCTAGCATGCCCCTGTCCCTGCCGATCACCTGGGAGAGCCCGGCCTGGATCATTCTCATGGGCATTGAGCATGAGAGGATTCACCTGGAGACCTCCAGTGTCCTAATCCGTCAGCTGCCCATAGACTGGGTTTGCTCACAGCCCCATTGGCCACATTTCCAGGCAGCGCGGCACGATCGTCTGGCTGCACCTGCCAACCATCTGGTCCCGCTTGCTGGGGGCGAGGTCGTGCTTGGCAAGCGTGACCAGACCTATGGCTGGGACAATGAATTCGGCCAGCTGCGCATCACACTGGAGGCTTTTGAAGCTGCCAGCATGCTGGTGAGCAATGCGGAATACTTCGAGTTTGTCGCTGCCGGCGGCTATGCCGAGCCGAAGTGGTGGACTGCTGAAGGCTGGGCCTGGCGGTCTTTCGCTAAGGCCGATCAACCCACCTTCTGGGTGGGAAGCCCTGAAGATCCATATAACCTCTACCTACGGCTTATGACCTCTGAAGTCCCAATGGCCTGGGACTGGCCAGTGGATGTCAACGCCCTTGAAGCTGCTGCCTTCTGCCGCTGGAAAGCCGCAGAGACTGGCCAGTCGATCCAGCTGCCCTGTGAGGCGGAATGGGCCGTGCTGCGCGCGAGGGTTCCAGGAGATCAGCCAGATTGGAACCCCGCGCCCGGCAATATCAACCTTGAATTTGCCGCCAGCGCTTGCCCCGTGGACCGGTTTCCCCAGGGCGAAGGCTTCTACGACATTGTTGGAAATGCCTGGCAATGGACCAGCACACCGATCTCTGGATATGAAGGATTTCGGGTCCACCCCCGTTATGATGATTTCTCGACGCCAACCTTCGATGGCAAGCACGACCTCATCAAGGGCGGAAGCTGGATTTCCACTGGCAATGAGGCGCTTGCCTCAGGGCGCTATGCGTTTCGCCGCCATTTCTTCCAGCATGCAAGCTTCAGATACGTGAATTCCAGCTACAAAGGTCCCCCCTTGGAAAACCCCTATGAAACCGACGAACAGGTTTGCCAGTATCTGGATTTTCACTACGGCCAGACCTATTTCGGCGTCCCCAATTTCTCCAAGGTCCTAGCCCAGAAGGCCATAGACCTCTGCCCAGAGGGTGGTCGCGCACTAGATCTTGGTTGTGCCGTTGGTCGCGCCAGTCTGGAGCTGGCGCGTCACTTTTCCCATGTGGATGGAGTCGACTTTTCAGCCCGATTTATTGACGCCGCAGGGCAGCTGATCTCCCAGGGAAGCTATCGTTATACAGTCCCCGTAGAAGGAGAGCTGGTAGAGTATTGCGAGGCATCCCTGGCTAGCCTTGGTCTAGAGGCTGACCGTCTAGCAGGGCTACATTTCAGTCAGGGTGATGCGCAAAACCTGCAGCCGAAATACAAGGACTATGATCTGGTCCTGGCTGCCAACCTCATCGATCGATTGCAGGAGCCGCTCCGTTTCCTCAATGACATTGGGACTCGGATAAAGCCAGGTGGCCTCCTGGTGCTGACCTCGCCCTATACGTGGCTGGAGACGTTTACCCCCAAAGCAAACTGGCTTGGTGGATATCGGGAAAACGGCGAATCCAGGACGACCTATCGGGCGTTACAGCTTCTCCTGGCCGAACACTTCGAGGAAGTCGGAAGCCCTGAGGATGTTCCCTTCGTTATCCGGGAAACAGCACGCAAGCACCAGCATACCCTCGCCCAGATGACGTTCTGGCGTCGTCGTGCGCTCTAGCAGGAACCAGGAGGTGGCCCGTCGTTTTCGGACGGGCCGGCCTCACCCCTGTGTGGCCTTGACCCTTGCCGGGGCAGTTTCCTTGATCATGAGCGTGGCACAGATACCAATGACCATGGCTGCGGTGATGTAGAAGGCTGGGGCAAGGGGGTTACCGGTCAGTTCGATCAGCCCCTTGGCCACAAATTGTGTCGTACCCCCGAAGGCCGACATGGCAATGGCATAAAGGGTTCCAAGGACACCAGATCGCACCGCCATCGGCAGGCTCTCTGTCACGGAGATCAATGCCGGTCCGCTGATCAGGGCGCTCAGTATGCCCAATATGGCCGTCACGGCAAAAATCACCGGGGGGCTCGGGAACCTATTGAGAATAGCAAAGGCCGGTATGATCACCAGGACGACGGCCACCGAAGCCATGATCATGATCGGTTTGCGGCCGACCTTGTCAGTCATGAACCCGCAGAGGACGTCGGTGATCACCATCACCACGCCAAGCAGGATCGTGGTGCCAAAGGCCAGCTTTACAGACAGATGCAGCGTGTCTTGCGCATAGGTATTGATGTACTCGATACCATAATATGCAATGGTCGACGCCCCCAGCATGAGGACTCCCAGAACGAAGAGCCTGGTAATCTCGCTCGGCCCTTTTTCGGGGACCACGCCATGATCACGGGCACTAAAGGTCTCTGGCAGATTTTTGCGGATGATCAGTCCGAAGGGCACAATGGCCGCCCCCAGCAGGAAGGCAACGCGCCAACCCCAGGCGTCTAGGACCGCTGGAGTCATCAGCAAGGTGAGAAGGAAGCCAACAATACCTGCCACCAGCACAGCTAAATCCTGTGTGGCCATCTGCAGGCCGACATAGAGCCCTCGACGATGCGGGGGTGCCGCCTCGATCAAAAAGGCGGTCGACGGACCCACCTCGCCACCCAGGGCAAACCCCTGGAGGAGGCGGAAAAAAACCAACAGGATGGGAGCCCAAATGCCGATCTGAGCATATCCAGGCGTCAGAGCGAGGCCAAAAATCGCAATGCCCATGAGGGCAAAGCTCCACATCATGGCAGGCTTGCGGCCCACCCGGTCTCCATAGGCCCCGAGGATGAATCCCCCTAAGGGACGCGTCGCAAACCCTACCCCGAAGGTCGCCAGGGTATAGAGCAGCCCATGGGACGTCTGGCTGGCGGGGAAAAAGGTATGCCCGATCTGAATCGAAAACAGGCCAAAGGACAGGAAGTCGTAAAACTCCAGGGCATTGCCGATTCCGACCGCCCCCACTTTTGAAAGGGGTAGATAGCCCGTGGGCGCGGCAGCAGCGCTGTTATCGTCTGTGTGATTGATCGTCATGGCTTCATTCCCTAAGGCTATTTTGGCTCTAGAGCTAGGGCGTAGCCTGAAGGCAGCCTATCGCCAACGCGCCTAAGTGATCGTCGAAATCGATCGATTTGCGCCAGCCGCGATATGCATGACAAATTCGGCCAAGACAGCTTTGCGAAGGCAGGCTGCAAGGGCTGAAAAAATGCGAGATGACAGGATCAAGAATCCTCCCTAGGCACTAATCCGCCAGTCCATCGCGGCCAGCCGACGGCCAGCTTGAAGAAAGATTTCGCCCACCATGCGGATCGTCGACGCTAAGGTCATCATCACCTGCCCCGGTCGCAATTTTGTCACCCTAAAGATTGTCACCGATCAGGGCGTCTATGGGATTGGGGACGCGACCCTCAACGGTCGAGAGCAGGCCGTGGTGGCCTATCTTAGGGAGCACGTTGTCCCACTGCTCATCGGCCGCGATCCCCGTCGGATCGAGGACACATGGCAACTGCTTTATCGAGGGGCCTATTGGCGGCGCGGGCCTGTGACCATGCGCGCCATAGCTGCTGTCGATGTGGCGCTTTGGGATATCAAGGCCAAGATGGCTGGGCTGCCCTTGTACGACCTATTGGGCGGCAAGAGCCGCGAGGGGGTCTTGGTGTATGGACACGCCAATGGTTCCGATATTGCTGAGACCCTTGACGAGGTCGAGCGCTATGTTGGCCTTGGCTACAAAGCCATCCGTGCACAGAGTGGCATACCAGGTGTTGAAAAAGCCTACGGTGTTGGCCGGGGCGATATGTACTATGAGCCGGCCGACGCGACCCTGCCTACTGAGACCATCTGGTCCACCACCAAATATCTCAATCACACACCAAAGCTGTTTGACGCGCTCCGTAATCGCGTCGGCTTCGACGTAGACTTGCTCCACGATGCCCACCATCGGCTTACGCCTATGGAGGCCGCGCGCCTTGGCCGATCCCTTGAACCCTATAATCTCTTTTGGTTGGAGGACGTGACCCCAGCTGAAAACCAAGAGGCTTTCCGGCTCATCCGGCAGCATACGACCACGCCGCTGGCCGTTGGCGAAGTCTTCAACACCCTTTGGGACTGCAAGGACCTCTTGCAGGAACAACTCGTCGATTTCATTCGCGCCACAATCGTCGGCGCAGGGGGGGTGACCCATCTTCGGCGTATCGCTGATTTCGCCTCGGTCTGGCAGATCCGCACGGGGTGCCACGGGGCCACAGATCTTTCACCCGTGACCATGGGGGCCGCCTTGCATTTTGACACCTGGGTCCCGAATTTCGGTATCCAGGAATATATGCGGCACAGTCCAGAGACGGATGCCGTTTTTCCTCACGCCTACCACTTCGAAAATGGCCTGCTCTTTCCCGGGGACACCCCAGGTCACGGGGTCGATCTCGATGAAGCTCTGGCCGCCAAGTACCCCTATGAACCCAAGCAGTTGCCGGTAGCCCGTCTCGAGGACGGGACAATGTGGAACTGGTGAAAAGGACGCATTAGGTGGCAATGAACACCTCCAAACCTTGGGGACAGGGCCAATGATGCCCTTGCGTCGCCTGCGCTGGTGGATCATCGCGCTTGTTTGCCTGGGCACCATGCTCAACTACCTGGCGCGAAATTCCTTGGGTGTGCTGGCCCCAACCCTGACCAAGGAATTGGCCTTCACAACTCAGCAATACGCCTATGTGGTCGCGTCCTTTCAGGTGGCCTACACAGTGATGCAGCCGATCTGCGGGGCGATCATCGACTCCCTAGGCCTCAAGATTGCCTTCGCCCTCTTTGCGGTGGCTTGGTCGCTGTCGAACATGGCCCATGGCCTGGCTGGAGGCTGGCTGTCTCTGGCCTTTTTCCGTGGGCTCTTAGGACTAAGCGAGTCCGCTGCCATCCCCGCAGGTATCAAGGCCGTGACGGAATGGTTCCCCGCCAAGGATCGCTCGGTCGCCGTTGGGTATTTCAACGCAGGGACTTCACTCGGGGCGCTGATTGCTCCGCCTGTGGTGATCTGGCTGTCCCTCACCTATGGCTGGCGCTCAGCCTTTGTGGTGACCGGCGGCCTTGGACTGATCTGGGCGGCGGCATGGTTCATTTTTTATGATAGCCCCTCGCGCCACAGGGCACTGAGCAGCGAGCAAAGGGCCCTGGCCCCCTTGCTGCCTAATGCTGAGGCAGAGCCACCTATCCCAATTCCCGCCTTGTTGCGTCAGCGCAATTTCTGGGCCCTGGCGATTGCGCGCTTCCTGTCCGAACCCGCCTGGCAGACTTTTAGCTTTTGGATCCCGCTCTACCTCGCCCGGGAGCGGGGTATGGATCTAAAGGCCATTGCTGCCTTTGCCTGGCTGCCGTTTTTGGCCTCCGATGCCGGCGGAATTTTAGGCGGCTATCTTTCACCCTTCCTGATGTCACGTTTCAAGATGGGGCTCCTCACCTCTCGCGCCAGTGGCGTAGCCTTAGGTGGCTTGCTGATGATCGGCCCAGGCTGTGTCGGCCTTGCCGCAGGCCCCTATATGGCGATCGGCCTGTTCTGTATTGGCGGTTTTGCCCATCAGATGCTGTCAGTGATGATCAACACCTTGACCACCGACGTCTTCCCTCAAGCCGCTGTTGCGCGGGCTAATGGCCTTGTGGGCATGGTCGGTTGGACAGGAGGATTGAGCTTCACGCTGTTGGTTGGGGCCCTGGTAGACACAGTCGGCTTTTCGCCGCTTTTTGCCCTGCTGGCGGTCTTCGACATTGCCGCAGCTATCTTCCTCTTTGTGCTGATGCGCCCGGTCCGTGCTGACGCTCTACGCGCTGCCATTTCATGACACCGTCCATCGCCAATTTGCCCAAATTCCGCTGTTTGGGGCGTGAAGGCGCGCGGGTGACCCTGGTCTCTGAAGTTAGCTATAGGGTTGAGGTCATGGTTCTGGAGGCGGACATTGTCCATGTCCTACAC
>Ga0007791_10000324_pt1 | contig 14538 bp, 14 predicted proteins | sample CryBogmetaGMA05M_FD_60368 | JGI IMG/M metagenome (GOLD analysis project Ga0007791, IMG submission 60368) | Freshwater microbial communities from Crystal Bog, Wisconsin, USA - MA0.5M | ecosystem: Environmental > Aquatic > Freshwater > Lake | place: Crystal Bog, Wisconsin, USA | collected 2009-07-06 | reverse complement strand
ACCCATCAGCCGTCGATGCAGTGATGGCGGTCTTCAGGCGCCATGGTTTCGAGCAGGCTGCGGTCGTCGGGGCGGTCAATCCGGCAAGCGGCTCGCCGCGACTCGTCGTGGTCTGAGGCGCTGGGTCTAGCGGCCAGTCAGCGTGCGCAGCAGTTGCGTGCAGGTGTCGATATCCGATGCGATCAGCGGGTCTTCCGAGAGATACCGGCCGACCCCGAGGTCGGCTTCAATGCGTGATCGGTAGGCCTCGAGCCACCGCTGAACAGCGACCTGTTTTTCCTGGATGGCCGTGCTGCCGTCGTCGCGCGCCGTCGCGTTGATGATGCGGGTTGCGGTGATATCGAAAGTTGTTGCTGCCTGCCGGCTCGATTCGACCATTTCCGGCGGCGCGATCGGTCGCGGATAGAAGGCTGTCGACGCGATAAAAAGAGACAGTCCTTCGCATCGGCTGCAGGCATAAACCTGCACTGGCGGTTGGCTGAGATCGTTTCGCTGAAAATAAGTGACCAGCGGACCGAAGGGCTCGGAGGTCTGAGCAGATGACATCGGGCTGCCCAGCGCCAGGGCCATCGCAATCAGGAGAGGTTTGCTGCTTCTGCGCAATGTGAGCAGGATCATCGATAGATGGTTGGTCAGCAAGGGATTGAATTCCTGTGGATGGGTTTGGGTCTGAGTGTTCGCCAATCGCTTTCGCGCGGTGGTGCAGCTTACGTCATTCGCGTCTCGCGCCCGGCCCGCGTCGCCTGTCATTGCACATTGTCGCTTTGACAAGATCGCCCCGCGCATGGCTTCATGCCACTTCAGATTATAAAAAAGCGCTCTTTCAGGCAGGGAGACAAGCATGAACAGCAGTGGGACAGTCACGGTGCCCGAGATCGAGGCACGCGAGGGCACGGGATCGGTTGTTCATGCCACGTTATCGAATGCCCCGGTCGTACCGGGCAGACGCGCCTTCTTTACCTATCGCGATCTGATGGTTGCTGCTGCCACCGGTGGCAAGCTTCGCGCGCAGGTCATGTCATCGAGTCAGGGCCTGTCGCAGCCAACCGGCTGGCACTACCATGTCTGCGAGGCTCAGTTCATTTATGCCCTCAAGGGCTGGGTCGATCTCGAGTTTGAGGATGGCCGATCGATTCGACTGCAGGCCGGTGAGTCGATGCTGATTCCGGGCGGCATGAAGCACAACGAGATCGCGACTTCCAACGAGTTCGAATTGCTCGAGGTCACGCTGCCTGGCGACATGGGCACCGTGCCCTGTGACAAGCCGGCGGGTCTGGCCTGATTTCCTTGCCTATTTGTGTCGCCTGATCATTGAGCTTGTCGGCAAGCTCAGTAGGTCGATCGACCGCCGGTGATGTCGAAGACCGCGCCGGTCGAAAATGAGCAGTCCTCGCTCGAGAGCCAAGCCGCCATGGCGGCGATTTCGCCGACCTCGACAAATCGGCCCATCGGAATCTTGCCGAGCATGTAATCGATGTGGGCGCGGGTCATCTGTTCGAACATCGATGTCTTGGCCACCGCAGGCGTGATGGCATTGACCAGCACGCCGCGGGTCGCGACTTCCTTGGCCAGGGACTTGGTCAGGGCGATCAGGCCGGCCTTGCTCGCGCTGTAGTGAGAGGCATTCGGATTGCCTTCCTTGCCGGCGACCGAGGCGATGTTCACGATGCGGCCATAGCCCTGAGAGAGCATTGCTGGAACCAGGTGACGGCAGGTCAGCCAGGGGGCGACCAGGTTGACTTCGATGACCTGGCGCCAGACCGCCGGGTCGAGTTCCCAGGACGGTGCATTGCCGCCAGTGATGCCGGCGTTATTGATCAGGATGTCGATCTTGCCGGCGTGAGCGATCGCGGCAGCACTTGCAGCCGCGACTGCGGCATCGTCGGTCAGCTCCACCACTCGGGTGTCGACCTGGCCCAGCGAACCCAGCTCGTGAGCGGCGCTGTTCAGGCCCTGTTGGTCGATATCCCAGAGGATCGCCCGCGCGCCCGATTGAAGAAGACGATGTGCGATCGCTCGCCCGATACCTTGTGCTCCACCGGTGATAACCGCGACACGTCCTTTGAGGTCGATCTGATTCATGCGCTCATCCCCTTGAGAGCCGCCGGCGTGCCTGCACAGTCGGCGATGTATTGCCTGATGATGTCTTCGAAACCCGACTCCGGCTTGAGGCCGATCCTGGCGGCCCTTGCCGCAGTCGCGCCCTTTGGCCAGTTGGCGACGATCGCGGCAATTCGCTCGTCCTTCTCGAAGCGGACCCGCGCACGCACTGCCGGTCCGGCGACTTTTTCGAGTGCATCGAGCATCTGCTGCACGGTCACATTGAGTGCCGGCTGGTTCATGGCGGTTCGGCCGGCAAAGGCTTCGCGGCTGGCCTCATAAACCGCAATCAGGCCTTCGACGGTCCCTTGCGGTGACGAAACCGGATGCGAGACCTCGGGCGATACCGGACAGATCGACTCTTCGCCGGCCAGCGGTTCGCGGATGATGCCGCTGAAAAATGAACTGGCTGCGCCGTTGGGTCGCCCTGGTCTGACGGTCACCGTCATCAGGCGAGTCGCACGGCCATCGATGTAGCCTTTGCGGGTGTAGTCTGCGACCAGATGTTCGCAGATCAGCTTTTGCGTGCCATAGCTGGTCTGCGGGGCAGGGAAGGTGTCGTCGCCCACGATTGAGGGCAGCGGCACGGCCGGGTCCGGACCATAGACCGCGACCGAGCTGGAAAAGACCAGGCGGGTGGCAGCAACGCCTCGATCGGACTGGCTGCGCAGGGCGTCGAGCAGGGCACGGGTACTGTCCAGGTTCGATCGCAGCCCCAGATCGAAATCGGCCTCACATTCTCCCGACACCGCCGAAGCAAGATGGAAGACGCCGTCGAAGGTTTCGTCCTTGAGCGCCTGACACTGAGCGAGCAGGGGACTGGTACGGGCTTGCACCCGCGCATCGGCGCAAAGGTCAGCGGGCGCTTCAAATTGATCGCTCAGCACAAGCTGCTCGATCGGCATTCGATTGAGATGGCCACGTGCAAGAAGTGTTCGGGCAAGACGTGCGCCGAGAAAGCCTGCGCCGCCGGTAATCAGCAGTTTCATGCGGTTTTCCTCTTCGATTGAGCGATTGCTTGCCTGGTGGGCTGTTTGCCGGCCTTCGCTCGGGCAGGTGGTACGTTGCGGCGGGTCGCTGCAGGCTTGAGCAAGCCGCCAATCTGCAGGCGAAGCTGCCCATTGGCCAGATGTTCCAGCGCTTTGTTGCGGGCCAGGACTGGATCATTCGCTGCGATCGCATCGCTGATCGCTCGATGTTCTGACCTGACCGCCTCCATGAAGTCCTGGCGACGCGCTTCATTGGCCCGGGTCACGCGCATCGCGTCACGCAGATACTGCTCGAGAAACGCGACGATCTGTCCGAACTGCGGATTACCGCAAGCCTCACCGATGGCTCGGTGGAATTCGAGGTCTTCATCGACGCCGTCACCACCCGCGCGGGCCGCGGTATCAATCGCGGTCAGCTTGCGGCGAATGGTGGCGATCTGCGTCCGGCTGGCCCTCTGTGCGGCGAGCGCTGCGATTTCACCTTCGATCACCCGTCGCACTTCGATGACCTGAACAACCGATTCGACCGACTTCATCACATCGGGGTTGAAGGCGAGTGGCCGGTTCTGGCTGTCGGCAACAAATATGCCAGCACCTTGCCGTGAAACCAGCAGGCCGCGAGATTTGAGTTGGTGTACCGCTTCACGAACAACCGTACGCGATACGCCGTGCGTCTCGGCGAGCTGTCGTTCGGTGGGCAGTCGCGAACCAGGCCCTAACCCGGGGCGTTCAAGCTGCTGTATGAGCAGCGCGGCGAGTCGATCCGACAAGCGCTCGGTTACCAGTTGGCCTGCGCCGCTTGCTGATGCGTTTTGAGTCGGAATCTTCGCGGTTGACATACTGGTCAGGTTATCATACAAGCTAAGTCGAGCGGCTTAGGTCGGCGCTTGAGCCGACGCAAAAAAAGCCGACAAAGGGGAGACTCGCAGGATGGCCAGTGTGACCATTCGATCGGTCAAGAAGCGGTTCGGCGACGTGCAGGTTCTGCATGGCGTCGACATTGATATTCCCGATGGGTCTTTCACGGTACTCGTGGGGCCCTCAGGCTGCGGCAAATCGACCTTGCTGCGAATGATTGCAGGCCTCGAGCATGTCAGCGACGGCCAGATCAGCATCGGCGATACGCTGGTCAATGATGTGCCACCGAAGCAGCGTGACATCGCAATGGTGTTCCAGAACTACGCGCTCTATCCGCACATGACCGTGCGCGACAACATGTCGTTTTCGCTGATGCTTGCGAAAGTCAGCAAGGCTGACATCGATGCCAAAGTCGGGCGTGCGGCCGAGATTCTCGGACTGACTCAGCTGCTGGGACGTTTCCCCCGGCAGCTGTCGGGGGGGCAGCGTCAGCGGGTGGCCATGGGGCGAGCGATCGTCCGCGATCCGCAGGTCTTTCTTTACGATGAACCGCTCTCGAACCTTGACGCCAAACTGCGGGTTGCGATGCGCACTGAGCTCAAGGAGCTCCATCAGCGGCTCAAGACAACCTCCATCTATGTCACGCACGATCAGATCGAGGCCATGACCATGGGCGATCAGATCGTGGTGATGAAAGACGGACGCATTGAACAAGCGGGCAGTCCATTGCACCTCTACGACCAGCCGGCAAACCTGTTTGTTGCTGGTTTCATCGGTTCACCTGCCATGAACTTTCTGCCTGGCACGGTCCGGGTCGACCGGGGCGTTCGACAGGTCGAACTCACCGACGGCACTCGTATTCCTGCGCCTTCTGCAGTTCGACTGGAGGGCGGTCAGTCGGTGATCTTCGGGACCCGGCCCGAAAATCTCGGTCTCGAAGAGCAAGATGCCATTCCGGTTCAAGTCGTCACCGTTGAGCCCACTGGCGCCGATACCTTCGTCGTCTGCCGTCACCGAGGAACCGAAATCTCGGCGGTCTTTCGCGAGCGCCATAGCCGCCATAGCTTTACCCCTGGCGACACGATTCATCTGCGCCCCGATACCGCGCGCTGTCATCTTTTTGATCCCGAAAGCGGCATGCGCCTTCCTGATGAGTGAGCCTTTCCGTTTCTGACCCCCGTGCCTTTTCTTTTCATCTGCCACACGGATTCCAAGGAGACCTTTCATGACCAAAGAGCATTTTGATCGTCGCCGATTTCTCGAAGGCACCGCAGGTGTCGCGGCAGGCACTGCGCTGTCGGGCGCATCGGTCTGGGCGCCTGCCGTCCATGCGCAAAGCGCACTGTCGTTCAAGCCCGAGCCGGGCGCGAAACTGCGGGTGCTGCGCTGGAGCCGCTTTGTTCAGGGTGACATCGATGCCTATATGGCCAATGTCAAAAGGTTCACCGAAAAGACCGGCGTTGAAGTCAGAGTCGACAATGAAGGCTGGGAGGACGTCCGTCCTAAGGCAGCTGTTGCGGCCAACACCGGCGCCGGTCCGGACATCATCTTGTCGACCAACGATGACGCCAACCTCTATCCCGAAAAACTGCTCGACGTCACCGATCTGTGCGAATACCTCGGCAAGAAATATGGCGGCTGGTATCCGGCAGGTGAGGCCTATCTGAAGCCCGATGGCAAGCGCTGGATCGGCGTGCCGCTGGGATGCGCAGGCGCGATGATGGTGTATCGAGAAAGCATGATCAAAGCGGCGGGCTTCGATACCTTTCCGAAAGATACCGACGGCTTTTTGCGCATGTTCAAGGCGCTCAAGGATAAGGGCACACCGGGTGGCATGGCGCTTGGCAACGCCACCGGTGACAGTGGCTGGACCCACTGGTTGATGTGGGCTTTTGGCGGCTCGATCGTCGATGCGAACAATCGCGTCGTGATCGACAGCATCGAAACCTATCGCGCACTCGAATATGCCCGAGAGCTTTATCCGACCTTTGTTCCGGGCACGCTGTCATGGCTCGATCCGAACAACAACAAGGCCTTTCTTGACGGACAGATCAGCGTGACCAACAACGGCATCTCGATCTACTATGCCGCCAAGAATTCGCCCGACCCCAAGCTCAAGGAAATTGCCGCTGACATGAATCACGCGACTTTTCCGGTCGGGCCAGTCGGCAAACCGACCGAGTACCACCTCTTCTTCAACCAGATGATCATGAAGTACACGAAGTACCCGCAGGCGGCCAAGGAGTTCCTGCGCTTCATGATGGAGGCCGACCAGTTCAATGCCTGGATTGCCGGCGGTGGTGGTTATGTGTCGCAGCCCTTGCGTGCCTACGCGTCCAATCCCATCTGGACGTCCGATCCGAAGAACACGCCTTATCGCGATGCGTTCGCAAATCTTCGGCCAGCAGGCTATGCCGGCAAGCTCGGTTATGCCTCGGCAGGCGCGCTCGCCGACTTCATCGTCGCCAACATGGTGGCCGAGGCGGCCAGTGGATCGAAGTCGCCGAAAGAAGCCGCCGAGCGAGCGCAAAAGCGGGCTGAGCGCTACTACAAGGTCTGAGTCCCGCACGCAACGATCCAGACCATTCAAAGCCGGCAGCCATGACATTGCTCGAAAGACTGCAGAACAGCCGCAATGCGCTGGGACTGCTCTTCATGCTGCCGGCGGCGGTCCTGCTGCTGCTGTTCCTGACCTATCCGCTTGGCCTTGGGACCTGGCTTGGATTCACCGATGCCAAGATCGGGCGCGCCGGCGAATGGGTCGGTCTGGACAATTTCAGCTTTCTGATCGGCGACAGTGTCACGCAACTGGCGCTCTTCAACACGCTGATCTACACCTTCGTTGCGAGCGTGATCAAGTTTGCCCTCGGGCTGTGGCTGGCCTTGCTGCTCAACCGCAATTTGCCCTACAAGTCGTTCTTTCGAGCGGTGGTGCTGCTGCCCTGGATTGTGCCGACCGCGCTGTCGGCGATCGCTTTCTGGTGGATCTACGACGCGCAGTTTTCGGTCATCAGCTGGGTTCTGACGCGACTCGGACTGATCGGCAGCTATATCGATTTTCTGGGCGAGCCCTGGCATGCCCGACTGTCCACCATTGCTGCCAATGTCTGGCGGGGTGTGCCGTTCGTTGCGATTTCTCTGCTTGCCGGCCTGCAGACGATCTCGCCATCGTTTTATGAAGCCTCAGCGATCGACGGCGCAACCGCGTGGCAACAGTTTCGGCATGTCACGCTGCCGCTGCTGTCACCGATCATTGCGGTCGTGATGACCTTCTCGGTGCTGTTCACCTTTACTGATTTTCAGCTGATCTATGTGCTGACACGCGGCGGTCCGCTCAATGCGACGCATCTGATGGCCACATTGGCCTTTCAGCGGGCCATACCGGGCGGTGCGCTTGGTGAGGGCGCGGCGTTGGCCACACTGATGGTGCCGTTTCTGCTTGCTGCGATCATGTTCAGTTACTTCGGACTTCAACGCCAGGCTTGGCAGCAGGGAAGCGACCGATGACACGCGCGCCGGATGACGCTAACGAGCCTGTGCAAAGCCGCCGGGACGATGTGGTCGGCATGGATTACCTGCAGTCGCTGCCAAGACGCTGGGTCACGACCTATATCCCGCTGCTCGTCTTTGTTTTCGTCCTGCTGTTTCCGTTTTACTGGATGGTGGTCACCTCGCTCAAACCCAATGAGGAACTGCTGTCGCGCGGCGGCAATCCCTTCTGGATCATCAAGCCGACGCTGGCGCATTTTCACAAGCTGCTCTTCAACACAGCCTATCCCGAGTGGCTCTGGAATACCGTCGTGGTCTCGGTGGTCGCGACTGTGTTGTCGCTTGCCGCGTCGGTGCTTGCGGCCTATGCGATCGAGCGCCTGCGATTCAGGGGCGCCAGGTCGGCCGGCGTGGCGATTTTTCTGGCTTACCTGGTCCCGCCCTCGATTCTGTTCATTCCCCTTGCGGCGATCGTCTTCAAGCTGGGGCTCTTTGATACCCGCTGGGCACTGATCCTCACCTATCCGACCTTTCTGATTCCTTTCTGCACCTGGCTGCTGATGGGCTACTTTCGCTCGATCCCTTACGAGCTGGAGGAGTGCGCCCTCATCGACGGCGCCACACGCTGGCAGATCCTGATCAAGATCGTGTTACCGCTTGCCGTACCGGGCCTGATATCGGCTGGCATTTTTGCTTTCACCTTGTCCTGGAACGAGTTCATCTACGCCTTGACTTTCGTGTCCTCATCCGAGGTCAAGACCGTGCCTGTCGGCGTGGTGACCGAACTGGTCGAAGGCGACGTTTATCATTGGGGCTCGCTGATGGCAGGTGCCCTGCTGGGCTCACTGCCGGTCGCTTTCGCCTATTCCTTCTTTGTCGAGCATTACGTCTCGGGCATGACCGGTTCAGTGAAGGAATGAGCGGGCCCCCACTCTCAGGAGCATCGCCATGACCAGCAAGCCCAGAAAGAAGCCCTCCGAACTTCGCAGTCAGCAATGGTTCGCTCGTCAGGACCGTGACGGCTTTGCCTACCGCAGTTGGGTCAAGGGCAAAGGCGTCCCTCACGATCAGTTTGATGGTCGGCCTGTTATCGGCATCTGCAACACCTTCAGCGAACTCACGCCCTGCAATTCGCACTTCAGGACCCTGGCCGAGCAGGTGAAGATCGGGGTCTACGAAGCTGGCGGCTTTCCGCTTGAGTTTCCGGTCATGTCTTTGGGCGAGACGCTGCTCAGACCGACCGCGATGCTCTATCGCAATCTCGCCAGCATGGATGTTGAAGAAAGCATTCGGGGCAATCCCATTGACGGTGTCGTGCTGCTGATGGGCTGTGACAAGACCACGCCGAGTCTGCTGATGGGCGCCGCCAGCGCCGATTTGCCGACCATCGGGGTATCGGGTGGTCCGATGCTCAACGGCAAATGGCGTGGTCAGGAGCTTGGCTCCGGGACAGGATTGTGGAGCATGAGCGAGCAGGTGAGGGCGGGCACGCTCAAGTTGCAGGATTTTTTTGAAGCCGAGAGCTGCATGCATCGCAGCCACGGCCACTGCATGACCATGGGCACCGCGAGCACCATGGCTTCGATGGTTGAAGCATTGGGCGTGGGTCTGCCCGGCAATGCCGCCTACCCGGCGGTCGATGGCCGCCGCAATGTGCTCGCCAGAGGGGCAGGGCGGCGCATCGTCGAGATGGTGCACGAGGATCAGAAACTGTCGAGCATCCTGACTCGCGAGGCCTTCGAAAACGCCATCCGCACACTGGCAGCCATCGGTGGCAGTACCAATGCGGTGATCCATCTGATCGCAATCGCAGGACGACTCGGCGTGCCGCTGTCGGTCGATGATTTTGATCGTCTCGCCAGCGAGTTGCCGTGTCTGGTCAACCTTCAGCCGTCGGGCAAATACCTGATGGAAGACTTCTGCTATGCAGGCGGCCTGCCAGTGGTCATGAAAGCGATGGCGCCTCATCTGCATCTTGATGCGGTCACCGCCAATGGCAAGACCATCGGCGACAACATTGCAGATGCCGAGAATTACAACCCCGATGTGATCATGAGTCTTGAGGTGCCCTTCAAGGAGCGAGCCGGCATTGCTGTGCTGCGCGGCAATCTTGCGCCCGGCAGCGCTGTCATCAAGCCGAGCGCAGCAACCCCGGCGCTCATGAAGCACACCGGACGCGCGGTAGTCTTCGAAGACAGCGATGATTTCCACCGCCGCATTGACGATGAGTCGCTCGATGTCGACGAGACTTGCGTGCTGGTCCTCAAGAATTGCGGACCCAAGGGCTATCCTGGTATGGCGGAGGTCGGCAACATGCCCTTGCCACCGAAGGTGCTGCGCAAGGGCATCACCGACATGGTTCGGATCAGCGATGCCCGGATGAGCGGTACGGCCTATGGGACGGTGGTGCTTCACACTGTGCCGGAAGCCGCAGCGGGAGGCCCGCTGGCCTTGGTGGCCAATGGCGATCTGATCACGCTGGATGTGGCGGCACGCAGCTTGCACCTGCATGTCGACGATGCCGAACTGGCGCGGCGTCGTGCCCTCTGGACCGCGCCCCCCGAGCAGCTGAAAAGCGGCTACTGGAAGCTTTACACCGATCATGTGCTGCCGGCTGACGAAGGTGCAGACCTGGATTTTCTGCGCGGCAAGCGCGGGGCGTTTGTGCCTAAAGACAATCATTGAACCCAAGGGCGGGCTGATCTTGTGATGTCACGTCATTTTCGAGGAACCGCCTTGCTGGCTGCGGCGTGTCTGGTTTTCGCAAGTGCAGCCATTCCGCGATTGTCTGTGGCCAATGAGGCGCTCGACCCTCAGGCGGCTCAGATTGCAGCCATGGCCACTGAGCAGGCGCCTGCCTTGTTGAAAACGCTCGAGGCACTGGTGGCGATCGAGTCGGGCAGCAAGGACCTCGAGGGTCTTGCGAAAATCCGTGCGGTGATTTGTGCGCGTCTGGAGGCCCTGGGCATTGCTTATCAGATCGTGCCAGGTGCCGGTACGGTTGCGGGCGCGCCGATGATTCTCGCAAAGCTCACTGGCCGGGGCAGCGCTCGCATTGCCCTGATCGCCCATATGGACACGGTCTATCAGAAAGGCGACAGCCGAAAGCAGCCATTCCGATTGAGCGACGGCAAGGCCTATGGGCTCGGTATCCAGGATGATCGTGCCGGCATCGCCGTCATTTTGCATACCCTCGAGATGCTCAAGGCCGCACAGATCGACTCCTACGGCGAACTCACTGTGCTGATCAATGCTGATGAGGAAATCGGCTCGCCTGGCTCGCGTGACACCATCATGGCTTTGGGTGAGTCCCATGATCTGGTGATCTCCTTCGAAGGCAGCGGCTCACGGTCCGACTATGTGCGACTGGCCACATCAAGCATTGCGCGAGCCGACCTGATGGTCAAAGGGCGCGCGTCGCACTCGGGTGCCAATCCCGAGGCAGGTCGTAACGCGCTCTATGAATTGGCGCATCAGGTTTTGCAGACCCGTGATCTGACCAATATCCGCCCTGGCGTGAAGTTCAACTGGACGCTGGCTCAGGCCGGAACGGTGGCCAATATGATTCCGCCTGACGCCAGAGCGACTGCCGACATTCGCGCCAACAAGTCCAGCGATTTTGATCTGATCGAGGCGGCACTGCGCGAACGGATTTCGAAGACGCTGGTTCCCGACACCAGCGTCCGGCTCGACTTCGTTCGCGGCAGACCACCGCTTGTGCCCAACCAGAAAGGCCTTGATGTTGCCCGATTGGCGCAGACCATCGCCGCTGACATTCAGTGGCCTCTGGGTATTCTTGAGACGCCGACTGGCGGTGGAACCGATGCGGCCTATGCGCAGGTTCGCAGTAGCGGTGCGGTCATCGAGAGTTTTGGTCTGCAGGGCGCTGGCGGACACAGCGATGATGCGGAATACATTCTCGTCGATTCGATCAGACCCAGGCTTTTCATCACGACCATGCTGATCAGTCGTTATTCGCAACAGAGGACGGCGGCCAAGCCATAAGGGCATTTGCCGTCAAAAGGATTGCGATGAGTGCTTCGACTGAACTCAATCGCACGATAGGTGCCAAGCCGGGACTGCTCTCGAAAGAGCGAATCGTTGCCCACAGCCAGTTCAATCGGTGGCTGGTTCCGCCGGCGGCGCTGGCAATTCATTTGTGCATCGGTATGGCCTACGGTTTTTCGGTGTTCTGGCTGCCCTTGTCAAAGGCGATCGGCATCAAGGAGGCGGTCAAGTGCGGACCCGAGGTCGGCTTCTTCCAGGAACTCTTCGTCACCGATTGCGACTGGAAAATCGCGACACTCGGCTGGATGTACACCCTGTTTTTTGTTTTTCTCGGCTGTGCCGCGGCGATCTGGGGCGGGTGGCTCGAGCGCGAGGGCCCTCGAAAAGCCGGCGTTGTCAGTGCGGTGTGCTGGTGCGGTGGCATGCTCCTTTCTGCGCTTGGCGTCTATCTGCATCAGTTCTGGCTCATGGTCCTCGGCTCGGGTGTCATCGGCGGGATCGGGCTTGGCTTGGGCTACATCAGTCCGGTCAGCACGCTGATCAAATGGTTCCCTGATCGCCGAGGCATGGCGACCGGCATGGCGATCATGGGCTTTGGTGGTGGCGCGATGATCGGATCGCCGCTGGCGGCCGAACTCATGAAGCGCTTCGCCTCACCGTCAGAGGTCGGCGTGTGGCAGACCTTCGTGGTGATGGCGCTCGGCTATTTCGTTTTCATGATCGGCGGCGCGTTGAGCTATCGCATACCGCCCACCGGCTGGACACCATCGGGATGGTCCGAGTCCGGCAAGACGTCTCAGAGCGCGATGATCACCACCCGGCATGTGCATGTGAAGAATGTCTGGGGGATTCCGCAGTTCTGGCTGGTCTGGATGGTCCTGTGCATGAATGTCAGCGCAGGAATCGGTGTGATCGGCATGGCCTCCCCGATGTTGCAGGAGGTGTTCGGTGGCAGCCTGATCGGGTTATCCACCCGCTATGCCGACCTCGACAAGTCGCAGTTGACCACGATCGCCGGCATCGCGGCCGGCTTTGCGGCCTTGCTCAGCCTGTTCAATATCGTTGGCCGCTTTTTTTGGGCGAGCTTGTCCGACAAGCTCGGGCGCAAGAACACCTATGTGGTGTTCTTCGTGTTGGGCGGACTCTTGTACGCAAGCATCCCGAGCAGCGCCGCAGCCGGCAGTCAGCTGCTCTTCGTTGCTGCGCTTTGCCTGATTCTGAGCATGTATGGCGGAGGCTTTGCGACGGTGCCGGCTTATCTGGCTGATCTGTTCGGCACGCAGATGGTTGGCGCCATCCATGGCCGTTTGCTGACAGCCTGGGCAACCGCCGGTGTGCTCGGGCCGGTGGTGGTCAACTACATGCGCGAATACCAGCTGAGCCTGGGCATTCCCCGGGAGCAGGTCTACAACCAGACCATGTACATCCTGGTCGGCATGCTCGCAATCGGTTTGATCTGCAATCTGATGGTCCGTCCGGTGGCAGAGAAATGGTTCATGACCCCGGAAGAACTGGCCACTGAAAAGCGGCTTGCGCATGAAAGCGTTCTTCAGACAGAAAACGCGGTGTCGCGTGTCGAAGAACATGGGGTAAAACATCGGCCAACCCCTCCGGCGCTCGTTCTGGCAGCCTGGATGGCGGTCGGAATTCCGCTTGGATGGGGCGTGTACAAGACCATCGTCAGCGCGTCCCGTTTTTTCCACTAGGTGGGCGCTCACGCGAACCGACGCGCGTCAAACCCTGACCAGAGTGCTCGCCATGATCAAGCTCACCTTTTGTCTTCGTCGAAAACCCGGGCTCACCTGGGAAGAGTTCTCCACCTACTGGCGTGACGTGCATGCGCCTTTGGTGAAACGTCATGCCAAAGCGCTTGGGGTCAGGCGCTACGTGCAGTTGAGGACCCTGCAGGATCGTGAACAGATGGCCCGCCTGCAGGCGCGAAACAATGGCTCTCCCGAGCCCTTTGATGGCGTTGCCGAACTCTGGTTTGATGACCAGCCCGTGCCCCGTTCTCCGGAAGGCAAGGCGGGAGCGATCGCCTTGCTGGAAGACGAGCGCAGGTTCATCGACCTGGCGGCCTCGCCGATGTGGATGAGCCGCGAGTGGGAAGTCATCTCCAACAGCGAGACCGGGCCAGACCGAAACGGTGTCGCCTGATCAGCCGAGCTTTGTGAACTTCAGCAGTTGCTGCGCTGATTCGGCGCCCGAAATCGGCAACCCGCTGCCATCGATCAGGCCGATCTGCTTGAGGATCGAGGCCTGATCCCAGTAGATGTGCTCGTAAGCGACCTTGCCTTCTTCAAATCCGACGATGACCACGAAGATCACCGACACCGGCTTTCCGGTCGGTGCAACGCCCGGCAGGATGTGAGTCATTTTCTGGGTGTGGGTGAACGAAATCACCAGTTCATCAACCAGCCGGTTTTCGCCGTGCGTGCGGGAGATGGACTTGAAGCTCACATCCGGCGGAAAGAACTGGCCGATGAGGTCATTGGCATAAAACTGCCGCACCGCTTCCTGGCCTTCACCACCGCGCAGGGAAGGGCCGTTGAGAATATGCGGGTTGGCCGACATCGTGGCCATCGTCTTGTCGAGATCACTCGATAATTCGGCGTCCATATGCTGGCCAAAGAGGGAGTCCATCTGCTCGGGAGTGGTCGTGATCGTCATGGTCTGCTCTTCCCTGGTTGGGTGTGTTGCCTGGTGAGGTGTGTTGCTCAGTTGGGTGTGTTGAACACGCCGCCGTACTGCTTGCGCAAATCCGCTTTCTGCACTTTGCCGGTACCGCCAACCGGCAGGGCATCCAGGAAAACGACGTCATCGGGTACCCACCATTTCGCGACTCGTTCGGCCAGAAAGCGCAGGATCTCGTCCTTGCTCACCTCCTGACCTGGCTTTCTGACGATAAAGAGCAGTGGCCGCTCGTCCCACTTGGGATGCTTCACACCGATCACCGCCGCCATCTGAACACCGGGGTGGCCGACCGCGGCATTTTCCAGGTCAATCGAGCTGATCCACTCGCCACCGGTCTTGATCACGTCCTTCGTTCGATCGCGAATCTGCATCACACCATCGGGTGCAATCACCGCGATAT
>Ga0007791_10000322_pt1 | contig 14560 bp, 12 predicted proteins | sample CryBogmetaGMA05M_FD_60368 | JGI IMG/M metagenome (GOLD analysis project Ga0007791, IMG submission 60368) | Freshwater microbial communities from Crystal Bog, Wisconsin, USA - MA0.5M | ecosystem: Environmental > Aquatic > Freshwater > Lake | place: Crystal Bog, Wisconsin, USA | collected 2009-07-06 | reverse complement strand
AACGGACCCCCGCCTGCGTCGGCCTCGACCCACGCCGCGAGTCTCTCCCCCCAGCCCTCGGCGCCGCGGCCATCGACGATCCCTTGGCCCTCGCCAAGCTCTACACGAGCTTCTGCCGCGACGTCATCGACGCCGTCGCTCCCCACATCCCAATCGTCAAGCCACAGCTCGCCTGCTTCGAGGCCCTCGGGCCCGCCGGCATGCAGGCACTCGCCGACACGATCGACTACGCCCACGCCCGCGGCCTCCTCGTCCTCGCCGACGGCAAACGAGGCGACATCGGCTCCACCGCCGAGGCTTACGCCGACGGCTGGCTCGCCGGCCCCTGGGCCTGCGACGCCCTCACCATCAACCCCTACCTCGGCCTCGACTCCATCGCCCCCTTCGTGACCACCGCCAAAGCCCGCCACGCTGGGCTCTTTGTCCTCGTCAAAACCTCAAACCCCGGCAGCCGCGACTTCCAGGATCTCGAAGCCAACGGCTCCCCCCTCCACGAACATGTCGCTGCCGGCGTCGAACACCTCGCCGCCGACACGCTCCCGAAAGGAACTAGCGACGCCCCCGGCGAACACGCCTACGGCCTCGTCGGCGCCGTTGTCGGAGCCACCTGGCCCAAACAACTCGACACCCTCCGCGCCGCCATGCCCCACGTCTGGATCCTCGTCCCCGGATTCGGCAAACAGGGGGGACGGGCCTCCGACGTCCGCGGCGCCTTCGACTCCCACGGCTTGGGGGCGCTGGTCGTCAGCGCCCGCGACGTGATCTTCGCCCACACGCGCGCCGATATGAATGCCGGGCTTTCGGAAGGCCAGTGGCAGACCGCCGTCGAACGGGCCTGCCACGACATGATCGAGCGGATCGCCGCCGACACCCCCGCCGGCAAACTCCGCGACTGAACGCTCGCCGACGGGCGCGTCAGGCCTTCGACTCCTGGATCAGCCGCGAGAGGAGCGGGAGAAGCTGCTTCTTCCGGCTGACGACATTTTTGAGGGAATAGAGCCCGCGATCGAGGCGCGGATAGTTGATCTCCTCCCACGCTTCCGACTCCTGCGAGAGGAGGAGGAGCGAACCGTTGCTGACGACGTCGGTGATGAGGAGCGCGGAGAAGTCGAGCTTGTGACGGCTGGCGAAGTCCTCGAGGGCCTTGCGAAGCTCGTCCTTCCGCTCCCAGAAGAGATCGAAGCCGGTCTCCTCGATCTGTGAGATCGAGAACCGCACTCCCTGCTCCGTGAACTCCTTGCAATCCTCGCTGATCACCCCGACCGGCGTGCTCGAACGAAGCGCCGACCCGATCTCGAAGAACTCCCGGGCGTACTGATCGAGATCGACCTTGCACAGCCCACGGAGCCAGGCGAGGACCTCGCGGTCGACGTCGGTCGTCGTCGGGGAGCGAAGGAAGAGCGTGTCAGAGATGATCCCCGACGCCATGCACAGCGCGATCCCCGCCTTGGGCTCGATCCCCGACGCCCGGAATTGCCGGGCGACGAGCGTGCAGGTCGACCCCACCGGCTCGTTGATGAAGCGGATCGGCTGCTGCGACTTGAGACCACCGCCGAGGCGATGATGGTCGAGCACCTCGACGATCTCGGCGTCTTCCGCCCCGCTCACCGCCTGGGCAAGCTCGTTGTGATCGACGAGGACGAGCTTCTGACGGGGCGGATTGATGAGATCGGACTTGAACGACAGGCCGACGAGCCGGTCGTCATCATCGACGACAGGGAACACCGGCTGCGGCGATCGCTCCACGAGCGCCCGAGCCTCGACGATGCTCGCCTTGCCGGGCACCGTGACGAAGTCGGTGTCGACGACCGTATCGATGAACTGCGACGCCTTGATGCGGAGCGTCGTGTTGACGGTGTCGAAGGGGCTGATGATCACCGACACCCGACGGATCTTCGCCAGCTCCACGAGCCCCGAAGAAAGCTTGAATCCTCCCGTCAGCACCAGCGCCCTCACCCCATGCTCGATCGCCGGGAGCTGGATCGTCGGCCGGTCGCCACAGACGACGATCAGCCGTTCGGCCGGAAACTGCTTCATCCGGTCGGTGAAGCCCTCGGCACTCATCGCCCCCACCATGACGAGGAGCTCGTCACGCTGCTGCGGATCGAGGACGTGCTGGAAGCTCCCCCCGAGCACGTCGTGGATCTTCTGGAGACAGGTCGTCACCGTCCGCGACCTGATCGAATCCCCCTCGTCGTGGAAGAACAGATCCATGAGGTTGAGGACCGAAAGGACGCCGACCACCTTCCTGTCGATGTCGACGACCGGAATCGCCCGCAGGTCGGCCCGCTGCATCCGCTGATAGGCCTCGTGGAACGAATCCCCGAACGATGCCGTGACGATCTCCCGACGGCAGACGTCCTCCGCCGACGGCCGGACATCCATCACGATCCGCGGCGCCACCACCCCGGCCCGGTCGAGGACATATTCCGTCCGCTTGTTGGGCGTGCCGCAGCAGGCCGCCACGGCGTCGGGGCGGGTCGTCTGCTGGAGGAGATCGGCATAGGCAATCGCCGAACAAATCGCATCGGTGTCGGGATTCCGATGCCCGAAGACGAGAACACTCATGGTGGGATCGCAGGGTGGAGAGCACGGGCAGCAGAGAACCGACGGTGGCGGAGAAACGCCGTTGGACCGGCAGCGGACCGGGGAAGTCAGACCTCGCCGGGGGCCTGCGTCCAGCAAGCCAGCGACGGCTCCCAGGCATGGAGCTCGTCCGACTTGAAGTAGATCGCGATCTCGCGCGAGGCCGACTCGGGGGAATCGGACGCGTGGACGAGATTCATCTGCCGGCTGGAGCTGTAGTCGCCACGGATCGTCCCGGCCGCAGCCTTGAGTCCACTGGTCGCACCGAGCATCTCGCGGACCACGCGCACCACCTCCGGCCCGGCGAACACGCACCCGACGACGGGCGAGGCCGTGATGAACTCCTCGAGCCCTGGATAGAACGGCTTCGAGACATGCTCGGCGTAGTGCTGCTTCGACATCGCGGGGGTGATCCGCAGCATCTTCATCGCCACGAGGCGCAAGCCCTTGTCGTCGAAGCGGGAGAGGATTCGCCCGAGCAAACCACGCTGCATGCAATCGGGCTTGAACATCACGAACGTCAATTCCATCGCGGCGAAACTCCGAAAAATCGTGACGGGGAGAGGAAAACGAAGGAGAGGGAACAGGCCAAAGCCACCGCCAGCCTGGCCCTCCAGAAGCGGAGGCACGGACCGGCGGAAGCCCTCTCCGAAACTCTTGAGAGTCTACGGGCTGCCGCGCGAGGCTCACAACCCGAAATGCCCCTCGGCATCCCGTTCCTGAAGCCCTTTGATGAGAAACTCACGGTTGCCCTCGAGGAGCATCGGCTCGGCAAGGAGCTCCTCGAGCGTCATCCAATAGATGGCCTCGACCTCGACCGGATGGGGCACCAGTTCCGCGGCTGGATCGAGCTCCACCGTCCACCAGGAAAGCTCCGTGCCCCACGGGGTGACGCTCTGCCAGACGCAGGCCACCGTCTCGACATGGGCCTGCAATTCCTCCCGGCATTCGCGGACGACCGCCTCCCGATCCTCCTCCCCCGGCTCGACATGCCCGCCGGGGAAACAGACCCTCCCCGGCGCCGCGACGGCCCGACCGCGACGGATGGCGAGAAACCGCTCTCCACGCCGCGCGATCGCCACCACACCGCGTTTCACGGCGGCGCCCATGGCCGGGTCGCGTCGATCGGAAGAGGTCATATGGAGGCTCTTGGAGCTGCTGAAACGTGCTGCGCAGCGCCCCGGCAGACCCGGGGTGGCCGACCGGAGATGCCGCGTCACCAGCAGCGAAATAGCGGCTGCGGGCGGGATCGGTGTCCAGTCGACCCTCGTAGACTACATTAAACGGCTTGCTGCCGAGGCATTCGACCACCGTCTCCCGCCGGAAAAGCCGATGGACACGTTCCCCCGCGACAACGGTTCCGATTCCAACGCCCCCGGTCAGGGGGGCGGTAACGACAACGGCTTTCCGAAGTCAAACCCCGGGGGGGGCCGGCCCCTCGGCATGCCGGCGATCATCATGCTGGCGCTGGCCGCCCTCGCGCTGGTGACGATCGTGATTCGGGAACAGGCCGGCAACGCCACAGCCGTGAGCTGGGATGAGTTCGTCCGAGAGGTGAAGGGGGGGAATGTCGCCGAGGTGCGAATCTCCGGCAACTCCCTCGATGGTCAATTCAAAGCTCCCCTCGCCGGCGCCGGCGAGGTTGGCGGAGGAGCCCCGCGCACCTTTCACATCGAGATCTCCCCCTACCTCGGCGAGGGGCTCAGCGAGATGCTCCTCGAGCATGACGTGAAGACGACCGTCCGCCAGCCGACGGACGGTACCGGCCTGCTCCTCGGCCTCTACATGCTCGTGCCCCTTCTCCTCATGGGCGGCTTTTGGATGACCCTTCGCCGGGCCCGCGACCCGCTCGGCGGATCTGGATTCCTCGGGGGATTCAGCAAGTCGCCGGCCAAGCGCTACGGATCGAGCGACCGCCAGGTGACGTTTGCCGACGTCGCCGGCCTCGAGCAGGTGAAAGAGGATCTCAAAGAGATCGTCGACTTCCTGAAAGATCCACGCCGCTTTCAACGCCTCGGGGGGCGGGTGCCGAAGGGGGTGCTCCTCATGGGGCCGCCGGGCACCGGCAAGACGCTCCTTGCCCGGGCCGTTGCCGGTGAGGCGGGCGTACCCTTCTTCTCGATCTCCGGCAGCGAGTTCATTCAGATGTTTGTCGGCGTCGGCGCGTCGCGAGTCCGCGACCTCTTCAAGACCGCCAAGGACGCCTCGCCGGCGATCCTGTTCATCGACGAGATCGATGCCGTCGGGCGTCATCGCGGCACCGGCTTGGGCGGCGGCCACGACGAGCGCGAGCAGACCCTCAACCAGATCCTCTCCGAGATGGACGGCTTCAGCCCTTCGGAAGCGGTGATCGTGCTCGCCGCCACGAACCGGCCCGACGTCCTCGATCCCGCCCTCCTCCGCCCCGGTCGCTTCGATCGCCACGTCACCGTCGATCGCCCCAACCACAAGGCGCGGCTGGCCCTGTTTCGCGTTCACACGAGGAAAGTCCCGCTCGCGGCCGACGTCAATCTCGACCGACTCGCCAACGGCACGGTGGGACTGACCGGCGCCGACATCCGCAACCTCGTCAACGAAGCGGCCCTGTGGGCAACGCGCCAAGACAAGGACGCCGTCGATTCCTCCGACTTCGACTACGCCCGCGACAAGGTCCTGATGGGCCCGAAACGCGAGGAGGTGCTCGTTGGCCGCGAGAAGACGATGACTGCCTACCACGAGGCGGGGCACGCCCTCGGCTCGTGGCTCCTGTCGGGCGTCGACAAACTTCACAAGGTGACGATCATCCCCCGTGGCCGGGCCCTCGGCGTCACGCAATTGGTGCCGGAGGAGGATCGGATGAACATCGGCCAGTCTGATCTCGAAAACCGGCTTGTGTTCATCCTCGCCGGGCGGGCCGCCGAAAAGCTCGTCTTCGGCGAATACTCTGCTGGCGCCGAAAATGATCTCGTTCAGGCCACGCGATTGGCCCGGCGGATGGTCGCCCACTGGGGGATGAGCGAGAAGGTGGGGCCGGTGGCCTGCCACGGGTCGAACGAACACCCCTTCCTCGGCCGCGACGTCTACGAACAGCGCGAGTTCAGCGATCACACCGCCCGCGTCATCGACGACGAGGTGACCCGGATCCTCGGCGAGGCCGCTATCCGGGCGACGAAGCTCCTTTCGGACAACCGCGACAAGCTCGACCGGCTCGCCGCCGCCCTCGAGGAACGCGAGATGCTCGACGACACCGACTTGGTGGGGATCGTCGGCCCTGCCGCCCCGCGCCGCCCCGAGGATCAACTTGCTGCCGCGCCGCTCCCCCCGCCGCTGCCCGGCCCCATTCCCGCCGCTCGCGACTGACGCCGCGCCGGCCCCATTCCCTCGTGCCGGCCCTGTTCCTTCACTCCTCCCTTCCCTGACTTTCTTCCCTTCCCCGCAGCATGCTCGCCCACACCGTTTTTTTCAGGCTCAAGGATCGTTCCCCGGCCGCGATTGAGCGCCTCGTCGCCGCGTGTCGCGAGCACCTCTCCGGCCATCCCGGCGAGGTCATCTTCGCCGTCGGCACCTGTGCCCCCTACGACCGGCACGTCAACGACCGCGACTGGCAGGTCGCCCTCCACATCGTGTTTGACTCGCGCGCCAACCACGATGTCTATCAGCAGGCCGAGCGGCACGAGATCTTCATCGCCACCCATGCCGATTCGTGGGAGCAGGTCCGCGTCTTCGATGCCGATCTCTCCGTCTGCAACGCCTGACGCTCGCGTCACACCACCCGGCACCGCGACAGCGCGATGCTGCCGCCGAAGCAGATAGCGATGTCGTGGCCGGGACGTCGGGGGCGCTCGTGGTAGTTGGCGCCCCACACCCAGCCGGCCGGCGTTTCGTTGAACAACAGCGCGAACGGCGAAGGATCGACAGCGCACTCGATGATCGGCGGATCGCCACCGGCATGCCCCTCGGGGGCCGTGGCCGGATCGGGGAGATTGACGTTCCAAAACTCCCCCGGCTCGAGCGCGACCCGATCGATCCGCGCAAGCACCAGCGTCACCCACCGGCTGGCCCGCTCCCAGTCGATCGCCGCGCTCCTCCCGCGGTACTGCGAAACCGCCACGCTGCGGCGGCCATGGAGCGCTGCCTCGCGGGCCGCGGCGACGGTCCCCGAGAGATGGACGTCGACGCCGAGGTTGCCGCCGGCGTTGATCCCGGAGAGGACCCACGTCGGATCGGGGCAGAGCGTGGAAAGCGCCAGCCGCGTGCAGTCGGCCGGGGTGCCGTCGATGGAGAAGCGACTCGGGCCCACCTCGCGGACCGCGAGCGGTCGGTGCGTCGTCACCCGGTGGCCACCGCCGGAATGACAGACATCGGGCGCGACAACGAAACACTCCATACCCCAGCCCGCCACGGCGCGCTCGAGCGCCGCGAGGCCCGGCGCGTCATAGCCGTCGTCGTTGGTGAGCAAGAGCTTTTGGTGTCGGCTGGCCTGGCTGGTCTGGCTGGTCTGGCTGGTCATCGATCCTCCGTCGTGGTCGTCGATCGCTCTGGCCCTCCACCGGCCATGTCGATGGCCAGCGCTCGAATCACCTCCCACAAGCAATCGGCCGCGCCGGCGGCGAGCCGACAGACATCCTCGGCATCGGTCTCCTCCGGCGCGTCGGGGTTGGCGACATTCGTGATCACCGAGACGGCGACGACGTCGACGCCGAGCCGCCGCGCGGCAAGCACCTCTGGGATCGTCGACATTCCCACGGCATCGGCCCCGAGGCGGAGGAGCATCCGGTATTCGGCGCGGGTTTCGTAGGTCGGCCCGAGGAGCCGGGCGTACACCCCGGCCCGCGCTCGGCCCCCGGCCCGCCGCGCCGCGGACAGCGCCAGGGATACCAGCCTCGCTCGATAGATCTCCACCCCGGCCCGTCCGCCCCACTCCACAGCGCCCTCGGCCGGCCCGGTCGCTGCGTTTGGCCGCCGCACGAGGTCGAGATGATCGTCGAGCACGAGGAGCTCCCCTCCCGTCATCCCCGGCCGCAGGCCGCCGGAGGCATTCGTGATCAGGAGCGTGCGGACACCGAGGGCGACAAGGACCTCAATCCCGCGGGTGATCGTGGCCTCGTCAAAGCCCTCGTAGGCGTGGACGCGGCCCTGGAGGGCGATGACCGGGCAGCCGGCGACAAGCCCGCAGGCGATCTGGCCGGCATGGCCGGTGGCGGTCGAGGCGGCGAGCCAGCCCGTGACGCCCACCGGGAGGCAGACAACGTCGTCAAAGCGCTCGACGAGCGTCCCCAATCCGGTGCCGAGGACGATCCCGAGGCTTCCCCACCGGCCGCCGGCCGCCAGGACGCGGGCAGCAGCCGCCATCGCCTCCGCCCTGAGCCCGCCGGTCTCTGCCATGGCCACTCCCTTCCGCCGCCCGCCACGGCCCCTTTGCCGACCGGGCGGAAAACGCTTATTCTCGCCAGATTCGCCGGAGGCGCACACCCCCGACGCTCCCTCCACAGGTCGACCCGATCGGCCTGCACCCGTCCACCCCGAGGCCCCTTCGATGCCGAGCCCCGCCGTGAAGCCCACCCGTGCCGAGAGGTTTGCCGGTCTGTCGGTGGCCATAGTGACCCCCTTCCGCGACGGGAAGATCGACTCGCCCCGCCTCCGCCAGCAGATCGATGCCCAGGCCGCGGCCGGCGTCACCTGCATCTGTCCGGTCGGCACGACGGGAGAGTCGCCGACGCTCTCGCACGACGAACACGAACGGGTGATCGCCGAGAGCATCCAGGCCTCGGCGGGACGGATCCTCGTCATGCCAGGCACGGGGAGCAATTCCACCGCGGAGGCCGTCCGGCTCACGAAGCACGCTGCGAAGGAGGGCGCGAACGCCGCCCTCGTCGTCGGTCCCTATTACAACCGGCCCACCCAGCAGGGGATCTACGAGCACTTCAAGGCGCTCGCCGAGGCGGTCGACATTCCGATCTGCGTCTACAACATCCCCGGCCGGACCGGGCGTAACATCGACCCCGAGACGATCATCCGCCTCGCCGACCTCCCCGGCATCGCCATGGTGAAAGAGGCGACCGGCCTCATGGATCAGGCGTCGCAGATCATCGGTGCCACCGACCTCACCGTGCTCTCCGGTGACGACAGCATGACGCTCCCGCTGCTCTCGATCGGTGGCCGCGGCGTGATCAGCGTCGTCGGCAACCTCGTTCCCGCCGACATGAAGGCCCTTCTCGACGCCTTCGAAGCAGGGGATCTGGCCGGCGCCCGCGCGTGGCATCACCGCCTCTTCGGCCTCTGCCGCGACCTCCTCGGCCTTTCGAGCAACCCGATCCCGATCAAGGCGGCGCTCGCGATGCTTGGCCGCGACTCGGGCGAAGTGCGGCTGCCGCTGGTGGCACTCGAGCCCGCGCAGGCCGACAAGCTCCGCGGCGTGCTCCGCACCTACGGCCTTCCGCTCAGCTGAGCGGCTCTGAAACGGCAGATCGGCCATGGCTCTCTCCCTTGAAGCGTCCATCACCGGCAAGCAAGGTGATAGAGTCGATCTCGTCGCTCGCGGACGGATCGACTCCGAGACCGCCACCGAACTCGAGGCGGCCGTCGACGAACAGCTCCGTCTCGGCAGGCACACGATCCGCCTCGACCTCGGTGAGGTCGGATTCCTGTCGTCGGCCGGGATCCGCTCTCTCTTCAATGTCCACCGCGCTGCCAAGGGGGCCGGTGGGAGTTGCCTCGTGTCGCGGTCGAGCGAACCGATCCATCGGGTGCTCACTCTCTCGCGCCTCGCTCCCCTCCTCATGGAGCCGGGCGCCATCGACCGCCCCGCCCCCCTGCCCGTCCCCACGGCCGGGCCCGCGGCGAGCCCCGACACCGCGCCGCCGGCCGCCGCAACGCTCCGCACGGAGCAGATCGGGGAGGTCGTCCTCGTCGGCTTCGACGGCTCGGCCGCCGCGACGCTCGCTGGCGTCATCGTCGGCTCACCGGCCTGGACATCCGGGGTGGGAACGATCGACGAGACCCCGCGAAACGTGCCGCGCGAAGCCTTCGGGATCGGCATCGGGGCCCTGGCCGATGACGGGCCGGCGGTGACCAGCGGCGGCGAACTCGTCGCCGCCTGCGGCAGTGTCTTCGTCCGCCCGCCGCGCCCCTTCGGCGTCCCCGATTCGCTCGTCGGCAGTGGCGATCTCGTCCCCTCGATCCGAGTGGCGACAGGGCTCTTCTGGGAAGGGACGCCCCGCGGCCACACCGGCTTCGAGGGCGCAGACGCTGCGGCCGTCGCGCTCGACACGCTCCTCGGCATCCTCTTGGAGCGCGCGGGGGCCGAGGCCATCGCCGTGCTCATGGTCGGGGAGGTGCTGGGGCTTGTCGGCGCCGAACTCATCCGCCCCATCGCCGAGGCGACGGCCGACGATCACCCCGCCGCCGGCCGGGCCGAGATCGCTGGCCGGTGGCTGTCGTTCTCGCGCGAGCCGTGCCACGCCGGACGGACGGCACTCGTCGTCGGCATCGCCACACGGGGAGCCCGCGGGGCGCTGGCGGATTGTGTCCGCCCGTTCGGCACCGTATCCGCTCACCTCCACGCCGCCGTCTTCCCTCATCGCCCCCTCCGCCGCGGCGTCACCGACCCGGACACCATCGTCGCCGGCCTCGGCGGGATGTCGCCGCTGGCGGTCATGCATCTCCTTGCCGATCCGGCGCCGGTCCTCGGCAGCGGTCGCCCGGAGATGGTGCGGGGGGCGTGTTGGTTTGCACCGATCGACATCCGGGGGCCGCACCGATGATCACCCTCCTGGCCACCTGGACGTTTGGTGTCACGCTGGCGCTGGTGGCCCTCGGCGTGTTTGTGAGCTACCGGCTGTTCGCCTTCCCCGACATCACCACCGACGGTTCCTTCACCCTCGGCGCCGTGACGACGACCGTCCTCCTCGTCGCAGGGCACGACCCGGCCCTTGCCACCCTCGGTGGCGCCGCCGCCGGAGCCGCGGCGGGGGCCTGCACGGGCCTCCTCCACGCGATTCTCGGCATCGAGCCACTCCTCTCCGGGATCCTCGTGACGACGGCGCTGTCGAGCGTGAACCTCGTCGTCCTCGGCCGCAGCAATGTCCCGCTGGCCGGCACCGCGACGCTTCTCGATCGGGCCGAGGCGATCCTCCTCCCGGCGACCACGGCGGCCGGATTCGGCGATGCCGCGGCCGAGGCGGCCCGATTGATCGTGATGCTCGCAACGGTGGGGATCGCCGTCCTCCTCCTCTGGGCCTTCTTCCGCACGAACCTCGGCACGGCGATGCGCGCCGGCGGCGACACCGCGACGATGGCCCGGGCCTTAGGGCGGAACACCGGCCTCCTCACCGTCGCCGGCCTGGCGATCGCCAACGCGCTGACGGCGCTCTCCGGAGCGTTCGTTGCCCAGGTGCAGGGATTCGCCGACGTGCAGATGGGAATCGGGATGGTGGTGTGGGGGATGGCAAGCGTGTTCCTCGGGGCGGCGCTCGTCGGGCCTGTGCGGCTCGGTGGGGCGCTTGTGGCCACCGTCGCCGGCAGCATCACCTTCCGCCTCCTCGTCGCCTCGGCGCTCCGTGCCGGCCTCCATCCCGATTGGCTCAAGGCCGCCACGGCGCTGGTCGTCCTCGCCGCGCTCGTTGCCCCCCGACTCCTCTCCCGTCGCCCGCAGGCCTCGGCAGCCCGCTGAATCCCCCCATGCTCGACGTCCGCCACGCCACCGTCGCCTTCTCCGCCCCCGGCGGCCCGCTCGTGCGCGCCGTCGATGATGTCAGCTTCACGATTCCCACCGGGACGTTCGTCGTCGTCATCGGCACCAACGGCTCGGGGAAGAGCACGCTCCTCGGCGCGATCGCTGGCACCGTCCGCCTCGATGCCGGCAGCATCCACGTCGCCGGCCACGATCTCACGGGGTGGCGCGAGAACCGGCGGGCCAGGTATGTGGGGCGGGTGTTCCAAGATCCCCGCGCCGGAACGGCCTCGAGCCTGTCGGTTCTCGAGAACATCGCCGTCGCTGCCTGCCGTGGACGGCCTGTAGGGCTCGGCTGGGCCACGCCACAAAGGCTCCGTGCCGAGGCGGCCCAAAGGCTCGCAGCGATCCAGCCCGGACTTGAAAAGCGGCTCGACCAGCCGATCGGCTCGATGTCGGGAGGACAGCGGCAGATCGTGTCGCTTGTCATGGCCACCTGGCACCGCCCCGAGCTCCTCCTCCTCGACGAGCACACCGCCGCCCTCGATCCGGCCTCCGCCGACCGGGTCGTGCAGGCCACCGCGAAGCTCGTCCGCGACCAAAAGCTCACGGCCCTGATGGTGACCCACTCCCTCGAGCAGGCCGCCAGGCTTGGCGACCGGCTGTTGCTCGTCCACCGCGGCAAGATCGCTGTCGATGTCGAAGGGGGAGCGAAGCGCCGGCTGTCGCCTGAAGACCTCGCCGGCCGCTTCGACCGGCTCCGCCGCACCGATCAACTCGACGACCCCGCCGCCCGCACCCTCCGCGATCTCTACGCCTGATCGGCCCGGGGCTTCGGCCCGCTTGAAATCCCAATGCCCATGCTCGCCGCCATCCTCCGCCGCTGCCTCCCCACGCTCCTCCTCCTCGGCGGCGCATCGGCTTTGCTCCTGGCCACCGATCGGACCCGCTCCGCCCGCACGCTCCCGGCGGTGGCGGTCCTCCAGCAGACGAGCTCGACGGTTCTCGATGACGCGGTCACCGGGATGCTCGCCGGCCTCGCCGAGCGCGGCTTCGAGGAGGGGAAGACCGTGACGGTGCGCCGGTTCAACGCCCAGGGGGACATGGCGCAGGGGAATGCCATCGCCCGCGAGATCGTCGGTGGCCCGTTCGATCTCGTGCTCACGTCGAGCACCCCCTCGCTCCAGCAGATCGCCAGCGCCAATGCCCGCGGCCGGCTCCGGCATGTCTTCGCTGCCGTGGCCGATCCCTTCTCCGCCGGCGTCGGGCTCGACCGGGCCGACCCGCTCATCCATCCGGCTTGGCTCGTCGGCTACGGCAGCCTCGCCCCGGTCGACTACACGTTCGGCGTCGCGCAGCGCCTCCATCCGGGGCTCAAAAAAGTCGGCGTCGCCCACAACAACGCCGAGAGCAATTCACGCCGCTTCATGGATCTGGCGCGGGCGAGTTGCCGAAAGCGCGGCATCGAGCTCCTCGAGGTGCCGGTGGAAAACTCCTCCGGCGTGATCGAGGCGGTGCAATCGACGATCGCCCGGGGGGCCGAGGCGATCTTCTGCCCCGGCGACACCACCGTCATTTCGGCGATCGACTCGGTGATCGGCACGGCAGCGAAGGCGGGGATCCCCGTGTTCACCGTCAATCCCGGCAAGCCCGACCGGGGCACGCTCTTCGACGTCGGCTTCAACTTCCTCGAGGTCGGCCTCGTGGCGGGCCGGTTGGCGGGCGACGTCCTCGAGGGCACCGATCCTGCCACCGTGCCGATCCGGGAAACGGCCGGCGAGATTCCCCCCTATCTCACGCTCAACCGGGTGGCGAAGGGGGTCGACCGGACAGTGTGGCGGATCCCCGATGACCTCGTTGGCCAGGCGAGGTTCGTGATCGACGCCGACGGCCCCCACGAGCAGCCCGAGGCGATTCTCGCCGGCCCATTCACCGAGCCGGAGGAGTGATCGGCCGCAGCCGCGCTCCCGACGCATTGAAGCGGACCACGGAGATGTCGTGCGTGGACCTGAGCCCGTCGGCCGCAAGCACCGCGGCCACGCCCTCGGCTTCCGCCTCTGAAGCCGCGCAGGCCAACACCGCCGGCCCCCACGAGCTCTGCGCCGCGCCGCGGACCCCGAGCGCCGCGAGCCGCGCGATGAGCGCTTCGATCGAACGGTGGAACGGCAGCGCGCTCGAGGCACTGGCGAAGGGAACTCCGGCCAGCCGACCGTAGGACCCGAAGGCCTCGGCGAAGGCCGCGAACCGCCCCTCGAGCGCCGCCGGCACGAGCTCCAGGAGGGCGATCCGGGCAAGCTCGGCGGTGACGCCACGATCGACCGGGGGAAGGGCGAGGAAAGCCTGGCGTTCGGCGTTGCCATGGAGCCCCTCCATCCCGCGCTCGACGAGGAGGACGCCGCGCCACGCCGGCGGCAGCTCGGCCCTCGCCACCAGCGGCGACGCTTCGAGCGGGGCCGCGAGCTTGTCGGCTCCGAGCCTCCCCGCCTCGACCAGGAGACCACCGTTTGCAAAGCCGTACGCGCCGACGCTCGACCGTCGGCCGCGCCCGGCGGCCTGGGCGAGCATCAGAGCCTCACGCGGCGCGAAGCTCCGCTCCACTTCGGCTGGCCGCACCGCGAGCCCTTCGATCGCCGCCGCCACGGCAAGAGCCAACTGCGTGCCGCTCCCCAGCCCGACATGCGACCGCGGCGTGGCGACGACCTCGATTTCGAAAGCCTGGTCGCTTTGCAGCTTCCAGGCCGCGGCACAGTGGCGGGCAAACTCCACCGCACGTTCCCCGTGCGGCCCCCGGCCCGCAAACGCCCGGGCTGAACGCACCCGGACGACGATCCCCGGCTCGTCGAGCATCAGCCCCGTGCCACCGAAGCTCCGCGCGAGCGGATCACCGAACGAGAACATGCCAAGATGAAAACGTGCCGGGGTGCGAACTTCGACGGCGCTCGGAAGCGCGGTCAGCGCTGATGCCGCGACTCCCGCGGCAACGCGATCGGCGAGGATCGAAAAGGCCTCGTGTTCCTCCGGGCCACCGGTCTTCTCGACGAGCGTGCGGAGCTCGGCGAATCGGGCCGCGATCTCCGCCGCAGGGATCATGTGGAGACGGGTAACGAGGATCGCCGCCTCGACGACGGCGTGTCGGGCGCGAACATGCCCGAGGAAGGGCCGCCCCTGATGAATCTGCTCGACCCGGGCGACGAGCCGCTGTCGCTCCCCGCTGCGGTCAGCCGAAATGATCCGGAACTCGAGCGCCAGCGACGCTGCTCCCAGCCGCCACCCGTCGATCGCGACGGCGGGGAGAAAGTCGGGCCGAGGCCCGCAGCCGGCGAC
>Ga0007791_10000320_pt1 | contig 14607 bp, 9 predicted proteins | sample CryBogmetaGMA05M_FD_60368 | JGI IMG/M metagenome (GOLD analysis project Ga0007791, IMG submission 60368) | Freshwater microbial communities from Crystal Bog, Wisconsin, USA - MA0.5M | ecosystem: Environmental > Aquatic > Freshwater > Lake | place: Crystal Bog, Wisconsin, USA | collected 2009-07-06 | reverse complement strand
GCGCACTCTTGGCGCGCTGAAGTACGTGGCAGGCGGTTGGGAGCATTGCACGATCCGCCTTCTCCCGACTGGCAAGTGCGAACTCATCACCGGTACCTCGCCGCACGGCCAGGGCCACGAAACCGCATGGAGCCAGATCGCCAGCAGCATCCTCGGCATTCCTGTCGAGGACATCGAAGTGGTGCATGGCGACACCGGTCGCGCGCCCTACGGCATGGACACCTACGGCTCGCGATCGCTCGCTGTCGGTGGCCAGGCGATCAAGCTGGCTGCGGACCGACTGATCGAGAAGGCGCGACTCATCGCAGCGCACCAACTCGAGTGTGCACCTGGCGATCTGGAGTTCCGCGAGGGCGTGTTCTATGTCAAGGGTGACCCGTCGAAGTCACAGGCCCTGGGCGCGGTGGCCTTCGAGGCGTTCACGGCGCACAACCTGCCCGATGGCGTGGAGCCCACCCTGCAGGCGGAATCAACCGTCGACCCGCAGGACTTCTCCTACCCGCACGGGACTCACCTCGCAGCCATGGAGGTCGACACGGAGACTGGCAAGGTCACACTGCGCAAGTACGTGTGCGTTGACGACGTGGGTGTGCAGGTCAACCCGATGATCGTCGAGGGTCAGGTGCACGGTGGTCTGGCTCAGGGCATTGCCCAGGCGATGTATGAAGGTGCGGTCTACGACGAGGACGGCAATCTCATGACAGCCAGCCTCGCCGACTACACCTTGCCCAGTGCGGCAGACCTTCCGTCTTTCATCACCTCGACGACCACAACCCCGTCGACCACGCACCCGCTTGGCACGAAGGGTGTGGGTGAGGCCGGCGCCATCGCCTCAACACCGGCGATCATGAATGGCATCGTCGATGCCATTCGACACCTGGGCGTCAACGACGTCCTCATGCCTGCTACACCGCAGACGGTGTGGCGCACGATTCAGTCCGCGAAGGGAGCATGATGATTCCCGCTGAGTTCGATTACGTTCGTCCAGGTTCGGTTGCCGAGGCGGTTGCCGCACTGAAGTCAGGCGGCGAGGACGCCAAGATCATGGCCGGCGGCCAGTCACTCATGCCGGTTCTGCGTCTGCGCCTGGGAGCTCCTCCGGTAGTTGTCGACTGCAGTCGACTCCCTGAGTTGCAGGGCATCACCGAGACGGGCGACTCCGTCACCATCGGTGCTGCCGCCACGCACCATGCGGTGATGAACAGTGCAGTGGTGAAGTCCGGAGTTCCACTCTTGGCCCAGGCCACGGCAACCGTGGCCGATCCGGCCATTCGGCACCGCGGCACTCTTGGCGGATCTCTCGCGCACGCGGATCCGGCGGGTGACCTGCCGGCAGTAGCACTGGCTCTGGACGCCACCTTCACTATCGCCGGTGCCGGGGGCACCCGCACGGTATCGGCCGCGGACTTCTTCGTGGATTACTTCACCACCGCGGTCGGGCCTGACGAGATCCTCGTCAGCGTCACTTTCCCCAAACTCGGGGCCGGCTGGGGAACCACCTACGAGAAGTTCAACCGCACCGCACAGGCGTGGGCGATCGTCGGAGTCGCGGCCGCCGTCAAGGTCGAGGGCGGCAAGATCACCGAGGCCCGCATCGGGCTGACGAACATGTCACCCACTCCGGTTCGCGCCTCTGCGGTCGAGGCCGCCCTGGTGGGCGCCGCGGGTGTCGATGCCATCAACGCTGCGGCGCAGGCGGCAGCCGAGGGCACTCGACCCACAAGCGACCTAGGAGCACAGGCCGATTACCGCGAGCACCTCGCCCGGGTCCTCACCGGACGAGCGGTCCGCAAGGCCGCCGGTATGTAGCCACACGACGAGGGAGTGACGAAGGGGCGGTGCGCACATGCACCGCCCCTTAGTCATATGCCAACGGTTTCCTGCAGACTGCCACCCGTGACGTCATCGCCGACCACGCATCTGGATAGTCAATCGACTGCACGCTCCGGCCATCGCGTGCGTGGAGACATTCAGGGGCTTAGGGCAATTGCCGTTTTGGCGGTCGTCGTTTTCCACGCGGGACTCCCCTTGCCAGGAGGGTTTTCCGGAGTAGACGTCTTCTTCGTCATCTCCGGATACGTGATCACCAGCGCCATCACTCGGCGGATGACTCAGGGTCGCTTTCGACTGAGAGACTTTTATCAAGGCAGAATCCGACGCCTCCTGCCCGCTCTCGCGGTCATGCTTGTTCTGGTCATGGCCGCCAGTGCAGTGATCGGCACGATCGGCTCTATGGGAAGCACCGCGAGAACCGGCGGGGCCGCGGCACTCCTCAATGCCAATACCTACCTGATGCTCTTTGAAAAAACGGGCTACTTCGACGCTGCCGCAACCCTCAACCCACTTCTGCATACCTGGTCACTCTCGGTTGAAGAACAGTTCTACCTCGTCGTGCCCGGGCTCCTGGTCATCGGCTGGCTCATGACGAGACGACGGCTTGTCATGACGCCGACCCGCATCGTGACCATCATCATCGCGATTGCGTCGTTTCTCCTCATGCTCAATCTGTCCCGCCACACCGATCCTTCTTCGCTGCAAGGCAAGATCGACTTCTACTCGCCAATGACGCGAGGGTGGGAATTTGCCGCAGGTGCAATTCTCGTCGTTCTGCCAGCCGCGTGGCGCCTCTCACGGACCGTCGCGACTGTCGCGGCCCTCACCGGTGCGTTCGCGATCGCAATCGGATTCGTCGAGATTCACGAGGGTGTCACGTACCCATCGATGATCACCCTCCTGCCGGTCATCGGCACCATGCTGCTCATCGCCGCTGGCACACACCATCCGCGCAACCCGGTCTCCGCTGCCCTTGCTCAGCGCCCCGCTACGTGGGTCGGTGACGTCTCCTACAGCTGGTACCTGTGGCACTGGCCGTTTATCGTCTTCGCAGGTGTGTTGTTTACCGAGTCCGCAACGTGGAAGGTCATTGGCGCGGCTGCATCACTTCCGATCGCATGGGTGTCCTATCGGTTCATCGAGAATCCGGTCAGGTATCGACTTTCTCTGTCGGCACGCGGTATCGCCATCCTCGGCATTGCATGCACGCTCATTCCGACGTTGGTTGCCGCCGGACTGCTCACCTGGTTCGGTGTGGTCAAGTCGACGCCCAGCATCAATCCGTTCGCACTTCACCAGGACAAGATTCGCAACTGCGACGGCCCTGAGTCACTCGCCGACAAACCAGCGGCGTGCACGTGGGCGGTGAACAACGCACGTGGGCGTGCCGTCTTGATCGGCGACAGTCTCGCGGGTCAATACACCGAGGGCTTTACATCAGCCATGAACACATCCGGCATCACCGCTCAGGTAGCAACACTGTCGGGCTGCCCCTTCCTGGACTGGGGCACGCATGCGGCTGAGGCTGCGGCCTTGGGCATTTACACCGACCCGGTGTGTGCGGCATATGTGCGCCACACCATGAAAGACCTCATCCACGACCCCGCTGACCTCGTGGTCCTCACATCATCAGCACAGCGGTTCCTCCCCGGGGACACGGTTGGCGCAGGTCCCGAACGTGATCAAGCCCGCGCCGCACTCATCACCACCGTTCATGCAGACATGATTCGTCGGCTCACCGCTGCCGGATCGAGAGTCGCGCTGATTGGCCCGCTCGCGAAGTTCCACGGCTGGGGCCCCTATGTCGATGGTCCCTTCAAAGAGGCAACTGCCATATCGGTCATGACGATCGGAAGTCCGTTCGTGCCGTCCATGACGCAGGCAGAGCTCGACCATGAGATCGCCTCGGCTACCGAAGTTGAGCGCCGTGCGGCGGCTGAAGGTGGTGCTGCATTCCTTGACATGCGCCCACTCATGTGCGGGAGCGATGGTTGCGCCGCAAAGGATGCGCACGGATGGGTCTACGCGGACTTTGAACACCTCACGATTCCATCGTCGTATCGCGCTGAGCCAGTATTCGCTGAACTTGCCCGCACCCTTGGCTAGCGCAAGGAAATCTCGACAGGCCCACCATCGACGCGAACCCCAGACAGATGCGATGCCGGGAGACGAAAAACCCGACCCGGTGCAGCCGGCCACGCGACACGTCTCCGACTGATCTCGGCGCCGTCCTGGCGCACAACAATCATCGGAAACAGCCGAGCCTTGGTGGGCCACAGGGCAAGCCGCTGCCGCGCCGGCGTGTGCCCCTGACGCCAGAGCCCCGGCGACACCCAAGCGAAGCCGTCACCCGCAAAGATGTGCACGGCAGCCTCAGGAGTCTTCACTCCCCCGAGCCATGTAGCGATGCTGCGGGCCACATGCGCACCATCGAGCGCGCACACATCTGCCGTGTCGACCGGGTGAAGAAGGTTTCCCGCACCAAAGACACCATCGGCACTCAGCCGCAACGAGGCGTCGCACACGGGCGCCAAGCTTCGCTGATCAATGTCAAGGTCGCGCATGCGAGCCAGCTCATGATCAGGGATCCAGTCTCCGGACGTGATCACGAGGTCACAGGCAATGGTCGAGATGTGCTGACCGCATCGAACTGTCACCCCTGTGACGCGTGCGCCACCGTGAATCGACACGATGTCGGTGTTGCACATCACGGGCACCCGATATGCCGTTCGGCCGGCCCATGAAGCCAATGCGTATGACTCCTGCCGTGGTGAGCGCGTGACCATGGCTACCGTGCGACATCCTGCTTCGCGCAACGTGATTACCGCCGACCAACTCACCAGCTCACTTCCGATGATGACCGCACGCGTGCCCACCTGGCGATGCTGAAGATGCACTGACTGCTGAAGTTGCCCGGTGGTCATGACACCCATGGGTCGGTCACCAGGGATCCAGCGAGCCGGACGAGGGCGTTCGCGTGCACCGGTCGCCAGCAGGATCGCACTGCCTTCGATCACATAGCGACCCTGAGGGCTGGTGACGGCCACGGTGCGCGGCCCTTCCCAGCCGGTGACCATTGATGACGTTCGGATCTGCGCGCCCGCAGTGAGCGCCTGCTCCACCAGCACCTCTGCGTAGCGAGGCCCGGACATGAACCGGCCCCGATCGCGCAGCCCATACCCCAGATGATCGCTGTGTCGAGGAATTCCCCCGGCGTGCGTTTCACGCTCGAGCACCACGACCGAGTGCCGCGGTGATAACTCCGCGGCCGCCCGCAGTCCTGCCGGCCCTCCACCCACGATGACGACATCCGCGCGATCGGTCACGGGAGTTTCTCCTCGAGCAACTCCTGCACGCGCGCACCACAGAAGAACCCTTGGCATCGACCCAGCTGCGCTCGAGTCCGACGCCTCAGACCATCAATATCCGTGGGAGGAATGGCCGATAGTCGAGCGTCGCGTATCTCGCCGCGCGTGACTCTCTCGCAGAAGCAGACAATGTCACCGTACGCAGGATCCGCGGCAATCTTGTCGTTGTCCATGTACGGGCGCGACGCTGCTTCCCCAATATTGGGCATGCGCACGGTGGCCGGTAGATCGACCCGATCATCCAGTGGAAGAACATTCACGATCAGAGCACGGACGTACTCCGCGATGGCAAGGGACGCCGTAAGTCCCGTTGACCGGATGCCGCCAGCGACGACATAGCGCTGATCGGCCGTCAGCTCAATGGTGACGTCTGACTGATCGGACGCGGCGCGCAGACCGGCGTACATTGCCGTCACGTCCTCGTCGAGCAGTGACGGCATGATGCTCGCGCCTTTGGCGCGAAGGAACGCCAGTCCATCCTCGGTTGTGGCCGTATCGAATCGATCTTCGAGGTCCTCAGCCGTGGGGCCGAGCATGACGTTCCCGAACACGGTCGGACTGATGAGAACACCTTTGCCCACCTTGGACGGCACCGGCAGCACAATGACATCGACCTTGCTGCGGGCGAGCTTGTCGAACACGATGAGTTGGCCACGCCGCGGGTGGAGATGAAATCGGTCGTGCCCGAGCATCGCATCTAAACCATCGCTACCCAACCCCGCAGCATTGATGAGCCACCGCGTGGTGAGCGGACCCTGCGACGTTTCCATTCGCGTGAGATCCGATTGCACCGACACGCTGAGGACCGACGTCTTCAACTTCAGGTCGACTCCACGCGCAAGGGCGTCGTGTGCGTAAGCCAGTGGAGTGGTCCAGGGGCAGATGATGAACTCATCGGGTACGGCGAGTCCACCGAGTGCACCAGGCCCGAGAGCCGGCACCAACGCATAGGCCTGTTCGGCATCCACGAGCCGAGTTCCCATGTACCCGTTGAGTTCCGCTTTGGTCTGCAAAGACGGCAGGGTCTGCAGTTCGTCGGCGGTCCATGCCACCAGCAGCGCGCCGGTGCGCTCGACAGGAATGCCCGCGTCGTGCGCGTACGCGAGAAGAAGTTCGTAGCCGCGCCGCACCAGTCGCGCCTCCAGCGAGCCGGGCGTGCAGTCAAAGCCAGTATGCAAAATCGCGGTGTTGGCCTTGCTTGTCGCATCGCCGACATCTGCCCGTGCATCGACAAGGGCCACCTTCATCGCGCGGCCGTCGGTCGAACAGCCCGAAAGCTCTCGCGCGATGGCGGCTCCGACCACCCCGGCTCCCACCACGACCGCGTCGTACACACCGTCGTCGGTCACGTTGATTCCGCCAACAGCCGCCACTGTCCGAGCATGTCAGCAGCACGATCCGGGGACCACTGCGGTTCGTAGCGGGCTTCCGGGGTCCATGGCCACACCGCCTCTGCCAAGGACAACTCTGGATGTATGGCGAGGCGTCCCAGACTTGCGGCACCAAGAGCCGTTGCATGCGCTGACGGATACACCTCGACCGGCACCTGGAGGAGGTCCGCCTGAACCTGCATGAGCACACGAGATCGCGTGAGTCCGCCATCCACCCGAAGCATGGTGATCGGGTCCTGAATATCTGAAGAGATCGCATCGCACACGACCGCCACCTGTGCAGCGATTCCTTCGAGTACCGCACGCACGATGCTGCCTCGCCCGGCGGCCAGGCTCAGCCCGGCAATTCGCGCTCGTGCGTCCGATCGCCACCAGGGTGCACCGAGCCCGGCAAGGGCCGGAACAGCCATGACACCGTCGGCGCTGTCAGCCGACTGTGCATCGATGTCATCCGCAGACCTCAGTAGCCCTACTTCCACCAGCCACCTCAATGCAGAGGAGGCGGTAAACACCTGACCATCAAGGCAGTAGGCCGACTGCCCTCCAGCGACCCAGGCGACGGACGAACTCAGGTGGTTCGAAGATCGAATCGCACGATCACCGGTATTGGCGAGAAGAAATGCTCCAGTTCCATACGTGCACTTGATCATTCCCGGATCTAGACACCGCTCCGCCAGCAGCGCCGCCTGCTGGTCAACAATGACGCCGGCCACCGGGACGTCCGATCCGAAGGCGCTCGTGGTTCCCACGACGTCATCACAATTCACAATCCGCGGGAGGTCTTCGTCCTGCAGACCGAACAAGCGCAGAAGTTCGGAGTCCCAACAGCGCTGATCAAGATCCATGACCAGTGATCTGCTCGCCGTCGTGACATCTGTGACGAACGCACCGCTGAGCTGATGAAGTAGCCAGGTATCGGAGGTGGTGACCACACCATCACGCGTGAGGTTCTCGCGTAGCCAGGTCATTTTGGGTGCTGAGAAGTACGGATCCAGAACCAGACCGGTGCGCTGGGTGAGCAGGTCGCCAGACTCGTGGAGCCGATCACACACCACCTGAGCGCGGCCGTCCTGCCATACCAATGCCGATGTCAGGGGCTTGCCCGTGGCGCGATCCCACGCCAGCACAGTTTCACCCTGATTAGCCAGCGAGACGGCATCAACTCGATGTCCCGCACACGCCTCGCTACCGGCCATCACCACGGAGTTCAGCAACTCATGGGGATCCTGCTCCACGACACCACCGGATCGATACTGCGGGCGCACCGCTCGTTCCGCGACCGATAGCACCGTGCCGTCATCATCGACCACCATTGCCTTGGTGCCCGAGGTCCCTTGGTCGATCGCGAGGATCGGCATCTCAGAACACGATCGGCAGGCGCAGTGCTCCCGGCGCAGCGGTAGGTACCACCGGTTGACGAGGCGCCACGGGGTTGATGGGCCGGTAGTCGGATCCCAACTCCGGCCGAGGATCCACCTCACCCTTGTTTGGCCACATCGCCATGGCCCGCTCAGCTTGGGCAGTGATCGTCAGCGATGGGTTCACGCCGAGATTGGCCGTAATGGTCGACCCATCAAGAATGTGCAGGCCCGGATGGCCGTAAGCCCGGTGATACGCGTCGACGACTCCACTGTCGCAGTCAGCACCGATCACACAACCACCCACAAAGTGAGCGGTGAGGGACTTATCGAGGTTTTCAAAGACACTGCTGCTTGCGATGCCATGCAGCAGGCGAGCCGCTCGAGTGATGACCTCATGCGCGACCGGAATATAGGTGGGCGCAGGCTTGGACTGATCTTGTTCGGTCGCTAACGTCCATCGGCCGCGCGAGGTTCGACGTCCGGTAAGCGTGAGTGAATTATCAACCGTCTGCATGACCAACGAGATCACCGTTCGCTGACTCCAGCCGCGCACATACAAGAGACGTGCCGTGACGAGCGGGTGACGCAGGATCTCGCCCAACCACACGCGCCAACGATCGCGGCCGGGCCGCGGAATGGTGATGATGGATTGGAGCAGGGCCAAAGAGTTCGACCCCTTGCCGTAACGACAGGGCTCCACGTGCGTGTCTTCGTCGGGATAGAAACTCGACGTGATGGCGACGCCGCGCGAATAATCGGTGGTGCTCTTGGGGCCGACCGCGCCGAGCAGGGACTCCGAGTTCGTACGCGAGAGTCGTCCCAGCATGCGCGAGAGCTTGGGCAGTCGACCCTCATCACGCATGCGCAGGAGTAGCCGCTGCGAGTTGAGAGCACCCGCCGCGACAATCACGTGCTCCGCAGTGAACGTGCGCACGCGCCCACCGGACGACGTACGCACGGTGTCCACGACAAATCCGCCGCCCGATCTCTCGCGAAGACCGGTGACGGTCGTGAGCGGATGGATCACAGCTCCAGCAAACTCGGCAAGAGCCAAATAGTTCTTGGGCAGTGTGTTCTTCGCATTATGGCGACACCCGGTCATGCACTCGCCGCACTCAGTGCAGCCGGAGCGCTCTGGACCGACTCCCCCGAAGAATGGATCGGGGTGTGTGACTCCTGGACCCTCGCCGAAGTACACGCCCACCGGTGTCAGACGAAAGGTGTGGCCGACACCCATCTGGTCGGCAACCGCCTTCATGACCTCATCAGCGGGTGACATTGCGGGGGTATCGACCACACCCAGCATGCGTGCAGCCTGCTCGTAGTACGGGGTGAGCTCGCGCGCCCAATCCGTGATGCCACTCCACTGCGGATCCTCGAAGAAGCGAGCCGGCGGCACGTACAAGGTATTGGCGTAGACCAACGAACCGCCGCCCACACCTGCACCGGCGAGTACAACAACATCCTTGAGGACGTGGATGCGCTGAATGCCCGTCAGGCGAAGCCGCGGTGCCCAGAGAAACTTCGATACACGCCACGATGTCTTCGGGAAGTCCTCATCGCGCCATCGGCGGCCGGCCTCGAGCACCATGACCCGGTAGCCCTTCTCCGCCAGCCGAAGAGCGGCCACGGATCCGCCGAACCCCGATCCAATGATCAGCACGTCGACGTCGAACATGGGCCGAACCTACTTCAGTCCGAGCTTCTTCAGCAGCCCCATCGCACGGACAAGGAAAGTTCCCCAACGTTCGTCGGACATTCCCGCGGGGGCCGAGAAGCCCAGGATCCGCTGGGTGGCGATTGCCTGCACTTCGGTGTATTTCAGCAGTCCCTCGTCGCCATGACGTCGACCCATCCCTGAATCTCCCACTCCGCCCATAGGTGCGCGGGTGCTGCCCCAGGCTGCGCCATGTGCCTCGTTCACGGACACCGTTCCCACCCGCAGGCGCGAGGCGAGTCTGCGACCGGCTTTGGCGCCTCGGGTGAGAACCACCGCGTGCAATCCATACGTGGTGTCGTTTGCGCGGGACACTGCCTCGTCGTCAGAGTCAACCGATTGAAGTGCCACCACGGGCCCAAATGTCTCTTCCGCACACATCGCCATTCCGGGAATGACGCCTTCGAGAATGGTGGGTTCGACGAAGTACGGTCCGACGTCCGGCCGCGCCCTGCCACCCGCAAGCACACGAGCCCCCCGATCAACCGCATCACTGACGTAGCCGAGCACTCGCTCCTTTTGGCGTTCTGAGGTGAGCGAGCCCATGTCGGCCCCCCACCCGATGCCATTCTTGAGAACCATGGCCTTCGTGCGGGCAACAAAGGCCGTCACGAAAGCGTCGTACACATCGCGGTGAATGAAGGCACGCTCCATCGAGACGCAGAGCTGACCGGAGTTTGCAAAACACGCTCGCGTGGCAATCTCGGCCGCCTTGGCAACGTTGGCGTCCGCGCGAACAACCATCGCATTCTTACCGCCAAGTTCCAGAGAACAGGCGATGAGGCGCTGCCCGCAGCGTTCGGCCACCTCTCGCCCCACCCGCGTTGACCCGGTGAACATGACGAAATCAGAACGGTCGACGACAAGTGGCCCGACGATGGGTCCGTCGCCAGTGACGATCTGGATCACGTCGGTCGGCAGACCGGCGCGTCGCAGGAGTTCAACCGCCCACAAAGCGATGAGGGACGTTTGCCAGTCCGGCTTCAGCACAACCGTGTTTCCGGCGATGAGTGCTGGTATCGCGTCACTGACAGCCAACGTGAGCGGGTAGTTCCACGGAGCGATGACGCCCACCACGCCTTTGGGGTGGCGAAGTTCGACAACGCCCACTGCGCCCGGCACTGCCCCGCGACGATGCTTGGGGCGCAGCAGGGCTGCGGAGTTGCGGCCGTAATGACGCGAGGTGATGGCCACGTCTACGACTTCTTCAAGTGCGTCTCGACGCGCCTTGCCGTTTTCGCACTGAAGGATGTCCAGTGCTTCATCCCGGTGCTCGATCACAAGGTCGTGGAAGCGCAGAAAGATTCGAGATCGCTCCCGCACCGAGAGAGCCGACCACGACGGTTGAGCAGCGCGCGCTGCCGCATAAGCGTCATCGAGGTCGCTCACACTCGAAAGGGGAAGTTCGAACGCGATATCTCCTGTGAAGGGCGCAATCACCGGATGCAGACCGCCGCGTGACGGGGCCTGGGCGAGGAGCCGGTCCGTCGTGTCCTTCAGGGTCACGAGGTGACCACGACCTCCACGCGTTGGAATTCCTTCATGTCGCTGTAGCCCGTGGTCGCCATCGCCTTGCGAAGCGCGCCCACCACATTCATGGATCCATCAGAACGATTGGAGGGTCCATGCAGCACCTCACGGAAAGTTCCGACGGCGCCGATGACGTTGCGGGATCCGCGCGGAAGGTGCGGATGCCACGCCTCCGGTCCCCAGTGTGTGCCGCGACCGGGTGCATCTGTGGCCCGCGCCAATACTGTGCCGAGCATGGCCGCATCAGCGCCACAGGCGAAAGCCTTGACGATGTCTCCGCTGCGACTCATCGAACCGTCTGCAATGACGTGGACGTATCGGCCGCCCGACTCATCCAGATAGTCGCGACGCGCAGCCGCGACGTCAGCCACGGCACTGGCCATGGGCACGCGCACTCCGAGCACATCTGACGTCGTCAAGGACGCACCGCCACCGAATCCCACGAGCACACCGGCCGCACCAGTGCGCATCAAGTGCAGCGCCGCCTGATACGTCGCGCAGCCACCGACAATCACCGGGACATCCAGTTCGTAGATGAACTGCTTGAGGTTCAGAGGCGATCCCTCACCCGAGACATGCTCTGCGGAGACGGTTGTCCCTCGGATCACCACAAGGTCGGCTCCGGCCTTGGCTGCCATCGGCGCGAGTTCGGCCGTGGCCTGCGGTGACGCCGCAACGGCCACCGTGATGCCCGCCGCCTTCATGTCACCAATACGTGCCGCTACCAATTCATGATTGATCGGGCGGGCGTAGATCTCCTGCAATCGTGGTGTGACCTCGTCTGGATCCAGCCCTGCAATCTCGATGAGTAACGGCTCTGGATCGTCATATCGCGACCACAAACCCTCGAGGTTAAGCACCGGCAAGACTCCCTGCCGAGCAAGTTCAATGGCTGATGCCGGCGAAACGATGGAGTCCATGGGCGCGGCGATGAGCGGTGAATCAAACGTGTAGGCGTCAATTCGCCATGCGGTCGAGACGAGCTCGGTATCGCGTGTGCGACGACTAGGGGCAATCGCCACTTCGTCGAAGGAATAACCACGGCGGGCACGCTTCGCCCCACCGATCTCAATATCGGCCATGGCTAACGTCCTGAGTAGTTGGGAGCTTCGATGGTCATCTGAATATCGTGCGGGTGACTCTCGCGCAGCCCAGCAGCAGTGATACGAACGAATGTCCCCTTGGCATGCAATTCCGCGATTGTCGATGCGCCCGAGTACCCCATCGCGGCTCGAAGTCCACCGACGAGCTGGTGTGCGACTGCGCCCAACGGTCCGCGATAGGCGACCACGCCCTCGATCCCTTCGGGAACCAACTTGTCGTCGCTGAGAACGTCATCTTGGAAGTACCGATCCTTGCTGTACGAGCGAGCCTGACCGCGCGACTGCATGGCACCCAGCGACCCCATGCCGCGATAGGACTTGAACTGCTTGCCGTTGACGAACACCACGTCGCCCGGAGCCTCTTCGCAGCCGGCCAGCAGAGAGCCGAGCATCACGGTGTCCGCTCCAGCCACGATGGCCTTGGCGATGTCGCCGGAGTACTGGACACCACCGTCTCCAATGACAGGTACGCCTGCTGCGCGCGCTGCCCGCGTCGCTTCGTGAATCGCGGAGATCTGCGGCACACCGACCCCCGCCACCACTCGCGTCGTGCAGATAGAACCAGGCCCGACTCCGACCTTGATGCCGTCAGCGCCCGCGTCAACGAGAGCCTGAGCACCGGCACGCGTGGCCACGTTGCCCCCGACGATGTCGATGACCGTCTGCTTCTTCAGCAGAGAAACCATGTCGAGCACCGCGCGCGAGTGACCGTGCGCGGTATCGACGATGAGGAAGTCAACCCCCGCGTCGATAAGAACTTTGGCGCGCTTCTCCGCGTCTTCGCCGACGCCGATCGCCGCCCCCACCACCAGGCGCCCGTTGGCATCCTTGGTGGCGTGCGGGTACTTGTCGCTCTTGACGAAGTCCTTGACGGTGAACAACCCTCGCAGCCGACCATCCGCATCCACCAGAGGCAGCTTTTCGACTTTGTTATGTGCAAGCAGCGCCAGCGCCTCATCAGGGTCGATGCCGACCGGAGCCGTGATCAGCGGCATGGACGTCATGACCTCGCGCACTGGACGACGCATGTCATCTTCGAAACGCATGTCGCGATTGGTGACGATGCCAAGAAGCAGGCCCGCCTCGTCCACGACCGGAACACCAGAGATTCGGTAGTGCGCACACATGCGGTCCACTGACTCAAGGGAGTCATCTGGTGAACAGGTAACCGGGTTGCTCACCATGCCGGCTTCGGATCGCTTGACGCGATCAACCTGCTCCGCCTGGTCTTCGATCGAGAGATTTCTATGCAGGACACCTGCGCCACCTTGACGCGCCATGGCAATCGCCATGCGCGATTCCGTGACGGTGTCCATGGCACTCGAGACCAGCGGCATGCGGACACTGATGTTTCGAGTCACCCGCGACGAGGTGTCGACCTCACTGGGGACGACGTCCGATTCCGCGGGGACGAGCAGGACATCGTCGAACGTGAGACCGAGGTACCCGAACGGGCTCTCGGGGTCCGTGCGGTCGCTCATGACATCTCCCGGGGCGTAGGCCCCAAGGCTACTCGCCGACCGCTCGAGCAATGAGAGCCGTGGCATCACTCAAGGAGTGCGCGTGGACTGCTCCCGGTGGTATCTGCCCGAACCAGCCGGCGCCACCTAGGACGATCGACGCACCGGGGCGCATCACCGGCAGACGGGTCGCCTCCGTTGCGTCGGCGGTTCCCGGGATCTGCGCCCACAGGAACACCGCTGCTGGGCCGATTCGTCCTACGGCCTGCTGCAACGCCGCGGTGGGCAGTTTGGAGCCGAGCACTCGGGACACGATGCCGCGTTCGGCCAGGGCCGCTGCCACAGCATGGAGCGGAATCGAGTGCTGGTCCTCGGGCGCCGAGGCCACGATGACGGCTCTCTCGTTGACAGGGGCGACGATGTCGGCCGCCACCTTCGTGAAGGCAGTCTGAATGGACTCGCTCAAGGCATGCTCGACGTCGATCCCTCGACCGGTCTCCTGCCACTGCTGACCCACCGCAGTCAGGACTGGGACCAGCAGGTTGTCCCACGTCCAGATCACACCTCGACGCTCGACTGATTCGGCAACGATGTCGGCGCACGCCTTCGTGTCGAGCGCGTGTGCCGCCCGGGCGAGGCCTCGTGCGCCGGGGGCTCCACCCGGAATGGCAATGACCTGACCGCCGCCGGCGCGCCCCGTCGCTCGCGATGTCTCCAATGCCGGCGAAGCCGCGGCAGGAGACTCAGCCGCTGGTACCGCCCGCAACCATGGTTTCGCGTCACCGGACTCACCAGCGTCCGGATCACCGAGGGAAAGCTCCTGCGCTTCGGCCGGGTGCAAGGC
>Ga0007791_10000319_pt1 | contig 14645 bp, 13 predicted proteins | sample CryBogmetaGMA05M_FD_60368 | JGI IMG/M metagenome (GOLD analysis project Ga0007791, IMG submission 60368) | Freshwater microbial communities from Crystal Bog, Wisconsin, USA - MA0.5M | ecosystem: Environmental > Aquatic > Freshwater > Lake | place: Crystal Bog, Wisconsin, USA | collected 2009-07-06 | reverse complement strand
TCATGTCCCCTGCGACGACTCGGTCGTCCGTCTTGCCGCCGGCCACCTTCTCCCCCTCCGCCGCTCGCGCGGTTACGCGCCGCTGCCGCTTCCCTTGGCCGACGACGGCCCCGATCTCCTCGCCATCGGCGGCGAGCTCAAGGCGACGCTCTGTGTCGCCCGCGGCCGCCACGCCTGGATGAGCCAGCATGTCGGCGACGTCACGAGCCCCGCAGCCCTTCTCACCCTCGAGCGCATCGCCCGCCATCTCCTCGCCCTGTTTGCCGTCCGCCCCGCGGCGGTCGCCGCCGACCTCCATCCCGGCTATCTCTCGACGTCGCTCGCCCGGAAGCTCGCCGCCGAACTCGGCGTCCCGCTCCTTCAGATCCAACACCACCAGGCCCACGCCGCCGCCCTCCTCGCCGATCGCTTCGCCACCCACCGCGAGCCCCTCGCCGGCCCCACCCTCATAGCCGCCTTCGACGGCACCGGCTTTTGTGCCGACGGCTCCATCGCCGGCTCCGAGTTTTTTGTGAGCGGCGGCGGCGATGCCGGCGGCGGGGGCGCGGTCTCGGGCCTGCGGCCCTGCGCCCGGCTCGCCCCCTTTCTCCTCCCCGGTGGCGACGCGTGCATCCGTCATCCGTGGCGGACGGCGCTTGCGCTCCTTCACGGCGCGGGGATCCCCTGGGACGCGTCGCTTCTGCCGACGCAGGCCGCCGGCCTCGCCGCGCCGATCCTCCGCCGGCAGCTCGACCGCCGCCTCGCCTCGGTGATCACGACGAGCATGGGCCGGCTCTTCGACGGGGTGGCTGCGCTTCTCGGCCTCAGGCAGTCGATCGACCACGAAGGGGAGGCGGCGATGGCGCTCGAGGGGCTTGGGCTCGATCCGCTCGCCACGCCCCGCGTCCATCCCTTCACGATCCATCCGGTGGCGGGGGGCACTGTCCGCATCGGGTGGGAGGCGCTCCTTCGCGGGATCGTTGCCGACCTCAGTGCCGGCGTCGCGCCTCGCGATCTGGCCGCCGGGTTTCACCGGGCCGTCGCGGAGATGATCGTCGCGGTGGCAGGGGCCGCGACCGCTTCACAGGAGGGGGAGCGGCCGCGCGCCGTAGGACTTACCGGCGGCGTGTTCCAAAACGCGATCCTTATCGAGGAAGCTTTTGCGTGCCTCACCGCCGCCGGCTACGAGCCCTTTGGCCACCGGATCGTGCCTCCAAATGACGGCGGGATCGCGCTTGGGCAGATCCTCCTCGGCCGCGCGGCCCTTGCCCGCTCTCGGGGCCCGTAGGGAAGCGACGGCTGACCCATCGATCGACGCGCGGGCAGAGGCAACTCCTCTCGCCCCCACTCGCCAATAAAAAACCGGGCCCGAGCACCTCGCGATGCTCGGCCCGGCCGACGAAAAGTCAGACGGATCTTCGAGAGAGCAAACCGTGAGGGAGGCCGTCCCTGGCCTCTCGCCACGGACTGTTCAACGGTCAGGCAGCGACAGCCGCTGCGAGACGACGGCGGGTACGCCGTTCGAGGATTCCAACGGCCCCGAAGAGCAGCGACAGAGCGCTTCCGAACGAGGCGGGGTCGATCTCGGGAACGTTCGACTGCCGGAGGGTGTCGGAGACCGACGACAGCTGGCCACCCGGGTTCGACAGGATGATGCTGTTGCGAACCCAGATATCGACAAGACCGGTCGGAAACAGTCCGGCCGGCGGGAGTGAACCGTTGAGGCTGTAATGGGACATCATCGTCCCGCTCCCCGGGGTGGTGTTCGCATTGAAGGCAGCAAGCGAGCCGTAGATGTCCTGCCAGACTTCGACGGTGGCGCCCGAGGTGTCCTCTCCCATCCGGGCGTCATAGAACGTCCAGCCGGGCCCGTTGGCACCGTTGATGTGGGCCTGATACCCGAGTTGGAGCGTGATCGGCGAGGAATAGCCGGAGAGATTGTCGACGAGAAACTGATTGGAATAGATCAGCGGGTTGAAGTTCGTGGTGAGTTGGATGTCCTCGATCCCGGTCCAGTTGCCGCTGTCACTGAGATACGTCCAGTCCTTGTCTTCGAGCGTCCAGGTGCCGGTGGGATTGGCGAAGTTCGAGCTGGTCGCAAACGTGTTCACGGTGCCGATGTTGAGATAACCGGCATGGGCCGAAGCTGATGCGAGCAGGGCAAGCGTCAGAGCAACGCCGGCGAGCAGCCGGCACTGCGGAAGACGGGGCTTACGCCACACGGGTGTGGCGAAGATTCCGTCGGTCGAAAAAGGGGGCGTTTTCATGGGGAAAACTCTCGGTGGAGAAAAACGAACAGACGTTCGTTCGAGACGAGCGGCCGAAACATTCGGCGCGCCAACCGATGGGAGACACCGGAATGCAGAGGCATCCCGAGGATCGGTCTACGCTGTGCCGCCGCTCCCCTGATGGACCCCTGCAAGACCTCAAGGGAGAGGCGTCAACTCGTCTTCCGAGAAGATTGGCCAGGCACGATGCCCTCTGCCCGGAGGCAGTGGCGATCACCCTTAGCTAGCAACACTTTATCCGATATGGTCTGGAAAGTCGATTCCGGGCCAGGAGGAAACGCAGTTCTCCGCTGCAATTCCCCTCCCAGAGCACCCGCTCATTCGACGCGGACGAGCTTCATGATCCGCCCCGAGACGTTCCAATCCTGGATGTAGAGATTGCCGGCCGCATCCCAGGCCGAGCCGTGGGTGCCGTTGAAGATCCCCTCGATCCACTTCTCCTGGGGCACGTTGTGATTGGCCCGCGACTCGCCATCGGGGTTGTGGCCAAGGACGGCCATGATCGTGTTGCTCTTGTCGAGGATCACGAGCCGGCCGTGGAGATCGGGGATGGCGACAAAGTCCCCCTGGACGATCGCCGAGGTGGGCATGCCGAGGCCGGTGACCACTTCCTCGATGAAGTTGCCGTCGAGGTCGTAGTGGACAAGCCGCCCCTTCGGCTGGTGGTTGCGGTCGCAGACGAGGAGCCGGGGGGGATCGTAGCGCGGGTCGAGCGTCATCCCGTGGGCGGTGTTGAACTCCTTCATCCCGTTGCCGGCGACGCCGAAGTGCTTCAGATATTTTCCAGTCTTGTCGAACTTGAAGACGTGGTTCGAGGCGTAGCCGTCGGCGAGGAAGATATCGCCATTCGGGGCGACGGTGATCGCCGTCGGCGCCCACTTGTCGAGATTGAGCCCCGATTCCTGTGGGATCCCCAGTTTGAGGACGATGTCGCCGGAGACGGGGTGAATCTTGATCCCCTCGCCGGCGACGTTGCGGGCACCGTAGAGATATTCGCCTTCCCCTTCGGGGTAGATCTTGAGGTCGTGGATGTTGGAGTAGGCATCGCCGAGGAAGCGGCGGACGACCTTCCCGTCGGGGGAGAAGCCAAAAATCCCCAGGGAGGAGCTCGTCCAGATCGTGCCATCCTTGCCGACGGCGACGCCGCCGTGGGTTGAGCCGATCTGCGACTTTCCATCTTCGCCGAGGCCCCAGCCGGGGACGGTGTCGAAGGTCATCTTCCCGCATCCCATCCGCACCGGCTTCTGAGCCGCGGCGGGCTCGGCCGCGACCGTGATCAGCGGCTCCGCGACGACGAGATGAAAGGCAACGAGGGCGACGAGGATGGCAACGAGGCGGCGGCGAATCGACATGAGCATTCCCCTTTCGTGTGCAGAAGACTGGAGAAAAGTATCGGTCCCGCCGGGGCCGCTGGCAACCTCTCTCTATCGGCCCTGCCGGGCCGGGGCCTGCTGGCCCTGAGGGAACGTCAGCTACGCGGCCTATGCGGGGACGGGAAGCGTCCCCGCGCATGCAGCCGGAGGTTGACTCACGCCCCGAAGGGGTTGAGGACGTTGACCTTCGCCTTGCGGAAATCGGTAACGTTGCGGGTGACGACTGTCAGGCCGTGAGCGAGTGCGCTTGCGGCGATCAGACTGTCCTTGACCGGCATGGCCGTTCCGGCAGAACGCATCTCCGCAAGGAGTTTTGCCCAGCGGAGGCCGGTCTCGGCTGTCCAATCGAGGCAGGTGATTCGGCCGACACCGCTTTCGAACCATGCTTCCAGCCGCTTGCGCCGACCGCTCGACGGGAGCAGATCGATCCCAAACCTCAACTCACCGAGGATGATCGGATCGATGGCGATCTCGCGTTCATGACGACGGAGCCAGTCGACGACCGTCGCATCAGGGCGGGGCCTCGTCGGTTCGCTGAGAACATTGGCGTCAACGAGGTAGTTCACGGCGGCTCACAAGTCGTCGGTCGACTCTGAATCCACGCCCACGAAGAAGCCCTTCTCCGGGCATGAAAGCAGCCAGTCCGCGAGCCCTTCATTCGGCGACGGCTCGCACCGCCGCAGTCGATACTCTCCGCGGTCGATCCGCTCGATCTCGAACTCCTGGCCAGGCCTGATGTCATCCTGGAGCCGAACGGCCGCCGGAAGAACGATCTGCCCTTTGCTGGAAACGCGTGTACGCATAGTGGTAAGATAACGTCTTACCGCCGCGGGTTCAAGCCCGGTGGGTGGCTTCGCCGGATTGAGGCTCGGGGCGACGGCGTTGTTCGGAACGCGACGCGATCGGCAGGTTACGGCCCGCCCCGCCTGACTCAGCGGCTTTTCAAGAGCGTAACGCGGCGGGCGAGGAGGGCTTCGATCCAGGCGTCGACGCCGGCGCCGTTCTTCGTTGCCACTTCGAGGACCGGCATGCCGGGACGGACCTGCTCGATGTTCGCAAGCGCCAGCGTCCGGTCAAACTCCACCGCCGCGGCGAGGTCGACCTTCGTGATCACGGCCAGATCGGAGGTGTTGAAGAGCCCCGGATACTTGAGCGGCTTGTCTTCTCCCTCGGTCACCGACAACAGCGCCACGCGGAGATGCTCGCCGAGATCCCAGCTCGTCGGGCAGACGAGATTGCCGACGTTCTCGATGAACAGGATCTCGATCGCCGCCAGATCCCAGCCGGCGAGCCGCTCCTCCACCATCGCCGCTTCGAGATGACACAGCCCGTGCGTCTCGATCTGCCGCACCGGCACGCCACTGCGGGCCAGCCGCCGGGCGTCGTTGTCGGTCTCGAGATCGCCGACGATCGCCGCCACCGACATCCCCCGGGCCTTGAGCCGCGTGAGGGTCTCCTCGAGGAGCGCCGTCTTGCCGCTCCCAGGGCTCGAGACGACGTTGACGACGAGCACCCCCGCCTCCACGAATCGATGCCGCATCGCGCGGGCCGTCTCGTCGTTGACTTTGAGGATCTTCGTCCGCACTTCGAGGATCCGGGGCTGGCTCATGGCTGAACTTTTTGTTTGGAGGGCCTGTGGCTCGATCGAATCGGGTTCGTTGGATGTCGGTGGGATCGATGTTCACTCGGATGCTATCCGCTCGGTCGATGTCTGCTCGATGGATGGCGGGGGGAGCGGCTCCAGTTCGATCGATTCCAGATCGAGCTCGCGGCCGGCCCTGATATCGCCACTCACTCGACCACACTCCGGGCAGGCGAGGCTTTGGGCCCCCGGCAGCTCCCGTTCCGCTTCGCAGGCCGGACACCAGATCCGCACCGGCACGTCGATGATCTCGAGCCGGGCGCCCGACATCTCCGTGCCGGCACTGGCCAACGCGAAGCTCGACCGCAGCGCCCCTTCCTGAACGCACGAAAATCTCCCGATGCGGAGCGTGATCGCAAGCACTCGCCCCCCCCCGGCCGCGGCGACGTGCTTTGCCACCTCGTCGATGACCTTCATGGCAATCGAGAGCTCGTGCATGGCATTTCTCGAGGGGAGCGGTGGCGTCGCCCGTTGGGTCGATCCCGCGTTGTCATCGCCAGACGAAGACGGCCTCACGGAGATCGTACCGTCCGGCTCGGTTGGTGGCGGGGAAAGAGAGGCGTAGACTCGCCTCGGTCGCTTCGAAACGGCCGCGTCATTCAGGGCTTGGCGGCATCGCGAAGGCGCGAGGGGGAACGATTCCCCGGTCGACTTGCCGGGCGGAATGGGGGGACGCGTGCGGGCACTGATCATCGGCTGTGGGAATCTCCTCCGCGGAGACGATGCGGCTGGTCCGGAAGTCGTGCGACGGCTCACAGCCCGTGGGCTCCCCGACGGCGTGGGCTGCGTGGACGCCGCCACGGCAGGGATCGACGTCGCCCTCGCCATGCGCTCCGTGCCGCACGCGATCGTCGTCGATGCCTGTCGCTCCGGGAGCCCCCCTGGGACGCTCATCGAGCTTTCCGGCGCGGAGTTAGAGCAGTTGCCTCCCCCCTCCGGCATCAGCCTCCATTCGCTCCGGTGGGATCATGCCCTCGCCTTCGCTCGCTGGCGTTTGGCCGCGGAGTATCCGGCCCGCGTGACGGTGCTACTCATCGAAGGGGAGCGATTCGAGTACGGCGAGCCACTTTCCCCGGCCGTCGAGGAGGGGGTGGAGAGGGTGTGCGGGAGGATCCTTCGAGAGATGCTCGATGCCGACGGAGAGGGCTGGCCGCTGCCGGGGTGGCACGCCGGGCCGCCGGTCGAGGCGGTACCCGACGGGAGGCCGATGCCGTTTTTGGCCGGCGCCGCGCCGGGAATCGTCGTGCGGATAAAGACCGGGCTGCGGGCCTTCCGCAGCCGCTGCGCGCACGCCGGGCTTTCGCTCGACACCGCCTCGATCGATTGTGGAAGTAGCGCTCTCGTCTGCCGTTGGCACGCGTACCGCTTCGACATCGACACGGGGAAAGGCCTGACGGCGCCCCATCGCTGCCTGGAAGGCTGGCCGCTGCGGGTTGTCGATGGTCTGATCTGGGTCTGTCCGCCGGCGACGGATGGCTCCGCGGAGGAGGCCGACGTGTCGGAGCGACCGGGGCATGAATCCGACGACAGGTGAATCGAACACTTGCCAGGGGGCGGGAAGAATGGAACGAGCATGTGTCTGGCCGTGCCGGGACGGATCGAATCAATCCGTGAAGAGCAGGGAACGCGGATGGGGAAGGTGAACTTCGGCGGCGTCGTCCGCGACGTCTGCTTGGCCTACGTTCCCGAGGCGGGTGTCGGCGACTACACGATCGTCCATGTCGGCTTTGCCCTGTCGCGGATCGACGAGGCTTCGGCGCTCGAGACGCTGCGGACGTTTGCCGAGATCGGGATCCTTGAAGAGGGGCTCGCGGAGATCCGCGGCGAGGCTCCCGACGACGAGCCGGTTCTCTGCCCGCTGCCCCCCGCGGAGGCGCCGCGGCGATGAAGCACCTGACCGAATACCGCGACAGCGACACGGCCCGGCGCCTCGCCGCCGGGATCGCTTCTCTCGTGACGCGCCCCTGGGCGATCATGGAGGTGTGCGGCGGCCAGACGCACTCGATCATTCGCAACGCCCTCGACCAGCTCCTTCCGCCGGAGGTGGAATTGATCCACGGCCCCGGCTGCCCGGTGTGTGTCACGCCGCTCGAGATGATCGACCGAGCGCTTTCGATCGCAGCTCTGCCGGGAACGATCTTCTGCTCCTTCGGTGACATGCTCCGCGTCCCGGGATCGCACGGTGATCTCCTCGGCGTCAAGGCGGCCGGGGGCGATGTCCGCGTCGTCTATTCGCCGCTCGATGCCCTCGAGCTGGCCCGCCGCCATCCCGACCGGGAGGTGGTGTTTTTTGCGATCGGCTTCGAAACGACGGCGCCAGCCAACGCCATGGCCGTCCGCCTCGCCGAGCGAGGGAACTTAAAAAACTTCTCGGTGCTCGTGTCGCATGTCCTCGTGCCACCGGCGATCCGGGCGGTGATGGAGTCGCCGGGGAACCGGGTGGAGGCCTTTCTCGCGGCGGGGCATGTCTGCAGCGTGATGGGCACTCGGCAGTATCCGCCGCTGTGCGCCCGCTACCGCGTGCCGATCGTCGTGACGGGCTTTGAGCCCCTCGACCTCCTCGAGGGAATCAGGCGGTCGGTCGTGCAACTCGAGGCGGGGAAGCATGAACTGGAGAATGCTTACCCGCGCGTTGTTACGGAGGAGGGGAACACGACGGCCAAGGCCGTGATCGCCGAGGTGTTCGAGATCTGCGACCGCACCTGGCGGGGGATCGGGACGATTCCGGAGAGTGGCTGGAAGCTCGCCGAACGGTATGCCTCCTTCGATGCCGAGCGTCGGTTTGCGGTCGAAGGGATCGTCACGGCGGAATCGCCGCTGTGTCGGGCCGGAGATGTGCTCCGCGGTGCGATCAAGCCGAACGAGTGCTCCGCCTTCGGCCGGGAGTGCACGCCGCGGACGCCGCTGGGGGCAACGATGGTCTCTGGCGAGGGGGCATGCGCTGCCTATTACCATGCCGGCCGGTTTGCCGCGACGAGCCAGGGGGAAAGCCGATGAGCGGTGAGCCCCCCGACATGATGCGGATGGCCTGCCCGTCACCGCTGCCCCATCACGAGCGGATCGCCCTCGGCCATGGCGGCGGAGGGGTGCTGACGCGCGAGCTCATCGAGAAGGTCTTTCTGCCGGCCTTCGCCAACCCGATCCTCGCCGGCCTCGGCGACTCGGGCGTTCTCCCGGCGGCATGGTTTGCACCTGCCCGAGGGGCAGGGGAGAGGCTCGCGTTCTCGACCGATGCCTTCGTCGTTCAGCCACTCGTTTTCCCGGGCGGCTCGATCGGTTCCTTAGCTGTCAATGGCACGGTCAACGATCTCGCCATGAGTGGGGCCAGGCCGATGGCCCTCTCGGCCGCGTTCATCCTCGAAGAGGGGCTCGATGTCGGGCTCCTCGTGCGCGTCGTCGCCGATATGGCGGAGGCGGCGCGGACGGCTGGCGTGGCGATCGTCACCGGCGACACGAAGGTCGTCGAGCGCGGGCGGGGGGATGGCCTCTCGATCACGACGGCCGGGATCGGCCTCGTGCCTGCCGACTCGCGCCTCGGGACCAGGCCGCCGGAGGCAGGGGATGTGATCCTCGTCAGCGGCACCGTCGGCGATCATGGAATGGCGGTGATGAGCGTTCGCGAGGGGCTCGGCTTCGAGGCGCCGATCAAGAGCGACTCGGCCGCGCTCCATGGGCTTGTCGCCGCGCTTTTGGCTGCCTCTCCCGACGTGGTCCTCCTTCGCGACCCGACCCGCGGCGGCCTGGCGATGACGCTCGGCGAACTCGTGGCAGGGAAGGGGATCGGCATCGAGTTCGACGAGGCAGCGGTGCCGGTCGATCCGGTCGTGGCCTCGGCCTGCGAGATCCTCGGCCTCGATCCCTTTCAAGTTGCCAATGAGGGAAAGCTCGTGGCGGTGGTGCCTGAGGCAGGGGCCGAGAGGGCGCTTGCGGCCCTGCGGGCCCATCCGCTCGGGGGCAAGGCAGCGCGGATCGGGCGATGTGTCGCCGACCATCCGGGCCTCGTCGTAGCCACGACGCCCTATGGCGGGACACGGATCGTGCCGATGCCGCTCGGCGAGCAGCTGCCGCGGATCTGCTGACGCCGCCGGGGCGTTTGGTATTCTCTGCCTGCGGTGGGGTGAGACAGCTTGTGCGTCCTCGTTCCCCTTCACTTCCCAGCCCGTGAGGTATCCCGTGTCGCACTCGGTTCAAAAGCGGTTTGAGTCTCTTGTTGAGTCTCTTGGCCTCGTCCTGCCACCGGCGCCGGCGCCGGCCGGGGTCTACAAGCCGTGCGTCACCGTTGGCAACCTGCTCTATGTCTCCGGGCACGGCCCGCTCCTCCCCGACGGCACGCTCATGGTGGGGCGGGTGGGCAGCGATCTCGATGCCGACCAGGGGAAGGCGGCGGCTCGGCAGGTGGGGCTGACGATCCTCGCCACGCTGCTTGCCAACCTCGACAGCCTCGACCGGGTGCACCGGGTCGTGAAGGTCCTCGGGATGGTCTATGCCACCGACGACTTCGCCCGCCATCCGTATGTCATCAACGGCTGCAGTGAACTGTTTGCCGAGATCTGGGGTGCCGATGCCGGCATTGGGGTCCGCAGCGCCGTCGGGATGGGATCGCTCCCCGGCAACATTCCGGTGGAGATCGAGGCGATCTTCGAATTGTCCTGACGCGACGTTTTCCCCGTGGAGCTCCATGCCCGTGATCCAGCGAGAAGAGATCGTCGCCCGATTGGCGGCCCAGCGGGCCCTGCCGCTGTTCACGTGCAGCGATGCCGAAGCGGGGATGAAGGTCCTCGGGGCCCTCGACGGCGCGGGCTTGAGGATTGTCGAGTTCACCAATCGCACGCCCGCGGCCCTTGACGTCTTTGCCGAGATGGTGAGCCGTGCGGCGGTTGTCCATCCCGGCATGATCCTCGGGGCCGGGACGATTCTCGACGTGACGCAGGCGAAGGCGTTTCACGCCGCCGGCGCCGCGTTTCTCGTCGCTCCGCACCTCGACGAGGAGGTGGGGAAGTGGTGCGCTGGGCGCGATCTCGCCTGGTGCCCCGGCACCGGGACGGTGACGGAGATGATCCGGGCCGACCGGCTCGGCGCCGCGGTGATCAAGGTCTTTCCGGCTGATTCCCTCGGAGGGCCTGCCTTCCTCAAGGCGGTGCGCGGGCCCTGCCCCCACTTGCGGCTCATGCCGTCGAGCGGGGTTTCGACAGAACCCAAGAATCTCGCTGGCTGGTTCGCTGCCGGTGCGCACTGCGTCGGGATCGGGTCGCAGCTGATCGACCCCAAGAAAGTGGCGGCTGGGCGCTTCGACGATCTGGCCGCGCGGGCGCGGGCACTGGTTACGGCCCTCGGGGGAGCCTGACCATGGGGCCAGCTGTCGTCGCCGTCGCCATTCTTGTGCTCGTGCTCCTCGTGGCCTGGGGGAAGGTCCATCCCTTCCTCGCCTTCATCCTCGTTTCGGCGGGGGCGGCGCTGGCCCTCGGCATGCCGCCGGCCGAGGTTGCCGGGGCGGTGCGGAAGGGGATCGGCGCGGCGCTTGGCAACCTGGCGATCGTGATCGTGGCCGGCGCGATGCTCGGCAAGCTCGTTGTCGAGTCGGGGGCGGCACAGCGCATCGCCCAAGTGCTCGTGTCCTTGTGCGGCGAGCGGCGGATGGCGTGGGCGATGGCGGCGACCGGCTTCATCGTCGGGATTCCGCTCTTCTATGGCGTCGGCTTCGTGCTCCTCGTGCCGATCATCTTCGCCTGCATCAGCCGCTACCGGCTGCCGCCGCTCGTGGTGGGAATGCCGGCCTTGGCGGCGATGAGCGTGGCCCATGGGCTCCTCCCTCCCCACCCGGCGCCGACGGCGCTCGTGGCGGCCTTCAAGGCCGACCTGGGGACGACGCTTCTCTACGGGCTCGTTGTCGCCGTGCCCGCCCTGATCATCGCCGGGCCGCTGTTCTCTCGATTCCTCGCCAACATTCCCGCCGCGCCGCTCGAGGGCTTCCAGGGGAAGATGCTCGCGCCGGAAAAGCTCCCTGGCACGGCGGTGAGCATCGTCACGGCCCTCCTTCCGGCGGTGTTGCTCGTGATCGCCACGGTCGTCGCATGGCGGGTGCCCCCGGACGGACAGGCGGCTTCGGTGGTCAAGTTTCTCGCCGATCCCGATCTTGTCATGATCCTCACGCTCGGGCTGGCCGCGGTGACGCTGGGGACGATGCGGGGGCGATCGATCCCGGAGGTGATGGGGACGTATACCGCGGCGATCAACGACGTCGCCTCGATCCTCCTCATGATCGGCGGCTCGGGGGCCTTCAAGGAGGTGCTCGTGCAGACGGGGGTCGACAAGGCGATCGCGGCGTCGCTCGGCGCGCTTCCTCTCGAACCGCTGATTCTGGCGTGGCTGGTGACCGCAGCGATCCGGGTGTGTGTCGGCTCGGCGACGGTGGCGGGGCTGACAGCGGCGGGGCTGCTCGAGCCGCTCGTGGCCTCTGGCGAGGTCGATCCGAATCTCATGGTGCTCGCGATCGGCGCCGGGAGTCTGGCGCTGTCGCACGTCAACGACGGGGCCTTCTGGATGTTCAAGGAATACTTCCAGGTGAGCCTCGTCGACACGCTGAAGACGTGGACGGTGATGGAGACGATCGTGTCGGTGGTGGGGCTCATCGGCGTCCTCGTGCTTTCGCGGTTGGTATGACGATGGCGTCGCTCATTCCATCCCTGGCTCCGCTTGCCGGCTCCGCTCGCCGGTCGGGGTGGCCCGTGCCCCGTCGCGGGACGTTCGCTCCGGCCCTCCGGGGCCTGCGCTCACTCGGACCCGCCTGCGCTTCGCCATCCCTGGCTCCGCTTGCCGGCTACGCTCGCCGGTCGGGGTGGCCCGTGCCCCGTCGCGGGACGTTCGCTTCGGCCCTCCGGGGCCTGCGCTCACTCGGACCCGCCTGCGCTTCGCCATCCCTGGCTCCGCTTGCCGGCTACGCCCGCGTCGGGGCACGGGCCACCCCTCCCTCCTTCGGCATCGGATGGCGTGTTCCGGAGGCTCCATGGCCCCACAGTGATTTCCTTCCACCCCTCCGAGGACGCTGAACATGTTCGCCGTCGATGCCCATCTCGATCTCTCGATGAACGCGCTCGAATGGAATCGCGATCTCCGCTTGCCCGTGGGGGAAATCAACGCCCGGGAGCGGGCGCTGGGGTGGAAGGACAAGCCCGACCGGGGGAATGCGACGGTGGCGTTCCCGGAGCTGCGCCGGGGGGGATTTGGCCTCGTCGTCGCCACGCAGATCGGCCGGTTTGTGGCGGCCGACAATCCGCTGCCGGGGTGGCATTCGCCCGAGCAGGCGTGGGCCCAGACGCAGGGGCAACTCGCCTGGTATCGGGCGATGGAGGAGGCGGGGGAACTCGTCCAGATTGTCGATGCCGCGGGGCTCGACGCGCACGTGGCGCGCTGGCAGGGGGCGCTCGAAGCCGGGGCCGACACGTCGCGACTGCCGATCGGCTACATCCTCTCGCTCGAGGGGGCAGATTCGTGTGTCACGCTGCCGCATCTCGAGCGTGCATATCGCTATGGCCTGCGGGCGCTCGGTCCCGGGCACTACGGGCCGGGCCGGTATGCCCATGGCACCGATGCAAGTGCGCCGCTCAATGCCCAGGGGAAGGAGCTGCTCCGCGAGATGGAACGGCTGGGGATCATCCTCGATGCCACGCATCTCTGCGACGAGGCGTTTTGGACGGCGCTCGAAGTCTATTCCGGCCCGGTGTGGGCGAGCCACAACAACTGTCGGGCGCTCGTCGATCACAACCGGCAATTCTCCGATCAGATGATCCGGGCGCTCGTCGCCCGGGGGGCGGTGATCGGCGGGGCTCTCGATGCCTGGATGATGGTGCCGGGGTGGGTGCGGGGGAAGAGCCTGCCGGAACCTCTTGCGTGCAACCTCGAGGTGATGCTCGATCATCTCGATCACATTTGCCAGATCGCCGGGAATGCCGATCATGTCGGGATCGGATCCGATCTCGACGGGGCCTACGGCCGCGAGCAGTCGCCCTACGACCTGGAGACGATCGCCGATTTGGGTCGGCTGCCGACGATGCTCGCCAAGCGTGGCTATTCGCCGACCGACATCGAAAAAGTGATGCACGGCAACTGGCTGCGGTTTCTGCGCGACGCCTGGCGGGCGTGATCCCCCGTGGAGGCTGTCAGGGCGCCGGGAGTACGTTGACGGGCTGAGCGCGTATCGAAAACGTGCCTGAGTCCTCGAATTACGGTCCGGATGACTTGGCGGGGCAATGGGCTAGACTCGCAGTCGCCGTCGCCCGGCGGCTCACCGAAGGCTTAGGAATCGAATGCACTACCGCCCTGAAATCGACGGTCTCCGTGCGCTGGCCGTGACGGCAGTGATCCTTTTTCATGCCCACTTGCTGTTGCCGGGTGGATTTGTCGGCGTCGATGTTTTCTTCGTGATCTCCGGCTATCTGATCGCGTCGCTGCTCGCGCGCGATCTCGACCGCGGCACCTTCCGGATCTCCAAGTTCTGGGAACGGCGGGTAAGGCGGATTTTTCCGGCGAGCATCCTCGTCGTGCTCTGCACGCTCCTCGTTGGCGGGGCTCTGTGCATGCCGGGCCAGTATGTTCAACTCGCGCGATCGGCGATTGCTCACGCTCTGATGTCGGCGAATCTCTTTTTCTGGCGTACTTTCAGCTATTTCGATGGGCGAGGCGAGACAACGCCGCTCCTCCACATGTGGTCGCTGGCCGTTGAGGAACAGTTTTATCTCGTCTTTCCAGTCGTTCTCGCGTGGCTCTGGCCAAGAGGGCGAAGAGTCGTTCTGGTCGTGATGGCGCTGGCTGCCATCCTGTCGCTGGGGATGAGCATCGTAGGGCTCTTCGTGGCACGGTCTTCGTCGTTCTACCTTCTGCCGGCCCGGGCTTGGGAGATGCTCCTCGGCGGCATGCTCGCCATCCGTACGCCGACCCGAGGCGATGTGAATGCATCGGCAGGGACGCGAACGGTGATCGGCTGGGTGGGTTTGGGGGCGATGCTGATTTCGTGCCTGTGGTACTCGGCGGCGACACCATACCCAGGGTGGCAGGCATTGGTGCCGTGTGCGGGAACGGTGATGGTCCTGTGGTCGCAGGAACGAGGACTTCGTGGGGTCGGGCAAATGCTCGTGTGGCCACCCCTCCGGCTGATAGGTCAGATGTCGTTTTCGCTCTACCTTTGGCACTGGCCAATCATGGCGTACCTTCGGGAGTTCGGAGGGTATGACGACCGGAATGGCGTGGTCGCTGCGATTCTTGTCACCGCTGGATTGTCGATTCTTTCGTGGTGTTTTATCGAAGAGCCTTTTCGCCGGGGATTTCGTGGTGTCCCGACATCGCGAATTCTCGCGCTCGGTGTCGGGG
>Ga0007791_10000318_pt1 | contig 14675 bp, 15 predicted proteins | sample CryBogmetaGMA05M_FD_60368 | JGI IMG/M metagenome (GOLD analysis project Ga0007791, IMG submission 60368) | Freshwater microbial communities from Crystal Bog, Wisconsin, USA - MA0.5M | ecosystem: Environmental > Aquatic > Freshwater > Lake | place: Crystal Bog, Wisconsin, USA | collected 2009-07-06 | reverse complement strand
TCGATCCGGAATGAGCACCGGCAGCCGCCACAGTCACCCGCTCCATCCGGCCCGGCACCCCGGTGAAGCTGGCCAGGCCATCGAGCAACGCAGGTAAGGGCAGCCCCTGTTGCAACAGGGCACCCACGGCCTGCAACAGGTTCATCGCGTTAAACGCTCCCACAAGGGGCGTGGCGAAGCGCCCTTCCCCCACCGGGCTCACCAGGGTGCCCGCCATGCCGGCCGCCCCCAGCTCCAGGCCCTTGATGTGTAGCTCAGCGCTGGTATCCACCAAGGAGCTGCGCCAGCAGCTCTCGCCCAGGCGGGGCTTGAGTCGCTCGATCAAGCGGGCCCCCCAGGGATCGTCGCCATTCACCACGGCGCTCCCCCCCTTTTCGGAAGCAGTTGCACCAGCAACACCACCAGCCAGCGAGGGGAGCCCAAGCAAAGGCGGCTCAAACAGGCGCGCCTTCGCCTCGAAATAGGCCTCCATCGACGGGTGGTAATCGAGGTGATCCTGGGTGAGGTTGGTGAACACCGCCCCGGCAAAGCCACAGCCCGCCACCCGGTGTTGGTCCAGGGCGTGGGAGCTCACCTCCATGGCCCCAATGGCCGCACCCGCAACCACTGCCTGGGCCAATTGGGCCTGGAGCAGGTCGGCAAAGGCCGTGGTGTGTTGGGCAGTCACGCTGTGGCCCGGCCAGCGGTTCCCCAGGGTGCCAAACAGGGCCGCAGGCCGCTGGGCCACTGCGGCCAAGTGCTCAATCAGGTAGGTGGTGGTGGTTTTGCCATTGGTGCCGGTCACCCCGATCAAGGCCAGAACCTGGCTCGGACGGCCCCAGAACTCCGCCGCCAATGCCCCAGCCCACTGGGCCACCGGATCGGGCACCACCACCACCGCGTCCCCCGCAGCCGGTGGGTGGGCCGCCGCCGCCGCTTCCCCAATCAGGGCCGCCGCCGCTCCCGCCGCCAGCGCCTGGGGCCAGAAGCTGCCGCCATCCACCTGGCCGCCGGGCAGACCCACAAACAAAGTGCCAATCCCCACCCGCCTGGAATCGCAGGTCAGGCTGGTGATCTGCCCATTAGCCAAACCAGCCGGCACCTCCAATCCCACCTGGGCCAGGAGCGGATGGAGCAACGGGGCCATGGGGGGCATCAGCCAGCTGGGCCTTTCTAAGCCTGCTGGCCAGCAAAACCATTCTTGTGCAACCAAACGGCCAAGCCATCCCCGCTCAGCCTGGGCGGCACCCTGGGCAACTCCTGCCACTCAGCCGAGCCCTTGGCCACCGCCAACACCGGCACCTCCAGGCCGTAGCGGGCCTGCAGAGCCGGGTCTCGATCCACATCAATCCGGGTGATCGCTGGGGCGGGCACTAGGGCCGCCAATTTCTCCTCCAGGCCGTCGCAGAGGCAACAGCCCTGGCGGGTGAACAACAGCAGCTGCGGCGTTGCCAGATCAGCCATCCCAAAACCAGCCATCACAACTCCCCCATCAATCAGGGACCGGGTCGCAGCCGCAGGGCGTCCAGGGATGGCAGCGCAGCAGCCGCTTGAGGGTCAGCCAACTGCCCCGGGCCGCCCCATGGCGGGCGATGGCCTCGAGGCCATAGGCGCTGCAGCTGGGGATGAAGCGACAGCGGGGGCCCAGCAGGGGCGAAATCCAGTGGCGATAGAAGCCAATCACAGCCAGTAAGACCGCCCCCAGCCAGCCCGATGCCGCCGGAACCTCGTCCAAACCAAGGGCCCGGGGGCCAACCGATAGGATCGACCGTTGGCGCAGCAAGGCTCGGACCTGCGGGGGATCTCCCCAGCATGCTCGATGCTCCAGCGCCATGGGTTGCCTTGGCAGCCCTATTCCGTCCCATGCATTCCTTTTCATGTCTCGCTACCGCGGCCCTCGCCTGAGGATTACGCGGCGCTTGGGAGACCTTCCCGGTCTCACCCGTAAGTCCGCCAAGCGGTCTTATCCCCCCGGTCAGCACGGCCAAGCCCGTCGCAAGCGCTCCGAATACGCCATCCGCCTCGAAGAGAAGCAGAAACTTCGCTTCAACTACGGCATTTCCGAACGTCAGCTGGTTCGCTACGTGAAGAAAGCCCGTGCCCAGGAGGGTTCCACCGGAACCAACCTGCTCAAGCTTTTGGAAAACAGGCTCGACAACGTCTGCTTCCGCCTCGGTTTTGGCCCCACCGTTCCCGGTGCCCGCCAGCTGGTGAACCATGGCCACGTGACCGTGAACGGTCGCGTCGTGGACATTGCCAGCTTCCAGTGCAAGGCCGGCGACGTGGTGGCCATTCGGGAGCGCAAGCAAAGCAAGTTGCTCGCCGAAGGCAACCTGGCCTTCCCAGGTTTGGCCAACATCCCGCCCCACCTTGAACTCGACAAGAACAAGCTCACCGCCAAGGTGATCAGCAAGTGCGAGCGCGAGTGGGTCGCCCTCGAAATCAACGAACTACTCGTGGTCGAGTTTTACTCCCGCAAGGTCTGATCTTCAGGATCAAAACCCAATGCCGTTGGTTACCAAGCCCCCGCCCCAAGCGGGGGCTTTTTTGTGCGTCTTCGGTTTGCTCGGCCGGAGTCGCTCAGCCCTTGATCAATGTCTCCAGGGCAGCCGTCACATCGGCTTGGCGCATCAGGGCTTCGCCCACCAGCACCGCATCGGCGCCGGCGTTCTGCACCCGGTCCAGGTCGTCGCGGCTGAACAGCCCCGATTCACTCACCAGCAGCGCTCCTTTGGCGCGGATCTGGTCGCCGTAGCTGGCGGTGAGTTGCTCGGTGGTGGCCAAATCGGTGTGGAAGGTGGCCAAATCCCGGTTGTTGATGCCGATCAGGGTGTGGGCCGCCCCCTGGGGTTCGTTCCATACCGGCAGGGCCAACACCCGCTCCAGCTCCCCGGCGTCGTGCACCTCCACCAGCACCGCCAGGCCAAGGGCACGGGCCACCTTGAGCAGGTAGGCCAGGTCCTGGTCGGTGAGGATCGCCGCAATCAACAGGGCCGCATCGGCTCCGGCCGCCCGGGCTTGGTAGAGCTGGTAGGGGCTGAGGATGAAGTCCTTGCACAGCAGGGGCAGCTCCACCGCCTGGCGCACGGCCACCAGCACCTCAAAGCCCCCCTGGAAAAACGTCCGATCGGTGAGCACCGACAGGCAACTGGCGCCCCCATCCGCGTAGCCCTTGGCAATGGCGATCGGGTCGAAGTCTTCGCGGATCACCCCCTTGCTGGGGCTGGCTTTTTTGACTTCGGCAATCACCGCTGGCTTGCGGCAAGCAGCCAACAGGGCAGCACGAAAATCCCGGGTGCCGGGAAGATCGGCCACCTGTTCTTTGAGTTTCTGAAGCGGCACCCGCTCGCGGGCCACGGCCACTTCCCGGTCCTTTTCCCAGACAATCTTTTCAAGGATGTGGCGCGGCTCACCCTCCGCATGGGGGATGGCGTATTCCAAGAAGGCCACCTTGATCTTGGGGTTGGGTGGCCTGCGGCGGATCTCCATGGTCAAGCGGCCACCTGCTGCACAGCCTGCTTGTAGGCCACTTCCACCACCTCGCTCAAGGTGGGATGGGTGTGCACTTCATTCACGAGCTGTTTCACACTCTGGCGGCGGGCCACCGCGTTAGCGATCTCCTGGATCAAATCGGCCGCATGAAGGCCATAGATGTGGGCCCCCAGCACCTCGCCTGTGGCCTTGTTGAACAGCAACTTCATCAGGCCCTCACCTTCGAGTTCAGCCAGGGCCTTGGAATTGGCCTTGAAGTAGCTGCGCACCGATCCCAGTTCAAACCCGTCCTGGGCCGCCAGGGCCTTGGCATCCGCCTCGGAGAGGCCCACGGAGCTGATTTCGGGGTGGGTGAAGGTGGCCGCGGGGATGGAGCGGTAATCGATGGAGCGGGGGTGGCCCACGATGTTGTCGACGGCCACGGCCCCTTGGGCGGCGGCGGTATGGGCCAGCATCATTTTTCCGGTCACATCGCCCACGGCCCAGAGATTCGCCACGGGCTCTCCATCCGCCAGTACCCGCATCTGGTCATCCACGGGGATAAAGCCGCGGTTGGTTTCCACCCCCACCGAGGCCAGGTTGAGGTCTTTGCTCACGGGCACCCGGCCAGTGGCCACCAGCACCGCATCGACCTCCAGAGTTTCCACCAGCTCCTTGGTTTTCATGTCGGCCAGCTCAATCTTCACCGGACAACCGGGGGTGATTTTGCGGGCCAGCACCCCCGAGCGAGCATCAATATCGCGCCCCTCAATCAAGTGGCGGGCTGCGATCTTGGCGATGTCGGGATCGAAGGTGGGCATCACCTTGTCGAGGGCCTCAACCATGGTGACCTCGCAGCCCAAGGCCGTGTAGACATCGGCAAATTCCAAGCCGATGTAGCCGCTGCCGATGATGGCAATCCAGCGGGGCAGCCACTCCAAGCTCACCGCCTCATCGCTGGTGAAGACCGTGTGGCCATCGGTTTCGATGCCGGGGGGCACAAACGGATCGGAGCCCGTGGCGATAATCACATCGCGGGCGGCATAGACCCGTTCCACCCCACTGGCCTCGCGCACCGCCACCTTCTGGGGGCCATCCAAGCGCCCCTTGCCCAGCAGGATCGTGGCGCCAGCCCGCTCCAGGGCTTTGGTGAGGTTGGTGCGAATCGTGGCCACCAATTGGTTGGCGTGGTCGGCAATTTTTTGGCGCTCAAAGCGCACGGGCGCAGCGTGGATGCCAAAGCCCGCCAGATGCTCGGCATCGGCCAATTCCCGCACCCGGCCGCTGGCGGCCAACAGGGCCTTGGAGGGCACGCAGCCGCGATTCACGCAGGTGCCGCCCATATCGCGGGATTCCACGATCGCCACCTTGAGGCCGTGCTCGGCGGCGTGCTTGGCCGCATCGAACCCGCCATAGCCGGCCCCGATCACGATCACATCGAAGTCGAAGCTGCCATTGGACGACGTGCCTTGGCTCACCGGGCTGCTCTGCGGTTAATGCATGGCATTCTCCCCCGTCAGGGGGCCATGGCTTTAGCGCTGGGCCTGCTGACGGATACGTTCCAACAACAGCGGCGCCGCCGAGACCGCCACATTCAACGATTCCACCGCGGCGCTATGGGGGATCGTGATGCGATGGCTGGCCAGGGCCTGGAGCTCAGGGGCCAATCCCGAACCCTCCTGGCCCAGCAGTAAGGCAGTTGGCTTTGTCCAATCCAGGTGCCAATAGGGCACGGGGAGGTCGCCATCAAGATCCGCCAGGGGCGGCACCGCCGCCACCAACTGCAGGCCCCTGGCTGCAGACCTGCTCAGTCGTTGGACCAGGGCCGGTCGGTCCATCCGTTCCATCGGCAGGGCCAGGGCCGCCCCCGCCGAAGCGCGCAGCACCTTGGGCTGGAAGGGATCGGCCCCCTCCGCCAGCCAAAGCCCCTCCACCCCGGCCGCCAGGGCCGTGCGCATCAAGGTGCCCAGGTTGCCGGGGTCCTGGAGGCCATCGAGCACCAGCACAAACTCCTGCCCAAGCGGTGGGGCCTGGAGAGCTGCCGTGGCCAGGGTGAACACGACCCCATCGGGATGGGCCGTGGTGGCCACCGCCTCCAGCACCTCCGGCCCCACTGGATGGATCGTGACCGCTGGCGATAGGGCAGCCACCAAATCCCCGTGGGCCCCAAGCCAAACCTCGGTAGCCAGCAGATCGCTGGCCAGCAGAACGCTGGGCAGGAGCTGCTGGCGGATCACTTCCTGCACCTGGTGGGTGCCCTCCAACAGCAACAAACCCTGCTCCCGACGTCCCTTGGCGGCATGGAGCTCCCGCAGGCGCTTCACCAAAGGGTTCCGCCGGCTTGTGATCAGCTCGGCGGGGCGCTGCCGATCAAAAGCCACCTAAAACGTGTCGTGACGGCGCACGTGCATGCCGTCGTCGACCACCAGGTGCTTGCCCTGTAAATCAAGCCCCTTTACCGAAGCCACTTCCCCCTTGAGGCCTTCGGTTTGGAGGTTTTCAATCAGCTTCTTGAGCAGGACGTCTTCGATGGTGGTCTCGTCGAATCCTTCGGGGGTCAGCCTTTCCAGAAACTTCCCCATTTTGGAGGCGATGACCTCGGAGGCATTCGAGATCTTGAGGACGATCATTGAAGAAAAAGTGCGGATGGGGAGACTTGAACTCCCACGACATTGCTGCCACTAGTACCTGAAACTAGCGCGTCTACCAATTCCGCCACATCCGCGTGGCCGTCGCAATAGCGACACCAAAAAGATACGCCATCACCCCCGCAGCAGCGGATCGAGCCAGTTCCAGCGGCGGCCGTCTAGACGGTCTCACCTTTTGTTGTCAACATGCCCGCGTAAGAGGGGGGACAGCCGTCCATGATCTTGACCGCTGTCCAATCTCAAACGATTCTCAATCCCCAGCTTGAAATCTCTGGTGGCCGCAAGCTCTCTGGCGAGTTGCGCGTCAGTGGCGCCAAGAATTCAGCCCTGGTGCTGATGGCTGCCTGCCTGCTCACCCGCGACACGATTCGGCTGCGCAATGTGCCGCCGCTCACCGACATCAGCGCCATGGGCGAGATGCTGCGCAGCCTCGGCGGCACGGTGAACCACACCGCCGACGGCATCGAGCTCAACGGCAATCACATCAACAATTCAACCGCTCCCTACGAGCTGGTGAACAGCCTGCGGGCCAGCTTCTTCTGCATCGGTCCCCTCCTGGCGCGCATGGGCATGGCCAAGGTGCCCCTGCCCGGCGGCTGCCAAATCGGCACCCGTCCCGTGGTGGAGCATGTCAAGGGCCTCAAAGCCCTCGGCGCCCAGGTCACCATTGAGCATGGGGTCGTCACCGCCGTGGTGCCCGGGCGGGCCCACCGCCTCACCGGTGGGCGCATCTATCTCGATTGCCCCAGCGTGGGCGCCACCGAAACCTTGATGATGGCCGCCGCCCTTGCCGACGGCGAAACGGTGATTGAAAACGCCGCGCTGGAGCCCGAAGTGGTGGACCTGGCCGGCCTGCTCCTTGCCATGGGTGCCCGGGTGCGGGGTGCCGGCACCCCAACCATCACGATCACCGGGGTGGAGCGACTCCACGGCGCCGACTACGCCGTGATTCCAGATCGCATTGAAGCCGGCACCTTCATGCTTGCCGCCGCCATCACCCGGTCCCACCTGCGGATCTCGCCGGTGATTCCCGACCATCTCGGGGCTGTGATCACCAAACTCGAGGAGGCCGGCTGCACCATTCAGCACGACGGCATTGGCCTCACCGTGAAGGCGAATCGGATCACAGCTGTTGACCTAAGAACCCAGCCCTTCCCTGGCTTCCCCACCGACCTACAAGCCCCCTTCATGAGCCTGCTGGCCACCGCCCAGGGCACCAGCGTGATCACCGAAAACATTTTCGAAAACCGCCTGCAGCACGTGGCTGAACTGCAGCGCATGGGTGCTGCCATCCGGATGCAAGGCAACACGGCCTTTGTGGAGGGCGTGCCCCAACTCAGCGGCGCCCCCGTGCAGGGCACCGACCTGCGCGCCTCCGCCGCCATGGTGCTGGCGGGGCTGGCAGCGGAAGGCATCACCACGGTGCGGGGCCTCGAATACCTCGACCGCGGCTACGCCGGCCTGGAGGACAAGCTCAATGCGGCAGGAGCTTGTATCGAACGGGTCAGCGCCAGTCCAGCCCTGGTGAACGTGGCGGCGTAAGCTCCCACGTGGGGGAGCGTGGCGGAATTGGTAGACGCATTCGACTCAAAATCGAACGCCTTCGGGTTTGTGGGTTCGAGTCCCACCGCTCCCATCGAGCCTCCACCCAGGGAGGCACCAGCCCAGTCGGCGGTGATGAACACCTACGGGCGCTTCCCCATCGAGCTGGTTCGGGGCAGGGGGGTTTGGGTGTGGGATCACAACGGCAAGCGCTACCTCGACTGCGTCGCCGGGATCGCCGTCTGCACCCTGGGCCACAGCAGTGGCGTGATGCGCCGCCAACTGGGCCGGCAGCTGGGCAAGCTCCAGCACGTCTCCAACCTCTATCGGATCCCTGAGCAGGAGCAACTGGCCGCCTGGATCACGGCCAACAGCTGCACCGACACGGTGTTCTTCTGCAATTCCGGCGCCGAGGCCAACGAGGCGGCGATCAAATTGGCCCGCAAGCATGGCCGCATCGCCCGGGGCATCGGCAGCACCAGCTCTGAAACGCCAATCATTCTCACCGCCCAGGCCAGCTTCCACGGACGCACCCTCGCCGCCGTCACGGCAACCGGCCAACCCAAATATCACCAGGGCTTTGAGCCCATGGTGCAGGGATTCCAGTACTTCCCCTACAACGACATCGCCGCCTTCGAGGCCCTGCTCAGCCGCTGTGAGGCGGCCGGCCCCAGGGTGGCAGCCGTGATGCTCGAACCCCTCCAAGGCGAAGGGGGCGTCCACCCCGGCAACCCCGCCTTCTTTCAGCGGGTGCGGGAGCTTTGCAGCCAAAAGAACATCCTGTTGATCTTCGATGAGGTGCAGGTGGGCGTGGGCCGCAGCGGCTGCCTGTGGGGCTATCAAAAGTTGGGGGTCGAGCCCGATGCCATCACCCTGGCCAAGGGGTTGGGCGGGGGCTTCCCCATTGGCGCCCTCGCCGTGAAATCCTCGGTGGATCACTTCCAACCCGGAGAGCACGCGAGCACCTTCGGCGGCAACCCCCTGGCCTGCCGCGCCGCCCTCACCGTGGCCGAAGAAGTCAGCCGCCGCCAACTCCCCGCCCACGTCGAGGCGATGGGCGTTCTGCTTCAAAAGCTCCTGAGTGAGCTGGTGAGTCGCCACCCCGGCCAGCTGGAAGGGGTGCGGGGCTGGGGACTCCTGCAGGGCTTGGTGCTGCGACCCGAGGCCCCCGCCGCCATCGAGCTGGTCAAGGCGGCCATGGACCAAGGGTTGCTGGTGGTTCCCGCCGGCCCCCAGGTGGTGCGCTTTGTGCCCCCCTTGGTGATCCAGCCGCGGCACCTGCGCAAGGCGGTGGCCCGGTTAGAGCGGGCCTTGATCAGCCTTGGCTGATCCCTTGGCTGATCCCTTGGCTGATCCCTTTGCAGATCTGATCGAACCCTTCAGCCGCCGCGGGGTCGACCTGGGCCTAGATCGGCTCCAGGCCGCCCTCGCCGAGCTGGGTCACCCCGAACGCCAATTCGCGGCCGTTCAGGTGGCGGGCACCAACGGCAAGGGCTCAATCGCCACCCTGGTGCACAGCAGCCTGCTGGCCGCCGGCATCAACGCAGGCCTCTACACCTCCCCCCATCTGGTGAGTTGGTGCGAGCGGATCCGCATCGGCACCAGTCCCATCAGCGAAGCCACCCTGCGCCACCAGCTTCAGACGCTGCAGAGCCTGGGCCAGCGCCACCGGCTCACCCCCTTCGAGCTGGTAACGGCTGGCGCCTTTTGCGCCTTTGCTACAGCGGGTTGCCCCTTGGTGGTGCTGGAGGTGGGGCTGGGGGGCCGGCTCGATGCCACCACCTGCCATCCCGATCGGGGTGTGGTCGGCTTTGGCTCGATCGGGCTTGATCACAGCGAGTTTCTAGGAGCCACTGCAGCCGCCATTGCCGCCGAAAAAGCCGGGGTGCTCCAACGGGGCTGCACCGCCATTAGCGCGGCCCAAAGCCCCGAGGTGGCGGCCGTGCTCCAGCAGCGGGCCGCTGCCTGCGGGGCCGAGCTGCGCTGGGTGGAACCCCTGGATTTGGGCCCATGGGCCATGGGCATCCCCGGCGCCATCCAGGCCAGCAATGGGGCCGTGGCCCTAGGCATGCTGCACACCCTCTCGGAGCAGGGCTGGGCCATTAGCGACAGTGCCATTCGCACCGGCTTCGCCCAAGCCCGCTGGCCGGGGCGCCTGCAACAGCACCAGTGGCGCGGCCATGAGCTCCTGCTGGATGGGGCCCACAACCCCCCGGCGGCCCAAGTCCTGAGGTTGGAGCTAGACCGCCGCTCAGCAAACCAGGACGATGGCCAAGCCGGGCGCCATTGGGTGCTGGGCATGCTCACCAACAAAGCGGGCCCCGAAATCCTGGAGATCCTGCTAGCCCAGGGCGATCGGGCCTGGATCGTGCCCGTGCCCGGCCATGCCAGCTGGAGCGCAGAAGCCCTGCAGGCCGCCTGCCCCGCCTGGAGCCAGGCCCTGCAAAGCGCCCAAGACCTCGACACGGCCCTCGAGCAAGCCACCGCCGCAGGCCAGGACTCCGCCGCAGGCCAAGCCCCCCCTCCGGTGCTGGTGGCGGGTTCTCTGTATCTGATTGGCCATCTCCTCGCCAGAGTTGCGAGAGAGTGAATCTCCCGAGAGCGATCTCCATGGCCCAGGTCATCCACCTTCTGATCAGCCTGGTGATCAGCCTGGCCATCAGTCTTGGTGCGGGGATCGCCCCGGCCCTCGCCTTTGAAGGCGTGGATTACACCCTCACCAACCAAAACGAGCAGAACTTCAGCAACCGCGACCTGGCCGACACCTCCTTCGCCGGCGCCAGCGGTCGCCATGCCGATTTCAGGGGCTCCGACCTGCACGGTGCGATCTTGACCCAGGCCGCATTTCCCGAGGCCAACTTCGCCGGGGCCGACCTCAGCAACGTGTTGATGGACAAAGTGGATTTCAGCGGCGCCGATTTCACCAATGCGGTGCTTGCCGGCTCCATCGCCTCAGGCAGCAGCTTCATTGGGGCCACAGTCACCAATGCAGACTTCAGCGATGCCCTGATTGATCGGCTCGACCAACGCTCCCTCTGCCGGGACGCCGAAGGCACCAACCCCACCACGGGGGTCAACACCCGGGCAAGCCTCGGCTGCTGATGGGCTAGCGCTCCAGCCAGCCCCGCAATTTGCCTGGGTTGAGCAGGCCCGCCGGGTCGTAGGCCGCCTTGGCTGCCACCTGGTCGGCATCCACCACCCCCAAACCACCGTCTTCCGCGGTGATCACATGGGGATTGAACACAAACGCCCCCAGCTCTTGGCAGTGGGCCATCAGCGCCTCGAGAGGCTCTGCCCCCCGCCAGCGCACCAGGGGCAAGGCCGCCAACCGGGCCGCCCCCGCCTGGCGAACCGCCTCAAAATGCCAGAGCAGGTCGTCGCCCCAGCGCTGGCGCAGGGCATCCACACAGGCCGCTTCAGGCTGGGGCAACAGCAGCTGGAGGTAGGTCCAGCCGGGGTGCTGGGCGCGCCAATGGAGGGTGGTGTGGTTCCAGCTGAGTTCCCGCAGGGGCAGCCCGGGGCCCGCCGCAGCTGCCGCCACCTGCCAGCGCACGGAGCCCCCCAACCCAGCCAACCAGGCCGGCAGGGTTTCGAGGGCATCGGGAGCGGCCCACAGCAGCAGGCGGTGCTCGCCAGGCGCTGGCATCGGACAGCCAGCAGGCCAGGGCATGGCCGCCGCCACCGGAGCCTCTAGCAGGGTGATGGCCTCCAGAAGCAGGGCTGATTGCCCCAACTGACCCGCCGCAGCGAGGGCCCCATCGAAGCTCCCAAAACCCACCACCAGCTGCTGCCAGGCCACCGCCTCGGTGGTGGCGAGGCGCAGGGCCGTGATGATGCCGTTGGTGCCATAGGCGTGGTTGAGCGGTTCGCTGGCCTCCCCATCCAGGCGCAACAGCCTGGGCTGGTCCTCCACCGTCACCACTTCCAGGCCGAGTACGTTGCCTGGATCGCGCAAAAAACCCCAGCGCAGCGAGCCAATCCCGCCGGAGCCCCCACCTATGAAGCCCCCCACCGTGGCGCTGCGGTAGGTGCTGGGCACCAGGCGCAGGGCCCGCCCGTGGCTGGCCAACTGCTGATCCAATGGGGCCAGTCCGCAGCCCGCCTCCACCTCCACCACACCGGTTTCGGGATCGATGGAGCGCACCCGGTTCAGCCCCTTGAGCTCGAGCACCACCCCGCCAGCCAAGGGCACGCACTGGCCGTAATTGCCCGTTCCCGCCCCCCGCAGGGTCAGGGGCACCCCATGGCGGCTGCAGGCCCCAGCCACCAGCTGCACCTGCTCAACGCTGGTGGCCAGGATGGCCAGCTGGGCGCAGCAACCCTCTAACTGGGGCACCAACACGGGCGAATAATCGTAAAAATCCCGCGACAGCCGCTGCAGCTCTGCCCCGCCTACCAGCAGCCGGAGGCTGGGATCGGCCTGGGCCAATTCAGCGGCCAGGGCCGCCACCTGGGCCCCGCTCACCCGCAACGCGTCAACTTCTGGGTGATTCAGCTTCAAGCTCCCGCTGCTGCCATGGTGCCTGCCAGCAGCCCCGCCAAAAGCGGTGACGGCTGCTCTGCCCCAGGGGGCTCGAGCCATTGGCCCGCCCGCAGCACCCGCCGCTGGGGGCAGCGGGCCAGCAGCTCCGCCCAACCCCTGGCCGCCAGCACCACCAGATCCGCGGGGCCGCCCACCCGCAACACCCCATCCCAGGCCAAGCCCAGTAGGGCCGATGGGGCGGTGGTAAAAGGCGCTAAACCCTGGCGCTGAATCGGCACCAGATGGCAGGCCGGCAGAGCAAAGCGCAGCAATTCAATCGGATCGCCGTCACCGCCTGGGAACCAGGGATCTTGCAAGTTGTCGGCGCCGACTGCCACCGTCACCCCAGCCCGCTGCAGGTTGCGAATCGGCGCCTGGGCCCGCTGCACCGGCGTCTGGCCGGGGCGACGGCCCAGCAGCCACTGGTTGGTGATCGGCAAGGCCACCACCCCCAGGCCAGCGGCGGCCATCTGGTCGGCTAGCCGGTCGAGGGCCCTCTCGCCCAACAGGCCCATGCTGCAGCTGTGGCTGCAGGTGATCGGCACCATGCTCCGCTGCTCCAAAGCCAGCCGGGCCACCAGGGCCACGCCCCGGCCCGGTTGCCGGTCGGATTCATCCACATGCAAATCCACCCCGCAGCCGCCCTGCTCCGCCAGGACCAGCAGGGCGGCCAAGGCTTCCTGCTCCGCCAGAGCGGAACCGCCATAGGGAGGCCAGAGAACCCCGCCGAGCAAGCCGCCCCAATCGGCCACCTGCCGGGCGAAGGCCTTCCCCTCGGGGCTAAGCCAATACAGCAGCGGCACCAGGGCCACCAACTGCAAATCGACCCGGCCCTGCCAACGCTGGCGCAGGGCCAGCAGGGCCTGCCAACTGGCCTGGGCCCCAGGGCCCCCGCTATCGATATGGGTGCGCATCGCCCGCAGGCCATAGCGCCAACCCCGCTCCAAGGCCGCTTCCGCCCTAGCCAACACCTGGGCTTCGCTGCGTTGGCCATGCTCCCGCTGGTTTTGGGCCAAGGCCTCGGCAATGGTTCCCTCCCAGTTCGGGAAGAGGGCACCGGTGAAGGCCTTGTCCAGGTGGGCATGGGGCTCCACCAAAGGGGTCAGGGCCAGGGGCAAAGGGTCGCCATCGCCGCCCGGGGCCAGGGGCTGGATCGCCCGCACCAGGCCTGCGGCATGGTCGATTTGCACGGCCACCAGCCCCTCCTGATCGGCCCGGGGCAAGGTTTGGAGGGCAGGATCCAACAGGCAGCGCGGCATGCGCACCTGCAGGGGCCTGGCCAAGGGCAAGGCGCTCACGAAGACCGATGGGGTGGATTGATCTGTTGACCCGATTCCAAAAGCACAAATGTGCAGGCAATCGCCAGCACGGTGGCGTGGAAGCGGGGCACCTGCCAAGCCAGCAGGTTTTGGCCGCCAATTTCGGCCCGGTAAATGCTGAACAAACCGAAGTTCTGGCGCCTGGCCTGATCGCGCACCAGGCGGCCCAGGGCCTGCCTCTGGTCATGGACCAGCCCATTGCAATTGCTCAGCGCCAGGCGCATCACCGCCGGCAGGCCATCACGGCTGCAGAGCTCGTCGCTGATTTCATCCACCAGGCGCTCGGAGGCAAAGGTCTCGAGGTCGGCTGGCGAGGGATTGCTGATCGCCAGGCCAGCAACCCCAAAGGCAATCGCTAAGGCGATCGGAATCCAGGGCCGACGGGATGGAATGCTCAAAACCTTGGCTGTCAGGCACCTTGGTACATTGGCACCGATCACGGCGGGCGTCGCCAAGTGGTTAAGGCAGCGGCTTGTGGTGCCGCCATTCGGGGGTTCAAGTCCCCTCGCTCGCCCTTTGCCCCCTTTCCTCTTCCAGGCCCTTGGGCTCGGAAGGGGTTTTTTTATGGCGCTCTTGCAGAAAAGCGTTCAGCAGCCGATCAGCCCCCCCAGCACCTTCGCGCACCGCATCAGCGCAGGGCAGGCCCGTTGCCTTCTCCACCTCCGCAATCGCAGCTTCGGCGGCGGCGGGCTCAAGCAGGGCGGTGTTCAAGGCAATCGCCCGCACCTTCGGGGCTGGCGCCAACGCCGTAGCGGGCCTAGCCAAGGCGGCCAGCGCTTCCACCGCCCCAATCAACTGGGGCAGGGGCGGCAAGGGAACATCAGCCAGGCCCCTGATATGGGCCTGGCCAGCGCGGTGCACCAACAACAAGTCGGTGGGTTGGCTGCCCCGGAGCAGGGGCAAGGTGGCCGTAGAGCCGGGGTGGCAGAGGGAGCCCTGGCCTTCTACCAGTACCCAACTGCTGGCATCACCCCCGGCAGCAGCGGCCAGCACCGCCTGCTCCACGGCCCCAGCGGCGTAATCCACCCGCACCGCATCCAGGGCCACCCCAGCCCCACTGATCAAAATGCCGGCCTGGCCCGTACCCACAAAGCGGGCATCCAACCCGCGCCCCAGCGCCGCGGCCTGCAACTCCAGGCAGGCGCTCATCTTGCCCACGGCCATGTCGCTGCCCACCGCCAACAGGCGCCGGCC
>Ga0007791_10000317_pt1 | contig 14709 bp, 13 predicted proteins | sample CryBogmetaGMA05M_FD_60368 | JGI IMG/M metagenome (GOLD analysis project Ga0007791, IMG submission 60368) | Freshwater microbial communities from Crystal Bog, Wisconsin, USA - MA0.5M | ecosystem: Environmental > Aquatic > Freshwater > Lake | place: Crystal Bog, Wisconsin, USA | collected 2009-07-06 | reverse complement strand
CCTTCAGACCCGCCGCCTCTTCGACCGTGGGCGTGTCCGGTAGCGCGCCGGAGCGCTGCGCACTGGTCACCGCCAATGCCTTGAGCTTGCCGCTTTTGATCAGTTGCATGGCCGAGGGCAGGTTGTCGAACATCACGTCCATCTGCCCACCCGCCAGGTCCATCAGCGCCGGGCCAGAGCCGCGGTAGGGAATATGCGTCATGAAGATGCCGGTCTGGCTCTTGAACAGCTCGCCGGAGAGGTGAATCGACGTGCCGTTGCCACTCGACGCCATATTCAGCTTGCCCGGGCGCGACCGCGCCAGCGCAATGAAGTCCTTGACGCTGTTGATGTTGGCAGCTTTGGCGGCGTCGGCGTTGACCACCATCACGTTGGGCACGCTCGCCACCAGCGTGATGGGCGCGAAATCCTTGAACGGGTCATAAGGCAGCTTGGGGTACAGCGCCCGGTTGATGCCGTGGGTGCCCACGGTGCCCATGAGCAAGGTGTAACCATCGCCCGGCGATTTGGCCACCAGGTCTGCGCCCACGTTGCCACCGGCGCCAGGCTTGTTCTCCACCACAAAAGCCTGACCGAACGCCCGGCTCAGTTCAGGGGCGACGGCGCGCGCCAGCAGGTCCGTGGTGCCGCCCGGGGTGAAGGGCACCACAATGCGCACCGGTTTGGTCGGCCAGGCGGTTTGCGCCAGTGCGGGCAGTGCGCCCAGCCCCAGGGCCGCGGCAGCACCGGCCAGCACCAGCGCGCGGCGCTGCGTCAAGAAATGCTTCATGGTTTGTCTCCTGCTTGTGATGTTCGGCTCGCCGGCCATCATGCCAGCAAAGCCCGCCCCGGTCACGCCTAGTGGGTGACGAACTCGTAGGCCACTTCCTCGCTGTCGACCAGGCCCAGGATGTCTTCGAGTGTCTCCTCGTCCTCGATGGTGGTCCAGTCGTCTTCGGGGTCGCTGGCCATCAAGGGTTCGATCGCCATGTCCAGAAATTGACCGTCCGGCAGTTTCAGCACCGGGGTGCCTTCTGATGTTTCCACCAGTTCCCAGTCATCGGGAACGGTCATTTCCAGCGTGATGGTGACGAGCAGTTTCTTCATGGTGTTTTCCGTGGGGATGAGGTGCACAGATTATCCGGCCGCGCGGGCGCGGCTCTGCGATGGATCAAGCGGGTGGCGTTTCAACAAGTCCACCACGGCGGCGGCCGCGGCGAACGGCGTGGGCGCGTTCAGGCGCGCGGCGGCAGGCTGCGCACCATGGTCAGAAACTCCAGCCGGGTGCCCACACGGCGGTGCTCCGACAGCGCCTGGTAGTCCGGGTCGGCGTACCAGACCCGGGCCTGCGCCTCGGACGGGAACTTCAGCACAATCATGCGCCCCGGGCGCGGCGCCTCGCCCTCGAAGGTCAGCGGCGCGTCGTCATAGGTGACGAATTCGCCGCCATGGCGCTTGAGCAGCGGGAAGAACCCCTTCTCGTACTTGCGGTACTCGGCGGCGTCCAGGACGACCAAGTTGGCCAGGACATACACAGGCAGGGCAGGAGCATCGGTCATGCGGGGGTTCCTTGGCGTTTGGCAAAAAGTGGTTCGGTCGGCTGGCGCATTATTGAGCATCGACATTGCCGCCAATGTCTGCAGCGCGACAGCCTAGAACGAAGACCCCGGTTCGCTCAGGAACGCCAGTTCTTCGGGGCTGGAAATCCGCCCCAGGATCGCATTGCGGTGCGGGTAGCGGCCGAAGCGGTCAATGATGGTCTTGTGCCGCAGTTCGAAGTGCAGGTTGTCCTGTATGCCCAACTGCATGAACAGCGCCACGGCTTGCGTATGCACCAGCGCGGACTCGCTGTGCATGTAGGGCATGTAGGCAAAAACGCGCTGTGCCTCGGGCAGGCTGCGGTCTTGCGCAGTGGCCACCAGTTCTTGCGCCAACGCCAGCGCCAGCGCATCCTGCGCAAAAGAACGCGGCGTGTCGCGGTACACGTTGCGCGAGAACTGGTCCAGCACGATGACCTCCGCCAGCCGCCCCGCAGCCGTAGTGCGCCAGGTAAACAGCTCGCACTGTGCTGCGGCCTCCAGCGTGGTGCCGAAGCGGGTGCGTATTGTCTCGTCCAGTGCAGCGTCTTTGGCGAAGTGCTGCTTGGGGGGCAGCGCGTCGAACCAGAAGTGGAGGACGTCCTGAATCGTTTGCACGGTCACTTGCCCCAGGAATCCCGCAAGCCCACCGCCAGATTGAACACCGCCCGCTGCTGCGGCACGTGATCCACCCGATCCGCCACAAAGTAGCCATGCCGTTCAAACTGAAACTTCTGGTCGGGCGCCGCATTCGCCAGTGAAGGCTCGACCATCGCGGTCACCACCTTCAGGCTGTGGGGGTTCAGGCTCTCAATAAAGTCTTTGCCGCCGGCGTCGGGCTGGGGGTCGGTGAAAAGGCGGTCGTACATGCGCACTTCAGCGGGTATGCCGTCTGCCACGGCCACCCAGGTGATGACGCCTTTGACCTTCACCGCATCGCTGCCGGGGGTGCCGCTTTTGGTGTCGGGAATGAGCCGGGCCAGCACCGTTGCTGGGCCTTCCGCTTCATTTTTGATAGCGCCGGTGCATTCGATCACGTAGCCGTACTTCAGCCGCACCTTGCTGCCTGGCAGTGCATTGCCGCTGGCGTCCGCGCTCGGCGGGAACAACCGGAAAAAGCCCTTGGGCGGCATTTCCTCGTAGTCGCTGCGTTCGATCCACACCTCTTTACCGATTTTGAAGCGGCGCTGGCCCAGCGCGGGATGGTGCGGATGCACTGGGGCGCTGCAGTCGTCCAGCGCGCCAGCGCCCATCACCTCGTCCCAGTTGGTCAGCACCAGCTTGATGGGGTCGAGCACCGCCATGGCGCGCGGGGCGGTTTCGTCCAGCGTTTCGCGCAGGCAGCCTTCCAGCGTGGCGTAGTCGATCCAGCTGTCGCTCTTGGTGACGCCAATGCGTTCGGCAAACAGCTGCAGGCTCTCGGGCGTGTAGCCGCGACGGCGCAGACCGACGATGGTGGGCATGCGCGGGTCGTCCCAGCCTGACACTTTGTGGTCGTACACCAGTTGCGCCAGCTTGCGTTTGCTGGTGATCACGTAGGTCAGGTTCAGTCGCGCGAATTCGTACTGGTGCGGCGCGGGCGCTGCCAGCAGGCCGCCGACCACGCGACCGTCCGGGAGCGTCGCCCCTTCCGAGAGGCGTTCGAGCAGCCAGTCGTAAAACGGGCGCTGGTCCTCGAACTCCAGCGTGCAAATGCTGTGGGTGATCTGCTCCAGCGCGTCCTCAATCGGGTGGGCAAAGGTGTACATCGGGTAAATGCACCAGGTGTCACCGGTGTTGTGGTGCGTGGCGCGGCGGATGCGGTAGATGGCCGGGTCGCGCAGGTTGATGTTGGGGTGCGCCATGTCGATCTTGGCGCGCAGCACCATCGAGCCGTCTTCATGCAGGCCGTCACGCATCTGGTGCAAGCGTGCCAGGTTTTCAGCCGGTGTGCGGGTGCGAAACGGGCTGTCCACGCCGGGTTTGCCAAAGTCGCCCCGGTGCAGGCGCATCTGTTCTGGCGTTTGTTCGTCCACGTAGGCGTGGCCAGCCTCAACCAGGTGTTCCGCTGCGCGGTACATGAAGCCGAAGTAGTCGCTGGCCTGGTAAGGCGCTGCACTGCCGGGCGCCTGGCCGATCTGGGCCCAGTCGAAGCCGAGCCAGCGCACCGACTCGATGATGCTGTTGACGTACTCGGTGTCTTCTTTTTCCGGGTTGGTATCGTCAAAACGCAGGTGGCACACGCCGCCGTAGTCACGGGCCAGGCCAAAGTTGATGCAGATGCTCTTGGCGTGGCCGATATGCAGGTAGCCGTTGGGCTCTGGCGGAAAGCGGGTGCGTATGCGCGCCGGATCGGGCGCGCCACCGGCGTGGTGGGCGGCGTCGCCGGGGGATCCGGCCCAGCGGCGGCGGCTGTAAGTGCCTTTTTGCAGGTCCGCTTCGATGACCTGGCGCAGGAAGTTGCTGGGCTTGGCGGGGGTGGGGGTACTCATTCGCTGATTTTAGACACGTCGCCTGCGCAAATGCCGGTTTAAGATGCCCGCATGGCCACCACTGAACGCCCCTCCCTCCGTGTCGGTATCGACGATGTACTGGACGCCGCCCGGGATGGGCTGATCAGCGCCCGCCAGGCCGACGCGCTGTGGCGTCGCTGGTCGGCCGCAGCGCCGCTGGCGCCCGAGCCAGCGCCCGTCCAAGTTGCCGCTCCCGCTGCGTCGCCAGTTCCGGTGCCGTTTGCGCCCGGCCCGAAGTTCGGTTTCAACAACGTGCTGTATTACTTTGGCGGCATGGTGGCCATCAGTGCCATGAGCATGTTCATGACGCTGGGCTTCCAGGCCATGGGCGCGGGCGGCCTGCTGGCCATTGGCGTGTGCTACACGCTGGCCTGCATGAAGGTGGCCGACCACTTCAAGGCGCGGCAGCTGTTGATTCCGGCCGGCCTGTTGGCCACGCTGGCGGTGACCCTGGTGCCCATGGTGGTCTGGTGTGTGCAGAGCCTGCTGGGCCTGTGGCCGCCTGGAGGCAAGGCGGAGTTCAGTGCCTACCATACACAAATCAACTGGCGCTGGCTCACCCTCGAATTTGCCACGCTGGCCGCTGGTGCGGTCATGCTTTGGCGGTACAAGCTGCCGTTCATGGTGATGCCGATTGCCGTGACCCTCTGGTACATGAGCATGGATGTGGCCAACGGCCTGATGCAAAGCCAGGGCTTTGACTGGCAGTTCACCCGCGATATCTCGGTGCTGTTTGGCCTGGGCACGCTGGCGCTGGCCGTCTGGGTCGATGTGCGCAGCCGCCTGTCGCAGAACGCGGAGTCGCGCCAGGACTTTGCTTACTGGCTGTACCAGTTCGGCGCGCTCATGTTCTGGTGCGCTCTGAGCTTTCGCACTTCGGACAGCGAAATCAGCAAGCTGCTGTACGGCCTGCTCAACGCCGCGCTGGTGTTTGGCGGTGCAGCGATCGGGCGGCGGGTGTTCACCGTGCTGGGGGCGCTGGGGGTGGCAGGCTACCTGGGCTACCTGTCGCACAAGATGTTTGCGGACAGCCTGATGTTTCCGTTTGCACTGACTGTGCTGGGGCTGGGCATGGTGGCTTTGGGCGTGTGGTGGCAGCGCCACGAGGCCACCATCGGCAAACGGCTGGAGCGTTTTGTGCCCGTGGCCCTGCGCCAGCCAGCCTATTAGGCCGGTTTCTCGATCAGCTTGGCGGCGAACTCGTTGATGGCCTGAACGTCCGGCGCCAAGGTCGTAAAGGGCAGGTTTTCTCGGGCCAGCATGGCGCGCAGGCCGCGGTCGATGTTTTTGGCCTGCTCCTCGTCCTGGAAGCGGCCGGTGTGCACGTACTTTTTGTCGCCGCGCTCCACAAAGATGTTGATGTTGTCGTGCTGCTTGTACCACTCCCGGATCTGGGTGCGCGTTTTGCCAACATCGCAGATGTTTTCTGCGTAGGTTTCGTTGTAGTACATCACCTGGGGCAGCGAACATTCGGTAATCAGGAACTGCACCTGGCCGTCAAGCAAGTTGAGCATTTCATACTGGCGCTGGGCAATGAAATACTGGTTCTTGAGGACTTCAAAGTTTTGCTGCCAGACCAGGGATTTGGCGTAGTCCGGAATGGTCTCGACCGATTTTTGGTGCAGGTTGAGGTACAGGATGATGGCCGACGAGAACAGCGACTTGTCGCAGCCGGGACCGCCAATGATGTTCACCACTTTGGTGGGATAAAGCCGCATCTTGGCTTCGGGCAGCATGGTGGATACGGAGGTGTAGCGAAGGGACATGCAGAAGTCTTTGCAGTAAGGTGGGGGTGGTGTATGGCGTCCATGGTAGTACCCGCGCCAGCACAAGGCAAGCCGCCGGGCCAGCCACAGGGCGCTTTACGCCACTGAAACAGGCCTTTCATCCAGGCTTCTTAGAATCGGGCCATGAAAAAATTCCAGCTGGCGGTCGCCCTCATCGCCTTGGCCCTGCTGTGCGGTGGCGCGTGGTGGTGGACGCAGCGGACGGCGTCCAAGGCTGCGGAGTACCGCAGCGCCCGCATTGAGCGCGGGGATCTGCAGGCCACCGTGGCTGCCAGCGGCACGGTCAATCCGGTGGCGCTGGTGACGGTGGGCACACAGGTCAGCGGACAGATCCGGGACCTGTTTGTGGACTTCAATTCCGAGGTCCGGGCCGGGCAGTTGCTGGCGCAAATCGACCCGGAGACCTTTGAGTACCGGGTGCGCTCGGCCCAGGCGGATGTGGACGCGGCCCGCGCCACCGTGCTCACGGCGCAGGCCAACGAAGTCGCAGCGCAGGCCCAGGTGTCGCGCGCCCAGGTGGACCTGACCGAAGCCCAGCGTGACCTGGAGCGCAAGCAGAGCCTGGTGGACAAGCAGTTTCTTGCGCAAAGTGAGGCCGACAAGGCGCGGGCCCTGGTCAATACCAGCCAGGAGGCCCTCAAGGCGGTTCAGGCCCAGGTGGGCGTGGCGCGCGCCACCGTGACCTCGACCCGGGCCAATGTGGCCCAGCGCGAGTCAGCGCTGGCCCAGGCGCGCATCGACCTGCAGCGTACCCGCATCACCTCGCCGGTCAATGGCATTGTGATCAAGCGCGCGATTGAGCGCGGACAAACCGTGGCCAGCAGCCTGCAGGCGCCCGAGCTCTTCATCATTGCGCAGAACCTGCGCGACATGCAGGTCGACGCCAGCATTGACGAAAGCGATGTGGGCCGCCTCAAGCTGGGGCTCAAGGCCAGCTTCACGGTAGACGCTTTTCCTGGCCAGACCTTCGAGGGCGAAATCCGCCAGGTGCGCAAGGCGGCGCTGAATGTGGCCAATGTGGTGACCTATGTGGCAGTGGTGGGTTTCTCGAATGCGGATGGGCGGCTGCTTCCGGGCATGACGGCCAATGTGCGTGTGGTGACCGAGCAGCGTGCGGGTGTGCTCAAGGTGCCCAATGCGGCGCTGCGCATGCGCATTGCGGCGGTGGAGCCTGTGGCTGCGGCTTCAGCGTCGGCGACTGCACCTGCACCTGCACCTGCACCTGCACAGGCGCCTGAGCGGGTCGGCGTGCGCGGCCGGGTCTATGTGCGCGATGCCGATGGCAAGCCCCGGGCGGTGAATGTCCGTTTGGGCGTGTCCGACGGCACCGCCACCGAGTTGCTGGTGTCTGCAGGTGCTTCCGCAGCGTTCGAACTGGGCGAGGGCAGCGAAGTGATCGTGGGCATGCTGGCGGGGGCGCCGGGCGGTAGCACCTCGCCGCGGCCAGGCGCGGCGGGTCCCCGCGCGCCGTTTTGAGCGGCATGCCGGACCCCGAACAATGTTGATCCAGGCACGCCATCTGTGCAAGACCTACCCCATGGGCACGACCGCACAGTTGCGCGCCGGCACGGGCCAGACGGTACACGCCCTGCGCGATGTGTCGCTGGACATCGCCGAGGGTGAAATGGTGGCCATCATGGGGGCATCCGGTTCCGGCAAATCGACCCTGATGAACATCCTCGGTTGCCTGGACCTGCCGACCTCGGGCAGCTACCTGCTGGCAGGCGAGGCCGTGCAGGGGCTGGCGCAGGACGCGCTGGCCTCCATACGCAACCGGCGCATCGGATTTGTGTTCCAGCAGTTCAACCTGTTGCCGCGCACCAGTGCGCTGGAAAACGTCGAGTTGCCCCTGGTATATGGCGGCGTCCCGGCCGCTGCGCGGCGTGCACGCGCTGCGGCGGCGCTGGAGCGGGTCGGGCTGGGCGAGCGCCTGCAGCACACGCCGGCCGAGCTGTCCGGCGGACAGCAGCAGCGCGTTGCGATTGCGCGGGCACTGGTGAACCAGCCGCAGCTGATTCTGGCGGACGAGCCCACCGGCGCACTCGACTCGCAAACCAGCGCCGACATCATGCAACTGCTGACCACGCTCAACCAGCAAGGCATGACGGTGGTGCTGGTCACGCACGAAGCCGACATTGCCGCCTGGGCCCGGCGTACGCTGGTGTTCCGGGACGGCGCTTTGGTGCAGGACAGCGCGCAATGAACACCTGGGCCGCGCTGCGCAGTGCCTTGCGGGCGCTGGGCGCCAACGCGCTGCGCAGTGTGTTGACCATGCTGGGCATCATCATCGGCGTGGCGGCGGTGATCACCATGATCGCGGTCGGGCGGGGTGCCACGGACCGGGTGCAGGAGCAGATGAAGGGGCTGGGCTCGAACATCATGCTGGTCATGCCCGGCGGCGTGTCCCAGGCCGGCGTGCGGCTGGGTGCGCAGACCCGCCAGCGCCTGACCGAGGAGGACGCGCAGGCCATCGCCCTGGAAATCCCGGAGGTGCAGGTGGCGGCGCCCACCTCGCGCACCAGCGGGCAGCTGGTGTTTGGCAACACCAACTGGGGCACCAGCATCATCGGCGTCAACAATGACTACCTGGAGGCCCGAGAATGGCCGCTGAGCAGCGGGCGCTTGTTCGATGCCGGCGAACTGGCCGGCTCGGCCAAGGTGACCTGGATCGGCGCCACCGTGGCGCGCGAGCTGTTTGGCGAGCAGGACCCGGTGGAGCAGATGATCCGCGTGCGCAACATTCCCATGACCGTGATCGGCGTGCTGGCGCCCAAGGGGCAAAATTCCATGGGGCAGGACCAGGACGACGCCATCATGATTCCCCTGGCCACGCTGCGCAACCGTATCTGGGGTGGCGACGCCACCAGTCGCCTCAAGCGCGTCGGCTCGATCTCGGTCAAGGTACGCGACGGCCAGGACATGGCCAGGGCGGAGGAGGGCATCAAGGACCTGCTGCGCCAGCGCTTCAAGGTCCCTGCCGGCACCGAGGACCCGTTTGTGGTCAAGAACCTGACGGAGATTCTGCAGGCCCAGGAGGAGTCCAGCCGCATCATGACGCTGCTGCTGGCAGCGGTGGCCGGTATCAGCCTGATCATCGGCGGCATCGGCATCATGAACATCATGCTGGTGAGCGTGACCGAGCGTACGCGCGAGATCGGCCTGCGCATGGCGGTGGGTGCACGCGGGCGCGATATCCTCGCACAGTTCCTGATCGAGGCGGTGACGCTGAGCCTGATCGGCGGGGCCATCGGCGTGGCAGTGGGCGCGCTGGCAACCTGGGCCGTGGGCGAGTTTGCCGGCTGGCAGGTGGCACTCAGCGCGGGTGCCGTGCTGCTGGCGGTCGGGTTTTCGGGGTTCGTCGGTGTTTTTTTTGGCTACTATCCAGCGCGCAGGGCTTCGCGCCTGCTGCCCATCGAGGCCTTACGGTATGAGTAATTCAACAGGAGTCATGTGTGGATAGTGTTTTGCTGATCAAAGCGGCGGTGATGGGCCTGGTCGAGGGGTTCACCGAGTTTTTGCCGATTTCGAGTACCGGGCACCTGATTCTGGCCGGCGCCCTGCTGGGCTTCGACGACGAGAAGGGCAAGGTGTTTGACATTGCGATCCAGACCGGGGCGATCTTTGCCGTCATTCTGGTGTACTGGCAAAAAATTCGTGCCACGCTGCTGGAGCTGCCGCATGAGCGGCAGGCGCGACAATTTGCGCTCAATGTGCTGATTGCCTTTGTGCCGGCCGTGGTGCTGGGTCTGCTGTTTGGCAAGGCCATCAAGGCCCATCTCTTCACCCCGGCGGTGGTGGCCACGACCTTCATTCTCGGCGGCTTCATCATTCTCTGGGCGGAGCGCCGCCAGGCTGCCGGGACGGGCACGGTGCGGGTGCACGCGGTGGAAGACATGAGCGCCATGGACGCTGTCAAGGTGGGGTTGGCGCAGTGCCTGGCCATGGTGCCGGGCACCAGCCGCAGCGGCGCGACCATCATCGGCGGCATGCTCTTGGGCCTGTCGCGCAAGGCCGCCACCGACTTCTCGTTCTACCTGGCCATTCCGACCCTGATCGGTGCCGGTGTGTACAGCCTGTACAAGGAGCGGGCGCTGCTAAGCCTGGCCGACGTGCCCCTCTTTGGCGTCGGCCTGGTGGTGTCGTTCATCAGCGCCTGGTTGTGCGTGCGCTGGCTGTTGCGCTTTATTGCCACCCACAGCTTCAACGGCTTCGCCTACTACCGCATCGCGTTTGGCATTGTGGTGCTGGCCACCGCCTGGAGCGGCGCGGTGCACTGGGCCGCGTAAGCACGGCCAAGCCCTGCGTGGGGCGCTCAGGCGCCCATGTTGCGCAGTGCCGCTTCGATGGCCGCGGCCGTCGCCAGCGGTTTTTCCATGGGAAACAGGTGGCTGCCGTCAAGCATGGTGATGCGCCCGCGCGTGATTTTTTCGGTGGAGCCCATGCCGATCTGGCGCAGCTCCTGGGAATGCAGGCCACCGATAAAGGACACCGGGCACTTCAGCGGGTGGCGCTTGAGCAGCCGCTCCAGGTTGTCGGGCACGGTGTTGTAAATGTGGGTCTCGATCGCACGGTCGAACGCCAGCACGCGTTTGCCGTCCTGCTCTACGGTACCGCCGCTGGCATAGTCCTGCAGCACCTGCGGATCCCAATGCGCGAACGCCTTCTTGTGCTGAAAGTGCTCCAGGGCCGCTTCCAGGCTGGGCCAGCTGTCGCGGCGCCGGCTGCTGACGGCACCGGGCGAAATCGAGCCCACCAGCTGGGCCGATTTGATCACCCCGAGCGCGGTGGAGCGCCAACCCCCCACGATGGGCGAATCAATCAGCACCACGCCGCGCGCCAGTTGCGGGTGGCGCGCGGCCACCATCAGACTCAGGAAGCCGCCCAGTGAATGGCCCGCCAGCCAGGCGGGCTCGCCGGCCCTCTCCACGACAGATTCAGTGAAGTCGGCCAGCTGTTGCACCAGGTAACGCCAGTTGTCGGTGACCGGGTAGCGCGCATCGTGGCCGAATTTCTCCAGCGCCTTGACGGCAAATCCGCGTGCGCGCAGGTTCCTGAACAGCACCTTGTAGGTGCTCGCCGGAAAGCTGTTGGCATGCGAGAAAACGATCATCGGTTCAGATCAGCTTTTCGTCCGGCGTGGTGATCTTGCGCATCGGCAGGCTGCGCCCGGCCGGTACCAGCAGAGGCACCTCGGTGGCACCACCGTTCCACATGGGGTCTTCAATGCTGTCAAACACCTCCCGCAGCTTCTGGCCCCAACTACCGTGCAGCATCTTGAAGTACGGGTTGTTCTCGTCAATGCACACTACCTTGTCCGTCTGGAAGCTGTTGGCCTCGTACACCACCAGGTCCAGCGGCAGGCCTACCGACAGGTTGGACTTGAGCGTGGAGTCCATGGACACCAGCGCACATTTGGCCGCTTCGTCCAGCGGCGTGGTGGGGGTGATGACACGGTCGAGCACGGGCTTGCCGTACTTGGATTCCCCGACCTGGAAGTAGGGTGTTTCCGGGGTGGCTTCGATGAAGTTGCCGGCCGAATACACCTGGAACAGGCGCATGCCCTCACCCTGTATCTGGCCGCCGAAGATCAGCGACACATTGAAATCCACGCCAGCGCTTTTGAGTGCGTCGGCGTCGCGCTCGTACACGCGGCGAATGGCCGAGCCCAGCACCCGCGCGGCATCGAACATGCTGGTGGCGTTCCAGATCGTGACGCCCTCGTCCTCCTCGTTGTCGCGCAGGCGCTCCACCTGCAGGATTTCCCGCACCGCCTGCGAAATGCTGAGGTTGCCTGCCGACAGCAGCACCATGAAGCGGTCCTGGGGCTTTTCGTAGACGATCATCTTGCGGAAGGTGCTGATCTGGTCCAGCCCGGCATTGGTGCGGGAATCGGACAGGAACACCAGGCCGGCGTTGAGTTTGATGGCGACGCAGTAAGTCATGCTCGTGGGGGAAGGGAAGGGAGCCGAGAGTGTAGCGGCCCGCGCCCCCAGGGCGCCTCGGCCGGCATGGGGCCACAGCGCGGACTGGAATTGATGGCAATGCGGTCGCCATTTTCCGATGCGGTGCAGTCCCGTCTGAGCACGTCATTGCAGTTGCGCAGGAACCATCTCTCCACTTTCGCCGCGTCGGTGCAGCGCTCCGGGTGGGTGACCACCGCCATAGGCAGGCTGCACCGGCCGGGATGCAGCGGCAAATGGGCAGCAGGGCCACCGGGGCCAGCGCGGGTCAGATTTTCATGGTGTTGTCGAATCCATGCCCTGCGGCCTAGCGCCGCGCGATGCCGGTACCAGAATTTTTCACCTCGTCGCCCACCCGCAACCCGGGGGACTCCTTGTACTCAAACGCGCGCTCGCTGGCATCGCCATAGCGCACGCGCACCGTCCAGACCTTGTAGGCGCGGGCTTTTTCTTCGATTTTCTTGCCGGCGTAGGCGCCACCGGCGGCACCTGCGATGGTCGCCAGGTCTTTGCCAAGGCCACCACCGACCTGGTTACCCAAAATCGCACCGCCCACACCGCCGGCGATCATGCCCAATGCCGTGCCCTCGCCGGCGCGTTCGGTCTCGGACACCGCCACCACCACGCCGCACTCTGGGCAGGCCGGGGCGGTTGCGGCAGCGGCCGCGCTGGCCGGAGCCTCCTTGGGTGCCGCCGCCAGCCGGGCCTTGGCGTCGGTCACCAGCCTGTCATAGGCTGCCTTGGCGTCCCGGCGGCACTGCAGGCGGGCGTCGCCCGTGGGCTCGTCGGTACACAGCTTTTTGTCAGCGTCGTACTGGGCCTGCGCCTGCTTGCTGTCGGCCGCGTACTGGGCTTTGGCCGCAGCGGTTACCGCAGGCGCTGCCGTGGCGGCCATTGCCAGCGAACCACACAAGGCAAGCGCGCCCATGGCCGCCACCGAACCCCAACGTTCACCTGTCGCAATGCTCCACCTCATGCTGTACTCCCGGTATCGAACATGAAGAAATTGTGGCACCTGTTGCAACCGGGGTGCGCGGAATTTGCCCCCACCCGGGCCATGAATGCCCAGGCTTTGATCCAGGTCACGGAACGGGCAGGGCCCAGGCTAGGTCCTGGCTGCCAGCGCCTTGAGCTGGTACAGCGCATCGAGCGCCTCGCGCGGACTCATTGCATCCGGGTTCAGGGCTGAAACCGCCGCATCCATGGGGCTTGGTGCTATTATTTCAGTAGCAACCGGCGTGGCGAACAGGTCGACCTGGGCCTGCGACTGCGCCGCCTGGGCTTCCAGGGCGTCGAGCGTGTGGCGGGCGTGCTGCAGCACGGCTGCAGGCATTCCGGCCAGCCGGGCGACCTGGATGCCGTAGCTGCGGCTGGCGGGCCCGGGCGCGATGGCATGCAGGAACACGATGTCACGCCCGGACTCCGCCGCACTCACATGCACGTTCTGCGCCGCGTGGTGGGTGGCGGGGAAGGTGGTGAGTTCAAAGTAGTGGGTAGCAAACAGGGTGAAGGCCTGCGTCCGGTCATGCAGCTGGGTGGCAATGGCAGAGGCCAGCGCCAGGCCATCGAAGGTGGAGGTGCCGCGCCCGATTTCGTCCATCAGCACCAGGCTGTGCGGCGTGGCGCTGTGCAAGATCTGCGCCGCCTCGGTCATCTCCAGCATAAAGGTGGACTGGGCATTGGCCAGGTCGTCGGCCGCACCGATGCGGGTGTGGATGGCGGGGATCGGCCCCAGGCGGCAGCTGCGCGCCGGCACATGGCTGCCCATGCTCGCCAGCAGCACGATGATCGCCACCTGCCGCATGTAGGTGGACTTGCCGCCCATGTTGGGCCCGGTGATGACCTGCATGCGCTGGCGCGGCGAGAGCGCTGTGTCATTGGCGATGAAGTTGCCGCTGGAGAGCTCCGCCAGCCGGGCCTGGACCACCGGGTGGCGCCCCTCCCGGATGTCGATGCAGGGGGTCTCCACAAACTGCGGTGCGTGCCAGTCCAGCGTCAGCGAGCGCTCGGTCAGCGTACACAGCGCATCCAGGGCCGCCAGCGCCTGCGCCGTGCGGGTCAGCTCTGCCACATACGGCTGCAACTGGTCGAGTACCTGCTCGAACAGCCATTTTTCACGCGCCAACGCGCGCTCCTGGGCGCTCAGGGCCTTGTCCTCGAAGGCCTTGAGCTCCGGGGTGATGAAGCGCTCGGCGTTCTTGAGGGTCTGGCGGCGCCGGTAGTCCTCGGGCACCTTGCCGGCCTGCCCGCTGCTGACCTCGATGTAAAAGCCGTGCACCCGGTTGAATTGCACCCGCAGGTTGGCAATGCCGGTGCGCGCCTTTTCCCGCTGCTCCAGGTCCAGCAGGAAATCATCGCAATGCGTCTGGATGCCGCGCAGTGCGTCGAGTTCGGCGTCAAAGCCGTCGGCAATCACGCCCCCGTCGCGCACCAGCGCCGCCGGTTCTGCAGCAATCGCTGCGCGCAACAGTGCCGGGCACTGTGGCGGCGCCACCAGGGCCCCCGAAATCTGTGCCAAATAGCCCTCAAGCCCTTGCAGCGTCTGGGCTAGCTGCTCTGTTTTTTGTAGCGTCTGGGACAGTGCCACCAGTTCGCGCGGCCGCACCTGGCGCAAGGCCAGCCGGGCGGTGATGCGCTCCACGTCGGCGCAGCCCTTGATCTGGCCGCGCAGCAGCAGCCCCAGCCGGGGACGCAGGCTGTCAATCGCCTGCAGGCGCAGCCGGGCCTCGCGCCGGTCGCGCTGTGGTTCCAGCAGCCAGCGCTTGAGCGCGCGGCTGCCCATGCCGGTCAGGCAAGTGTCGAGCAGGGAAAATAGCGTGGGGGCGTCCTCGCCGCGCAGGGTTTGGGTGAGTTCCAGGTTGCGCCGAGTGCTGGCGGGCAGGTCGATCAGGGCGTCGTCACGCTGCACCTGCAC
>Ga0007791_10000316_pt1 | contig 14769 bp, 11 predicted proteins | sample CryBogmetaGMA05M_FD_60368 | JGI IMG/M metagenome (GOLD analysis project Ga0007791, IMG submission 60368) | Freshwater microbial communities from Crystal Bog, Wisconsin, USA - MA0.5M | ecosystem: Environmental > Aquatic > Freshwater > Lake | place: Crystal Bog, Wisconsin, USA | collected 2009-07-06 | reverse complement strand
ATGAACATAACTCATCGCCCAGTGTTACTGGCCGAGGCGGTGACGGCGCTAATCAGTGGCCCGCTCATTCAAAAACAAAACACAACAAAAAATATTTTGCTAATCGACGGAACCTTTGGGCGTGGTGGCCATACACAAGCTTTGCTCAAGGAGCTTCCTTCGTCAGCACGCATGATTTCTTTCGACAAGGATTTAGATGCAATTACAGTCGCGCAGAAAATCAAAGACCCACGTTTAACGATAGTGCACGACAGCTTTGCACACATGGATCAGTATGCGCAAGCAGAATCAGTCGATGGAATTTTGTTGGATCTAGGTATCAGTTCACCGCAGGTGGACGAGGCACATCGAGGTTTCTCCTTTCGACGCGAAGGCCCGCTCGATATGCGAATGAATACGGATCACGGAATGACGGCAGCAGAGTGGTTGGAGCAGGCGCCGCAAGAGGAAATTACTCACGTGATTAAGACTTACGGGGAAGAGCGTTTTGCATTTCAGATTGCTAAAGCCATTGTGGCAAGGCGAGAAGAGGGTTTGTCACCAAAAACGACAACTCAACTAGCAAGTTTAGTAGCTGGGGTGGTGCGTACTCGCGAAGCTGGTCAAGATCCAGCCACTAGAACTTTTCAAGCTTTACGTATTTTTATTAATCGTGAGCTAGACGATTTGGAGCTTGGTCTGAAAGCCGCCTTAAACTTATTAAAGCCTGGCGGAAGACTTGCAGTCATTAGCTTTCACTCTTTAGAAGATCGCATCGTGAAGCAATTTTTGCAGGCACACGCAAAGGTTGAGGTCCCACGTGGCCTACCAGTTCGAGAAAAAGACCTGCCACAGAGTGCTATGGAAATTATTGGTCGTGTAAAGCCAAGCGATGCTGAGATTTCTGAAAACCCACGAGCACGTTCTGCAATTATGCGTGTGGCTGAAAAACGTATGGGAGGGCTAGTATGAATCGCGCCACCCTAACGTTGCTAGCTTTGCTATTGATTTGCGCTTTATCCCTAGTGGCTGCTCAGCAACGTGCGCGTAAATTATTTATTGCCCAAGAGCGTGCCCAAATTGAAGAACGTAGATTGAATCAAGATTGGTTACGTTTGGAATATGAACAACGTAACCTTTCTAAGTCTGCACGTATCCGTGATGTTGCGCGCAATCAATTACGTATGTCACCGATCTCTCCCGAGCGTACTTTGTACTTAAAGGAGGCTAAATGAGGCCGGTTGGTTTTTCTACTTCGCCAAATTTAGTATTGCGTCTGCCAATGTGGCGGTCGCGCTTGATGTTATTCCTTTTGTTCTTTGTTTTCATGATGCTATTACTGCGTGCATTCTGGATTCAAGGCCCCGGAAATGCATTCTATGAAGCTAAGGGTGTGCGCGGTACACAGCGTGAGCTAGAGTTATCCGCTAGTCGTGGAAAAATTTTGGATCGCAATGGCCAAGTAATCGCCACTAGCTTGGAAGCGAAGTCTGTCATTGCCTATAACGATACTGTGCCAGATGATCTGGCGGCAGATAAGGTGCAAAAACTTGCTAGCCTTTTACAGATCAGTGAGTCTGAGTTACGCAAGAAGTTAAAAGAAGATCGGAAGCAGATTTTCTTAAAGCGACAGGTTGAACCGGCAGTTGCACAGCAAATTAAGCAATTAGAAATTCCAGGCATTGGTTTAAATAATGAATATCGTCGCTTCTATCCAGAAGGTGAAGCGATGGCACACGTGGTTGGTTTTACGAACGTTGAAGATCGTGGTCAAGAAGGCATGGAACTTTCTAGAGAGAAAGAGCTTGCCGGACATCCAGGCCAAAGACGTGTAGTAGTTGACCGCTTAGGTCGGGTTGTCGAAGATGTGGCCATTTTGCAGTTGCCGCAAAACGGTAAAGATTTAAATCTATCTATCGATAGCAAGATTCAGTTCTTGGCCTATAACGCCGTTAAAGATGCGGTTGAGAAGCACCATGCTAAAGCAGGTGGCGCAGTCGTTTTAGATACACAGACCGGGGAGATTTTGGCTTTGGCAAATTACCCAAGCTACAACCCTAACGATCGAAAATATTTAAGTGGTGAACAGTTACGTAATCGCGTTATGACTGATACCTTTGAACCAGGTTCAACGATGAAGCCTTTCACTATTGCAATTGCTTTGGAGAAAGGCGTTGTTAAGCCAGATACAAATATGGTGATTGGTGCGAAGTATCTGGTGGGACCCAAACCCATTACTGATACTCACCCATATGGAAACTTAACGATTGCCCAGATTATTCAAAAGTCTAGCAATATCGGTACAGCAAAGATTGCAATGAATAATCTCTCATCGGAAGAGATGTGGGATTTTTATACGGCGGTTGGCTTCGGACAGGCACCTAAAATTGGTTTCCCTGGCGCAGTAGCTGGAACAGTACACCCCTTTAAAAAGTGGATGCCAACCGATCAAGCGCGTATTGCATTTGGCTATGGAATTTCTGGATCGCTCTTTCAAGTAGCTCGGGCATACACAGTATTCGCACGGGATGGTGAGCTAGTTCCGCTCACCATTGAGAGGAGTCCAGAATCAAAGCAAGGCACTAGAGTGCTATCAGCGAAGACTGCAATTGAAATGCGTAACATGTTGGAATCGGTCACTGAGCCTGGAGGCACAGCTGTTAAAGCACAGGCTGAAGGATATCGTGTTGGCGGCAAAACTGGCACAGCTCATAAGCTAGTTGGCAAAGGTTATGGAAATTCTTATCGCGCTTACTTTGCTGGCTTAGCACCAATTAGTGCTCCTCGAATTGTTGTGGCGGTGATGATTGATGAGCCAACCGGCGGAAGTCACTATGGTGGCGATGTTGCGGCACCCGTATTTTCAACGATTGTTGGTGAGACTTTGCGAACATTAAATGTTTTACCTGATAACAAAGTAAAACAAATGGTTTTGCAAGAAAAGAGTCCTGAAGAGATTCGTACTGCAAATGTTCAGACGCAGCAGGTGGTTTTGAAAAGATGAGGGTGGCATTGAATATACATCCCAATCATCTGATTGAACACTTACACAGCCTAGCGAATAGCACTGCTAAGGTGAGTGCAGATAGTCGCCAGCTTCAGCCTGGCGACATCTTTTTTGCCTACCCTGTTGGTCATGGCAAAGCATTACGAGATGGTCGTCAATTTATTGATGCTGCTATCGAGCGTGGAGTGGCAGCAGTCGTTTTCGATCCTGCAGGTCTGGGCGCCCAATATATAGACCGCCCACACTGCATTGCAGTTGACAACCTTGCGGCAAAAGTTGGTGAGTTATCTGCACAATGGTATGACTATCCAAGTAAACAACTAAAGATTATTGGTGTCACTGGTACAAATGGAAAAACGAGCATTACACAATGGTTGGCTCAGGCGCTAGATGAACCAAATCATCGAACAGCAATACTAGGTACTTTAGGAACTGGTTTTCTAGGCTCATTGGTGCAGACTGGATACACGACACCAGACGCTCCAAAGCTACAAACTCAAATGAAAGAATTATTAGACACCGGAGCTAAGCAAGTAGCAATGGAGGTGTCATCACATGCTCTGCAACAGGATCGAGTAGCTGGCACTTATTTGAATTGTGCTGTGTTCACTAATCTTAGCCAAGATCATTTGGACTATCACGGCAGCATGGCCGATTACGCTGAGGCTAAGGCAAAATTATTTGAACTCACAGGCCTACAAAATGCTGTCATTAACTTGGACGACGCTTTTGGACGTGAACTTGCCATAAAGCTTTTAGCCAAAGGTGGCATCAAGGTTTGGGTATACACAATTAAGCAAGATACTCTCAAGAGCTTTGAAAAATTTGGTGATCGGCTACATCGCATTTATGCAAAAGATAGCGTGCTGAGCGGCGCTGGATACGATTCTTTGTTTACCTACGAGAAAGTTGGTAGTAATAGCTTACACATTCCTTTGTTGGGCGAGTTTAACTTAAGCAATGCTTTAGCTGTGTGGACTGTTTTGTTAAGTCAGGGTTTAAGTTGCGATGAAGCAAGTAAACGAGTGAGTCAATTGCGACCAGTTATTGGACGAATGGAGTTAATCCAGATAGGCAAGCAGCAAAAATTAGAAGGCTTACAGGTAGTAGTTGATTATGCCCATACGCCAGATGCACTGCAAAAGACTTTACAAGCTTTACGCCCAATCGCTGAACAACGCCATGGAAAAATTTGGTGCGTATTTGGTTGCGGCGGCGATCGCGATAGTGGTAAACGCTCTCTAATGGGCGCAGTAGCTGCGCAATATGCTGATCAAATAATTATTACTAGTGATAACCCACGATCCGAAGATCCACAGGCCATCATGGCGATGATTTTGGCTGGTGTTGGGAAGGAAGTTTCAAATGTGCAGCTGATTAGTGATCGCGCCGCAGCCATTATGGCTGCTGTGCGTAATGCGTCTCCCCGGGATATTGTTTTAGTAGCAGGTAAAGGTCACGAAACCACGCAAGAAATTAACGGTAAGAAATTTGATTTCTCAGATCAAGAGCATATTCGTCTAGCTGCTGGAGGTATGGTCTGATGTCGGTGATGACAACCTTAGCTCAGGTGCAAGCGATGTTGCCGGGCAGCGTTTTTATGAATGTCTCTGCTCAAGATGCTCAGATATTGAAGATATCTAGGGTTGGAACAGATAGTCGTCAGGTTGAACTTCATGAATTATTTGTGGCTCTATCAGGCGAACGCTTTGATGCCCATGACTTTTTATCTGATATTGCAAAGGCAGGCGCTACTGCGGCCATCATTAGCAATAAAGATAAATGCCCGAGCAATTTACCTGCTCTTTGTATTGCTGATACAAGAGTTGCCTTGGGGGTATTGGCAAAAGCATGGCGAGCAGCTCATCCCATCCCATTAGCATTGGTTACCGGCAGTAATGGCAAAACCACTGTTAAAGAAATGATTGCCTCTATTTTCAAAGCAGCTGTTGGCCAAGAGCATGCCTTAGTTACCAAAGGTAATTTTAATAATGATATTGGCTTGCCTTTGACTTTATTAAAGCTACGAGCAAGTGATCGACTTGCAGTAGTAGAGCTTGGCATGAACCATCCTGGTGAGACTGCTGAACTAGCCAATATTGCACAGGCAAATATTGCATTAATCAATAATGCACAGCGCGAGCATCAAGAGTTCATGACTACAGTAGCTGCAGTTGCGCAAGAACATTCCGATGCAATTCGAGCTCTACCAAAAGATGGCATTGCAGTTTTTCCTGCAGACTCAGAGTTTGAAAGCGTCTGGCACGAAGTAGCAGCCGGCAGAAAAGTCATCGATTTTGTTTTGCAGTCTGGTCGGTCAACATTACAGGCAGCAGTGATGGGACGTTTGTTAAATAACGGCCAAGTTCAAGTGCAAACAGAGTTAGGTTCTGTTGAAGTCCAGTTAAATACTTTAGGCAGTCACAATGCGCGTAATGCCTTAGCTGCCAGTGCTGTGGCAGTAGCTGCTGGAGTTAGTCTCGAAAAAATTAAGCAAGGTCTTGAATCATTTGTGCCTGTAAATGGGCGCATGCAGGCTAAGCAGATTGATCCTAATCACACCTTAATTGATGATAGCTATAACGCTAATCCAGATTCAGTTAGAGCAGCGATTGATGCCCTAAAGCAGTCAGGCAATATGTCTTGGCTAGTCTTGGGGGATATGGGCGAGGTCGGAAATCAGGGGCCCGAGTTTCATCGAGAGGTTGGTGCTTATGCCGCTGAGCAGGGCGTCAATAAATTATTTGCCTTAGGCGAACAATGCCAATTTGCTATCAAGGGATTTGAAGGTGTTCAGAAAAGTGGTTTACCTATCGCGAGCGCAAAACATTTTTCTGAAATGGATAGTCTGATTGTCCAGTTGAGAGATGCATTACATGCACAGTCAACTGGTAGCAATGAACATTTAAATATTTTGGTTAAAGGTTCACGATTTATGCGTATGGAGCGTGTAGTGCAAGCCTTAGTAGAGGAGGCTAAAACATGCTCTTAATCTTAGCGCAATGGTTGCAGGAAGATTTTGGTTTTTTCCGAGTCTTTAACTACATTACTTTTAGAGCGGTGATGGCAACAGTCACTGCCTTGTTGATTGGCTTGGCTGCTGGTCCTTGGGTGATCCGTCAATTGGCTGCCTTAAAAATGGGCCAAGCAGTACGTACAGATGGCCCACAAACCCATTTAGTTAAATCTGGCACTCCGACTATGGGTGGCGTATTGATTTTGATTGGTATTTTTGTCTCCTGTGTATTGTGGGCAGATTTGAGTAATCGCTTTATCTGGATTGTCATGATTGTCACTTTTGGATTTGGTGCGATTGGCTGGGTAGACGACTATAGGAAGGTTGCTCGTAAAGATCCCAAAGGCATGGCTTCAAGAGAAAAATTCTTTTGGCAAACAGTGATTGGTTTATTTGCAGCAATCTATTTGGCATTCTCAGTATCAGAGGTAAACAACCTTAAGGTACTTCAGCTTTTCTATGAATGGGTGAAGAGTGGCTTTGCTTTAGATCTTCCTGCAAAAACAAATTTACTACTACCTTTCATAAAAGAAGTCAGTTATCCGCTAGGAATGATGGGCTTCATTATTTTGAGTTACTTAGTAATCGTTGGTAGCAGTAATGCCGTGAACCTGACCGATGGCCTTGATGGCTTAGTGATTATGCCTGTCATTTTGGTGGGCGCTGCATTAGGTGCATTTGCTTACGTAATGGGTAATGCAATCTATGCCAAATATTTACTGTTCCCCTATATACCAGGTGCTGGTGAGTTATTGATCTTTTGTGGTGCTATGGGTGGAGCGGGTCTAGCTTTCCTTTGGTACAACGCGCATCCTGCACAAGTTTTTATGGGAGATGTGGGGGCGTTAGCTTTAGGTGGCGCGCTTGGAACCATTGCGGTAATCGTGCGTCAAGAGATTGTGCTCTTTGTGATGGGTGGAATTTTCGTAGCAGAAACTGTTTCGGTAATGCTGCAAGTATTTTGGTTCAAATTCACTAAAAAATATTCTGGTGAGGGTCGCCGTATTTTCCGCATGGCCCCATTGCACCATCATTTTGAGTTGGGTGGCTGGAAAGAAACGCAAGTAGTAGTGCGCTTCTGGATTATTACCATCCTATTGGTATTAATTGGCTTATCTAGCCTGAAATTGCGGTGAACCCAAGAAAATATGTTGAATTTACTAAATACCTTCGCTAACCCTGCTTTTATTGCCGATATTAGTTATCGGGCTCCACATCGCTTTTTGATTCTGGGTCTAGGTGAATCTGGTGTTGCCATGGCAAGGTGGTGTCTTCGTAATGGGGCGGCCGTTCGTTTAATCGATACGCGCAATGAGTCGCAATTTTCTGATCGCCAGAATGCTTGGCTTGATGAATTAAAAATTTCTGGTCTTAAAGACATTCACTTTGGCCCATTAGACGATGAGTTATTGGCTGATATTGATGTTATCGGAATCAGTCCTGGTTTGTCTCCATTACTAGAGCCTACCCAATCATTCTTAGTCAAAGCTAGAAAAGCCAGAATTGATGTGTGGAGTGAGATTGAGTTTTTTGCACGTGCCATTGCAGCTCTAAGCCGTATGGCGCAGTTAAATAACTCCCCTTATTCATCTACAGTTTTGGCTATTACTGGCACTAATGGAAAAACCACCACTACCGCATTAACTGGCCAACTGTGCGAGCGCGCTGGTAAGAAAGTTGCAGTAGCTGGGAATATTAGTCCAGCAGCATTGGATAAGTTAATGAGTTGTCTAAACGATGCAGACCAAATTGAAGATATGCCTGATATCTGGGCTCTCGAATTATCTAGCTTCCAATTGGTTTATACGCACACTCTGAATGCAACGGCCGCCATTGTTCTCAATATCACACAAGATCACTTGGATTGGCATGGCGATATGCATTCGTACGCAGATGCAAAGGCCAAGATATTTGGTGTTGATACAGTTTGTATTTTGAATCGTGATGATGCTCTTGTGATGAATTTATTGTCAGAGACTCAAAAAGCAGAACGAGCGATTGTAACTTTTGGTTCAAGCAGGCCTGATGAGCAAGGCGCATTTGGCATCGAGCATGATTTGCGTGCCGGCGGAATAGACTGGCTTGTATGGGCAGAGGTGGATGAAGATATTGAGCCTAAACCAAAACGCCGCCGGAAGTCCGCTGTGAGTCAAGAAGATGAAGCATTGCGATTAAGGCGCTTGATCCCAGCCGACGCGCTCAGAATTCGTGGTCGCCACAATGCATTAAATGCTTTAGCTGCTCTTGCATTAGCAAGGGCAGCTGGCTTACCAATGAATATTTTATTACATGGTTTGCGGGATTACTATGGTGAACCACATCGAGTTCAAAGCATTGCAATTGTTAATGACGTTGAATATATCGATGACAGCAAAGGCACTAATGTTGGCGCTACTGTAGCCGCCCTAAATGGCCTAGGAAACAATGAATCTGGTAAGAAGATTTGGTTGATTGCTGGTGGTGATGGCAAAGGACAGGATTTCAGTCCATTACGTGAGCCCACTTTGCGTTTTGTTAAAGGCGTTTTCTTGATCGGTAAGGATGGTGCTGCCATTAGCCAAGCGCTGGGTGCTGATATCACATGCACGATGAGTGCTAGCTTAGAGGCCGCAGTCAAGACGGCAGCTGAACAAGCACAGTCTGGTGATTTAGTCCTGCTTTCACCAGCTTGCGCTAGTTTTGACCAATTCAAAGATTATGTCGCTCGTGCACAAGCATTTGCTCATGAGGTCGAGGAATTGGGAATGCGTTTCGAAGGAGTTCAAGCGTGAATCTAAAAGAAAAACTTTTTCCTGAAAATCGTTTGGGTTTAGATCGTTTTTGGAATTTTTCTAGGGGCGGTATTGATAACTTCCGATCTGGCCTCAGAGATGCGGTATCGGGAGTTGAGCAAACTCGTTCACGCATGATGGAGTACGACCAATTGCTGGTATGGGCAGTGCTCTCCCTAATGTTGATTGGCTTGGTAATGGTGTATTCAGCATCAATTACCTTAGCTGATGGTCCTAAGTACGCTAACTACAGCAGTAACTTTTTCTTAATTCGCCATATGATTTCTTTAGCGATTGCGATTGGGGTAGGTATCTGGGTTTTCAAGATCCCAACGAAGATGTGGGATCGCTATTCGCCATTGATTTTCGGATTTACCGTTTTGCTATTGATCGCAGTTCTGATTCCAGGTGTTGGTAAGGGGGTAAACGGTGCAAAGCGCTGGATTCCACTGGGTTTAATGAACTTCCAGCCATCTGAGTTAATGAAATTTGCCGCTATTATTTTTGCTGCTAGTTATACCGTACAGCGTCAAGAGTATTTACACTCTTTTGTTAAGGGCATGTTGCCAATGGGTATTGCAGTTGCATTGGTTGGCGGCCTCTTGATGGCTGAGCCAGATATGGGTGCATTTGTGGTGGTTGCTTTAATTGCATTTGGTATTTTGTTCTTAGGCGGCATCAATGCTAAGTTATTTGGCGGTCTGATTGCAGTCGGTTTAATGAGTGGCGCTGCAATGATTGCACTCTCACCATTCCGTCGCGGTCGCATGCTTGCTTTCATGGACCCATGGCAGGTAGAAAATGCAGCAAATAAGGGTTATCAGTTAACTCATTCACTAATGGCGTTTGGTCGTGGTGAGTGGTTTGGCACTGGACTTGGCGGCAGTGTAGAAAAACTGCATTACTTACCCGAAGCACATACCGACTTCATCATGGCAGTTATTGGCGAAGAGCTTGGTTTTGTTGGTGTGGTTGTCATGATCTTCTTGTTCTACTGGATTGTGCGTCGCGCTTTCTTAATTGGCCGCACTGCTTTGCAATTGGACCGTAGCTTTGCAGGTCTTGCGGCTAAAGGCGTTGCTATCTGGATTGGTTGGCAAGCTTTTATCAATATGGGTGTGAACTTAGGCCTATTACCAACTAAAGGTTTGACATTACCATTAGTAAGTTACGGTGGATCCGCAATATTAATGAATGTTATTGCCATTGCAATGCTGCTGCGGATTGATTATGAGAATCGCATTTTGATGCGCGGAGGGAAGCTGTGACAAGACCCTCAATTTTGGTGATGGCTGGAGGTACTGGTGGGCATATCTTCCCTGGCCTTGCTGTCGCCGAATATTTACGGGTTTGCGGTTGGAATGTGTCATGGTTGGGAAATAAAAGCGGTATGGAATATCGCCTAGTGAAGTCTTGCGATTTTCCATTTGAAGCAGTTGAGTTTAGTGGTTTGCGTGGCAAAGGACTCAAAGCCAAATTGATGCTACCAATGAATTTAATGCGTGCCTGCATTCAAAGCTGGAAAATTATGCGACGTATAAAACCATCTGTAGTCTTGGGCATGGGTGGTTACATTACATTCCCTGGTGGTTTAGTAACTAAGTTATTAAAGCGCCCATTGGTTCTTCATGAATCCAATTCTGTAGCTGGAAGTGCTAATCTTGCGCTCGCAAAAATTGCAATGCGGACATTAACTGGTTTTCCAAATACGATGGCGCATGCAGAGTGGGTCGGTAATCCTATCCGCGAAGAATTTGAACATATTGCTCCACCGCAATTGCGTTATGAACAGCGCCAAGGCCCATTATCTATTTTGGTGGTAGGTGGTAGTTTAGGTGCGGCTGCTTTAAATGAAACGATTCCCGCTGCTCTTGCATTGATGCCAAAAGATGGGCGTCCTATAGTTATTCATCAGGCGGGCGACAAACATTTAATAGATCTTCAAAATCGCTATGAAAAATTCGGGATTGAGGCTGATATAAGACCATTTATTAAGGATATGCCAGCTGCATACGCTCAAGCTGATCTTGTAATTTGTCGTGCAGGAGCAATGACAATATCAGAACTTGCAGCATGCGGAGTTGCTTCTTGTTTAATTCCTTTTCCATTTGCAATTGATGATCATCAAACTGCTAATGCCAAATTTTTAGCTGATTCTGATGCAGCAATTTTATTACCACAGCAATATCTCAATCCACAAGATTTGGCTTTAATGATCCAAAACCTTAGTCGCGCAGACTTAAAAGAGATGGCTTTACGTGCGCACGCTTTAGCTAAACCTCATGCAACTTTGCGAGTAGCCGAAGTGTGTGCTGATTGTGCGGGGGTGGGCATATGAAACATATAGTTCAGCAAATCCATTTCATTGGCATTGGTGGTGCTGGTATGAGCGGCATAGCTGAGGTGCTCTTGAACTTAGGTTATCAAGTATCTGGATCAGATTTAGCTGAAGGTACGGTAACGAAGCGCCTAAAAGAGTTGGGTGCCGTGATTCATATTGGGCATGACCCCAAAAATATTGGTACTGCTGAAGCGGTAGTCATTTCTACTGCTGTAGCTGGAAATAATCCTGAAGTTCTTGCGGCCCGTGCTGCAAAGATTCCGGTCATTCAGCGTGCAGTGATGTTGGGTGAACTAATGCGCTTAAAGCAAGGTATTGCTATTGCTGGCACACATGGCAAGACCACTACAACCAGTCTAGTTGCATCTGTGCTCGCTGAGGGTGGACTAGATCCAACCTTTGTTATTGGTGGCAAGTTGAATTCTGCAGGTGCTAATGCCCGCTTAGGTCATGGTGATTTTATTGTGGTTGAAGCAGATGAATCTGATGCTTCTTTTTTACAACTTTTTCCAGCGATGGAAGTAGTTACCAATATTGATGCTGATCATATGGATACCTATCAGCATGATATGGCTAGATTGAAGCAAGCTTTTGTGCAATTTATTCAGCGTATGCCATTTTATGGTGTAGCTGTATTGTGTATTGACGATGCCAATGTACGTGACATCATTCCATTTGTATCCCAACCAGTATTGCGTTATGGGCTCTCCGATGATGCTGATATAAGAGCTAGCAATGTACGTGCTGATGGAACTCGTATGCACTTCACGGTAGAGCGCCGAACGGTTCGCAGACACGGCAATAAGCCTGGCCCTCTCAATGTAACCTTAAATTTGCCTGGTTTGCACAATGTGCAAAATGCCTTGGCGGCAATTGGTATTGCTACAGAATTGGGTGTTAGTGATGAGGCAATCACAAAGGCCCTCTCTGAATTTAGTGGTGTCGGTCGCCGCTTTCAGCGTTACGGAGAAATCCCCCTTACTGCTGGTGGCAGTTTTACATTAATTGACGACTATGGACATCATCCGGTTGAGATGGCTGCAACCTTAGCAGCTGCGCGTGGTGCCTATCCAGATCGTCGATTGGTATTGGCGTTCCAGCCACACCGGTTTACAAGAACGCGAGATTGTTTCGGAGAGTTTGTTCAAGTTCTTAGAAACTTTGATGCATTGATATTGACTGAGGTTTATCCCGCTGGTGAAACAAAAATTCCGGGTGCAGATGGAAAGAGCCTCATGAAAGCAGCACTTGCAGAAGAAAAAAATACTAAAGGGCATTTAAATTCTGCTGCGGTGGTTTTTGCAGCAAATATCGCTGAGATGCCAGAAAAGATATCTCAGGTATTAAAAGATGGTGATGTTCTCATTACGATGGGTGCAGGATCAATTTCTGCCATACCTCACACCTTGGCGGAGGCAAAGAGTGTCTAAATTAGATACGGGCCTTGGCATCTGGGGCGATCGCGTCAAGTCGCATTTATCCAAGCTGGATGTGAAATCACTTGGAAGAGTTGGCGTTTTATTAGGCGGCCGTTCTGGTGAACGTGAAATTTCCCTAATGTCAGGCAATGGTGTTTTGGAGGCCTTAGTTTTGAAGGGCGTGGATGCACATGCCTTTGATACAGGTTCACGTTGCCCAACCGAATTAGCCAAAGAAAAATTTGATCGTGTGTTTATCGCTCTTCATGGTCGCTATGGTGAAGATGGAACGATCCAAGGCTTATTAGAGCTACTTAATCTACCCTATACCGGCAGTGGCGTATTGGCCTCTGCTTTAGCAATTGACAAGATTGCAACTAAACAAATTTGGTTGAGTAATGGTTTATCCACTCCAGAGTTTGAGGAGCTTACTGCAGCTAGTGACTGGAATGCAGTTGTGAAAAAATTAGGCCTGCCTTTGATTGTGAAGCCAGCACATGAAGGTTCTTCGCTTGGTCTAACTAAAGTGAAATCTGTTGATGAGTTACCCGCCGCTTATGAGCTCGCTGCAGGATTAGATCAAAAAGTCATCGCAGAGACTTGCATTGTTGGTGATGAGTTAACTTGTCCACTGGTTGGTCAGGGTAATACCGCAGAGGCTTTACCAGTCATTAAAATTATTCCGCCGCAAGCCAATTACGACTTTCATCATAAATATTTTTCAAATGAGACTCAGTACTTATGCCCAACTGGGCTTGCTCCTGAAGTGAATGAGCGTGTACAAGAGTTAGCTTTAGCATCTTATAAAGCCTTAGGGTGCCGTACTTGGGGTCGCGCTGATGTGATGCTTGATCAAAAAACTGGCAAACCTTATTTATTAGAAATGAACACCTCGCCAGGCATGACTTCTCACTCCCTGGTACCAATGGCGGCTAAAGCTGCCGGCGTTACTTATGCAGACTTGGTCTTGTGGTTGCTTAGTCAAACTGTGCAACAAAAAGAGGGGGTTAGTGCATGAGTACTCTCTTAGATCGCTTCGGAGATATCTTCTCGGTCATCATGTCCCCTCTTTGGAATCATCCAGAGCGGATGCAAAAGCTCAGCCGTTTCTTGATGCGTTGTTTTATGGTGATGTTAGTTATCGGCATTTTGGTTTGGTTAAGCCAAAGACCAGTATTTGCTTTAAAGCAAATACAAGTTGAGCCAATTGCAGGACAAACACTGAAACATATTAATAAATCCATTGTGAAGCATCAGGTAATGGAAACCGTGCAGGGCAATTTCTTCAGTGTGCGCTTAGAAGATGTGAAACGCGGCTTTGAAAGTATGCCCTGGGTCCGCCACGCTAACGTCCGCCGAGTATGGCCAAATGGTTTGATTGTCAATATTGAAGAGCAAAAGCCATTTGCTACTTGGGGTGGTGATAGCAGTAATACTCTAATGAATACCTATGGCGAGCTATTTTCTGGCCGCATTTCAGAGCTTACTGACGACAAGCACTTGTTGGATTTTTCAGGACCAGATGATGCGGGTCAAGAGGTGATGAGTCTTTATGAAAAAGCCAACAACTGGTTTAAGCCTTGGGGTGCAGAAGTCACTAGCCTTGCTTTAACTGAGCGCTATGCGTGGCATGTCAGGTTATCGAACGGTATGAAGGTGGAGTTTGGGCGAGACGAAGAGAGCTCTGACAAAAACCTAACTGAAGAGCGTGTTGCACGCCTATTCAAATATTGGCCTCAGGTTCAAGAGAAGTGGGCAAACCGCATTGATGCAGTAGATCTGCGTTATGCAAATGGTTTCGCAGTTCATCTTGCATCAGCAGGCTTGAAAAAGAATGATGTCGATGGCAAAAAAAGTGAGCAGAAGCAATGAGGAATGTGAATGAGTAAAGATAATCGCGATCTATTAGTGGGTTTAGACATTGGAACTTCTAAGGTGGTTGCCTTGGTTGCAGAGCTAGCTCCAGATGGTCAATTCAATGTAGTTGGAGTTGGTCAAACAGCTTCTAAAGGATTGAAGAAGGGCGTTGTAGTCAATATCGAAGCTACGGTTCAGTCGATTCAGAAAGCGCTTGAAGAGGCGGAGGTGATGGCTGATCGCCAGATTGTTCAAGTCTTTACAGGTATTGCTGGTAATCATATTGTGAGTTTTAACTCGAGCGGTATGGTGGCTATTCGGGATAAAGAAGTTGGTGACGGTGATGTTGAACGTGTTCTGGAGACTGCTAAAGCAATCAA
>Ga0007791_10000315_pt1 | contig 14769 bp, 21 predicted proteins | sample CryBogmetaGMA05M_FD_60368 | JGI IMG/M metagenome (GOLD analysis project Ga0007791, IMG submission 60368) | Freshwater microbial communities from Crystal Bog, Wisconsin, USA - MA0.5M | ecosystem: Environmental > Aquatic > Freshwater > Lake | place: Crystal Bog, Wisconsin, USA | collected 2009-07-06 | reverse complement strand
TCCGTCGCCAGTTGCCGATGATCTTGACGAACAGATCGCAGCTATTGAGGAGAAGCTGAAGACGTCGATGACGGTTGATCAAAAGGCGGATTGGGAGTTCCTTTGGCACAAGGCCAAGAGCAGGCAGCGGGAGTTGGGCTGCCAAGGATGCCGCGATGACTGCCTGAATCAACAAGGGCACATGGGTCCTGGAGGTTGTCTTGACGAGCCGGACTGGGCAGACTATTGACGCGTATGGCTGGATAAACCAAAATCAAAACCAAATACAAAATGCCTGAAATTACTTATGCTTGGTATGGATCAAAAAATGGCCTTTCAGGAGCAAACCGCACAAAGGTAGTGCAGGCCCTTTTTTTGAGTGGAAAGAAGGCCTTCACCGCAAATAATATGACATTTGGTGATCCGGAACCTGATGTCCCAAAGAAGCTTTGGATCACATACAAGGTTGATGGAGCAGATAAGACAACAACGTTCGCTGAAAATGACCTTGTTTCCTTCACGTCACTCACATAATGATTCACTTTCTAGTTGAAGGGGATTACTATCAGTACTTTGCAGAATATTTGGACTCTTTAGTTGAATCCATTCCCAATTCCTTTATTCATGTGTTTTCATCTGAAACAGGCGTCAGAAAGGTACTGGATCAACCAGGCATTTATATTTTTTTGAAAACAGTTCCGTCTTACATTACTCGAGGAGCAATTGGTCTGTTAAACACAGAACAGCTAACTTCACAAAATCAAGTATCGTGGATAAATTGTTATTACACTGCGCTACTGGATTACAGTCTTGAGAACATCAAGGCCTACAATGTGAACGTTCCAGTCTACTATTTACCATACCAATACAATCCTAATGAGATCTATACTTATCCAAAAACAAAAGGTGTATGTTTTGTCGGTCTCAACGAAAACGATAGACGCAGAAGTGTTCTTGCAAAAATACCGGTTGTAACTGTATTTCAGACGCTATATGGTAAAAAGCGAGACCAGGAACTGTTTCAACACAAGGTTCTTGTAAACATTCATTATTCAAGTGAGTTTACGGTTCACGAACAGATACGAACAACTCGATGTGTATTCAACAAGATGATTGTAGTATCGGAATCTTCTTCCGATGATTCACTTGTACCGCTTCGTGACTTTATGATTATTGTTCCATACGATGAGATTGCAGATACAGTTGCAAAGGTTCTTGCAAACTACGATTACTATTATGACCAGTTGTTCAGCAAGCCGTTTGATGAAGTTCGCACCACCCTTGCGAAGCCCATTCAAGAGTTTGTTTAACTATCTAAATAATAGCATCCGACTTACAATATGAAGAAGATTTGGTATGCACCTAACGGATTTGAAGCGTATGGTGAAGAGGAAATTACAGCTGTTAACAAGTGTCTGAGGGAAGGATGGCTTGCAGGAAATGGCAAATATACGGTTCAGTTTGAAAACGAAGTAGCTGCTTACTTTGGAAAGAAGTTTGGTCTCTTTGTGAACTCGGGCTCATCTGCATGCCTATTAGCTCTTGCTTCGCTGAATCTTCCCGAATGGTCTGAGGTGATCACACCTGCATGCACATTCTCTACTACGGTAGCACCTGTTATCCAGTTGGGATACAGGCCTGTTTTCTGCGATGTGGAATTGAATACCTATGTCCCTTCGGTTGAAGCAGTGATATCCAAGATCACTGTGTTCACGCGAGTGATCATGCTCCCAAATTTAATCGGTAATACACCTGATTGGAAGGGCATGCGCAACAAGCTTGATGAGTTGGGTCGGTCTGATATCTTTCTCATTGAGGATTCTGCAGATACGATGATCTGTACCCATGAGTCAGATATCAGCACAACTAGTTTCTATGCGAGCCACGTGATCACTGCATGTGGTTCCGGTGGAATGGTCATGTTCAATGATTCAAAGTACCTAAAACGTGCTACGATGTTCCGCGACTGGGGAAGGATTGGAGACAATACAGAAGTGGTTACCGAGCGATTCAATCACTTTGTTGATGGAATCCCTTACGATTACAAGTTTCTTTATGGATGCCTTGGGTACAACTTCAAGTCATCCGAGGTGAATGCCGTATTTGGCTTAGAGCAGATGAAGAAGCTCCCGAAATTTGTCGATATTCGCCGACGAAATGTTGAGAGGTATCTTGAAAATCTTAAGGATGTTCCTGGGATTGTACTTCCTTCTGATACAAAGAACTCGAATTGGCTCGCGTTCCCTATGCAAGTTGAGGACCGTCTTGGTCTAGTCACTTATTTGGAAGATAACAACATCCAAACTCGTGTAATCTTCTCCGGAAATATCACGCGCCACCCCGCATACCGCAGGTATTTAGAAGAGTTTCAGAACGCAGATAGAATCATGAAGAATGGAATCCTTCTTGGGTGCCACCATGGAATGAGTCTTGAGGACGTTGATCATGTTTGCTCTCATATCAAGAGTTACATATGCAAGTAAGCAGCGTCGTAATAGTTAGCTAACCGCCAGTTATAATAACGTTTCATTCCCTCTTCAAGCGTGATTGAAGGAGTAAATCCATACTTTGTCTTAAGATGAGTTGGATCACAAACCCACAACTGGGAATCAGTGCCGAGGCCTAAATTTCCATTGATGTATTTGTACATTATCTTGTGTCCCATCAAAGATTCAGCGATGGCAATAACTTCGTGATTTGAACGCTGAACTCCTAGACCAATATTCACAATATCAAATATCTCAGGTTCGTGATTCATGATAGCAATCGTTGCTTCTATAAAGTCATCGATGTATGTCCAGTCATGATTAGCGCCGTTCAAATACATAAGATTTTCAGCGAATATCGTATTCATTAGTTTGTGCTTTTTCTCATAGGGTCCATAGATAGACATTGGTCGAATCACAACGGTTGGAATCTTGTAGGTATATGCGTATGATCGTGCAAGCAAACTTGCAGCAGCCTTTGTCCCTTCATATATAGTCTTGGGCTCAAGAATATCCTTCTCAGTGATAGGATGGTCCTTGCATCCATACTCACTTGAAGATCCAAAAATCAATAGCTTATGAACCTTGTTGTTGCGACAATATTCGAGAATTTTATGAGTCAATAGAATGTTAGAGTCTACCATCTTATTGTCGTCAATGTTCTCGACTGCCAAGTGACAAATCACGTCGGGTTTAAAAGTTGATAGTTTATCAACGACATTATCATCTCTACTTGTAGAGTGAATGATATGTCCGTCCTTTTGAAGCCGAAGGATGAGATTTGTTGCAATAAAGCCGCTGCGGCCTGTGATAAAGATTTTCATTAGTATATTTTACGACCAATGTTTAGATGTCTTGATTGAAGCGAGCTCCTCAGGCTTAATCGGGTAGATATACTCTGCCGAGGGGAAAGCACGAGAACGCACCTCGTCTACGTACTTCTTGATCGCAAGATACACAATCTTATTCAGACCATCATCACGAGTGTCGATTCCGTACTTCTTGATGTTAGGAATGTCAACAGACTCTGCAAACTCCTTGATAATCTCAGGGACGTAACACTTTGCAAACCACGGACGGAATGAAGGGTAGAACCCGAGAAGGTCATGCATGATAATCAACTGACCATCCATCTTGTCACCTGCACCAATCCCAAGAACAGGAACGTCCAGATTACGAGCGACCTGATAGGCAGCCTCAGACGGCATTGCCTCAAGCAGAAGCATCACCATTCCAGCCCGCTGGATATTAAGAGCATCGTTGATTGTCTCATCAAAGCTCTCAAGGGTCTTGCCCTGAACACGGTATCCACCAAACGAGGCCGTTGACTGAGGCGTCAGTCCAAGGTGTCCGATGACCAGAATACCAGCCTTATTGATAGCGGAAACTCGGGGCCATACACGAGTACCTCCCTCCAGCTTGATTGCATCGCATCCGGCCTCCTTGACGAAGCGCATTGCATTCATAACTGCATCGTGGTCAGATCCCTCATAGGAGCCCTGAGGCATGTCGCCGACGATGAACGTATTCGGGGCTCCACGTCGAACCGCCTTTGCGAACTGAATCATCTCATCCATTGTCACTGGGTTCGTAGTCGAGTATCCAAGCTCAACCATGCCGCCGGAATCACCGACCAGAATCATATCGATACCTGCCCGCTCTGCAGCGTTAGCCATCGGGTAGCTGTATGCAGTAATCCATGTAATCTGTTCGCCTGCCTTCTTCATTGTACGAAAGTTAAATAGCGTCTTCTTCGGCATTGAGTTTTTCTCCAATTAGCCTGTAAATCCTTACTTGGACACCCAACCAGAACCACGATTAGGTTGGTTATAAGGCGCAATCATCAGAGACTCAATCTGTGGGAAATACGGCGACATGTTCTCGAGTGCATTACCAAACTCTAGCTTGGGATAGATTTTCTGAGTCGCATCAATCTGAACATCATACACACATGGCTTGTTACGTATCTTAACCTCTCTAGACTCAATCGCATCAAGTCCGTATGCCCATGCAATCTTCACAATATTAACTCCACCCTCTCCAAACACCTCCTCTGTGCTCGTCGCAGTGTACCGAGAGTTGAAATACTGATCCTGAAACTGACGAATGATTCCGTATCCAGAATTGTTGATGATGACGACCGTAATGGGAAGGTCCAGAGCAGACAATGTCTGGAACTCCTGAACGTTCATCTGGATTCCACCATCTCCACAGATGCACACGATGGGAATCTTCTTCTGTGTGCCAATCGCAGCACCAATTGAGGCCGGGAGAGCGTATCCCATCGACGAGTTACCAAAGTTTGTGAATAGCTTCTGCTTAGGACCAAGAGAGATAGATTGCATTGCCCATACAAGGTTACCACCGCAGTCAGGTATAATGATGCACTCCTCGGGAAGCTGGATGTTCTTCAGAAAATAGTAGACATCTCCAATACTACGGCTAGGCTCTGTTCCGACCGAAACCTTCCACTTTTCGAGGGTAGCCTTCCATTCTAAGCACGAATGTCCAATCGCTGGGTTAGAATCCAGGAACGCCGTTACGCTGGTGTTAATCGGGATATCAATGTTGAACCCACGCTCAGGTAACTTCTTAATCTCTTCGTTATCGATATCAACCATAATCTTCACAGACTGAGTTGAGCAGGTCTTGAGATTTCCACCCGTCTCACGAGTGTCCATACGAGAGCCTAGAATGAGTAGCAGATCTGCATTCTGAACCGCCAAGTTCGCAACACGGTCACCATACACACCAAGGTATCCGATACGGAGAGGGTGTGAATGCTCAATCAAGTCACATGCAGCCCATGATGTAACGAACGGAATTCCACACGTCTCAACCCAAGAACGGACGCTTGCAATAGATTCACGACAGCCATTGCCGAGCACGATGAGTGGGCGAGTTGCACCGTAAAGTGAAGCTGCAACATTCTTAGCTGGCTCAGTGATGCTCGGACTAGGGAGAAGCAGTGAGAGATTTTCACTCTTTGACATCTGAAGATTCACAGGGAAATCAATGAGAACAGGTCCCTTTCGACCAGTCCACATACGCTCAATTGCAGTTGAAAATACCGTCTGAATATCTTCAAACCTCAGAATCTTCCTCACGTACTTAGTACATGACCCAAATGTTGACTCGACCGGAAACTCCTGAAATCCAACCTGACGAGGTGATGCCTTGATTGAATCAAGTGACTCATTGAAGTTGACTTGTCCACTGATGCAGAGCACTGGAATTGAATCATACCAGCATCCGCAGACACCGTTCAGGATGTTTTGGACACCGGGGCCGCTTGTAACAAGAACCACGCCAACCTTCCCCGATGCGCGATAGTATCCCTCTGCAGCCATTGCTGCAGCCTGCTCATGCTGAAAGCAATAGTGCTCCGTCTTTGAAGAACGACCCACTGCATCCACAAATGGCACAATAGCTCCACCGGTAACTAAGAAATAGGTATTGATTCCCATGTTAGCCAACTCATCGACAATGACATCAACGACGCTCATTTCCTCCTATACGACTTGACTATGAAAATACTTCAATATAAAATGGAAGCAGATTTAGCAAGTATATCAGTCTTCAAAATGTCGTTCGCAATCATCATCTTTCTCAACAATAGTCTCTACCACAGCGAGGTCGTTGAGTGTGACCCAATTGACAAGTTTCTCTCACACTGTGTTCAACATGTTACCAGCAGGTCTAGTATTGACTTTGTAGAGGACACTCTGATTACATGCGCAGATGACAGGGCAATGGTTCAGCTGATTGGACCAACAGACCTTGAGTTGTACTATACGATTCGCGACTACTTTAGGCCATTCGGGAACTAAAACGGAACTGGATTTATTAAAAATATGAATCATGCAAAATGTCAAATCCCCACTCAGAATATATAGAGAAGCGTATCGCGCACTTTAAGAAGAAAGACAGGTGGAACACCAAGATCACTGAAACTACTCATGAAGATTTCATCAAGGACTTTGGTTCAAATGTATTTACTAATCTAATTAGAAGTACATTTACAGGTGCATACCTAAAAAAGTTTCCTTGTTCCGACTGCAAGAAGAATCTATCCAAAGAAAGGTGCCATGGAATTGGTGAAGAACGCCCTTTACTGATAAAGAGGGCACTTGAAAAGGTATATCCTGACACAACAAAGACAGTAACTCTGAAAGAGGTTATACTTCAATTTCTTGAAGAGCACAAGAGCACAAATTTTACATTCAAGTGCTCAGAGTGTCATCGTAAGGAGGGTAAAACGGAAACCAACTAGCCAAACAACAAGAACACCATGTCTCTTAGTAATGGAAGTGCGCTGATCGTGTTTATGTTCATGATTCTCATGTTCGTGATCGGCTCTCATCCTTGAGACACAATGTGACGTAGAATCTTATCCTCAGGAAGGTCGTAGATACGGCACCAAGCAAGGTAGATCCTAAACTCCTGATTTTCATTAAACAACGAAGGACGATAACAGTTTTTTAGTTCGAGAAATGCATCTGCAGATTGGTGTACATTATGCTGACGAAGAAAGCCAATAATTTGGTCAAACTTATGTGTCCTTTGCTCCGGGGGCAGGTTGTGGGTATTGGTATAGAACTGCTCCATTGCTTTTTAAGCGAGGATACGTGTAAAGTATATGTACACACTCGTCTCTGCGATCATGAAGCCAAAGACAACCTCCGACCAAACCTACGAAGAGTTCCTAAACAAACGGGCAGCTCTTGCAAAGAAGGGGTGGATGCCATATGGGGTTGTGATGTACTATGTTAACGGTGTATCACAAGCCATGACATTTGGCACTCCTGATATGTCAGACTTAGAGCTTGTTCATTCGCTGGGTTCTACGCGTCCTAGAACTCTGAAGTTCTGCTATGGAAGTGAAGGTGTCTTTGGTAAGTATTTTGATGTGAATACGTTGAACTAGAATTTTCAGTTAATGACACCTGTAATACTATGGCTTCACACGGTGCAATTGACTGTGAAACAAATGATTATGTAACTCCAGATAGAGCACAGAAGGGCAGGGAATATAAATGTGCCGAATGTGAACAACGTGTTATTGTTCGAAAGGGAGATGTCAGAATACATCATTTTGCACATTTCAATCCAGATAGCAAATGTAGATTCTACATTGGTTCTGGAGAGAGTGAGAACCACAAACATGCAAAGCTACTACTTTCTGAATGGTTAAAGTCAAAGAAGCCCATTAATTTTACATGGTCTTGTTTGAACCAGAACAAGTATGGGACTTGTCAAACTTATGATGGCAATACAGACCATGATATTGAATATAAAGATGGCGACGAAGTTGTTATCGAATACAGAGACCCCGTAAAGAAATACGTAGCTGATGTTGCAGTTCTAAATGGCGGAAAGGTTCGTTACATAATTGAAGTTAAACATTCGCACAGAACTACTACAACAGTTAGACCAGAACCTTGGTTTGAGGTTGACGCTAGTCAAATTGATGAAGGGTCTCATTATGGAGAAGAAACAATATACCTTGATAACTGTCGTATTAACGAAACTAGATACTGCTCTAATTGCACTGTTAAGATGGAATCTTGGACTTTGGAAATACCCGTACTGGTTAAAAAATACGGTCTTGAGCGAAAGTGGATACAAGATGAATTATGTATTGTATGTGAACGAGAGAGGTATAACCCGGAATGGATTGGTGGACGTCCTCGTCAGGTATGCAAGATATGTCTTGGAACAGAACCTTTGAAAGTTCAAGAGGCTCTAAAGAAGATTAGGGAAGATAGGAATAAAACTATATGGTCCTAGAAAATGGAACTAGATTCATTAGGTAGAATAGACATTACTAAGATGCAGCCCAATTTGTTTCAAGCTTGGGGAATCCCCCGCCCGACTAAACCGAAGACCTACCGCTCCAAGACCACAACTGTAATTGATAAGGTTCGTATTACTACGGTCGTTATCACTCGCGTTGAACCAATGTGCTGCTACCGCTGTGGCAGAAACTCTCACTTCGTAGCAAACTGCTATGCTACATTTCACCTAAAAGGATACGAACTCGCATAAAAACGGAACTTTCACAGTACATTAACTTATTTTTTCAATGGACTTACAGAAATTTATTGAAGACAACTCAGATGGAGGCGAACATGGTAATCACCACATCTACTGGGTTCCAGTCAAATTCTTCAACGATCTTCCAATTCAGAAGTGGAAGTTCAACAGACCGCCTGACCAGGAACGTGTGGATGAAATTCATCAGTATATCCTGAAGGAGAAACGGGTGGATGGCATCATTTATCTAGCATCTGTTAATGGGAAACTCATCTGCTATGAGTCCAATCATCGCAGGGAGGCGCTAAAGGGAATTGAGGAAATAGACCCAATCCTGGTTGACATCATGTGGGATACAACAGATGACAAGGTGAAACAGGAGTTTATTCGTCTCAACAAGGCTGTATCGGTCCCTGACCTATTTGTCGGTGATGATTCGCAGGTTGACGTAGAGGAACTTCTGAGTATTCGTAATGATTTCTGCAGGCATTTCAAAGAACTAAAGTCTCCTGCGAAGAATCCTCATGTTCCTAATTTCAATCCGGACGCACTTCTCGATGAGTTTCACCGTGTCATGAAGGAGAATAGGATTGGTGCTCCGGAATTATTGTGTCGTCTCATGCGCCTCAATGATGACATGTCACGACGAGATCGGTCAAAGCTATCTCCAAAGGTGATTGAGAAGTGTGAAAAATATGGTCTGTGGCTATTCGCATGGAGCAAGGTGTTAAATAGCAATGAGCTATCGTACCCGGTGAAGTGAATAGAAAACGGAAGCAATCCACATCAATAACTTATTTTTCACTACAATGCCCGGTGATTCTAACTACCGGGCACAAGCCAAATATCATGAGAAACTCGCCAAGATGAAGAAGACAGAGAACCCACCCAAGCGCACACTAAGCCCGGCTATACTTCTACGTATGCGTAAAGGAGAGCGGGAGATCGCATTCAATTGGTTGAATGTAGAGTTTGAACGTAATAAGAACATTGGAATTCTTTCGAGGTTGATTAAGCGACGCAAGGAGACTAAACGTGAGGTCGAGCATTTTGGTAGGTTTCATGTTCGGATACAATACGGTGTTGGCCAGCACATATGGGACTTCGATGAAGAGTGGATGAGAGAATATATGAAACCTGGTTCATGGACAAGAGAGAAAGAATACTATGAGGATCCTAAGGTCACCGATGAGGACTTTGCAGAGAAACTGGCTGATGAGGTGAAGGCTAGGAGGGATAGTATGACCCGTATGCATGAAACTGACATATTTCGTCAGTTTGACAGGACCACGACTCGGACTGAGTTCATCCGTGAGGAGCTGATGACTATAGTGAACAAGTTTAACTGCATCCGCGCATGCAAGGCAGTTAAGTTTGAGATTTTCGCAGCAGCATTCCATCCCAACAAGGTTTGGAAGTGGCTGAAGGCTGGTAGGTATCTTACTACGATTGATGGAGAGCCACAGCATGATTTCAACGTGCTGAATATGATGGCTGGCTATGACAGTGATTAATGCTTCCTGCGTGACCCACGTCTTCCTCCAAGTTTATTAAGCTCATCAAGTACGTCCTCATCACTCTTGTGAATCGGATTAATTGTTTCATGTAACCTACGTGCTCGTCTTGTTTCGCGACGAGCCAGCTTACTCTCCTTTTTCAATGCGCGCTGAGTCTGCTTACGTATTGCTTTGTTAAACTTGTTCTGCTCGCGTCTGTATTCTTCAACGGATTGTCCAGGGCACTCTGCCTTTGGCTTTGACGAACATTGCCCCCTACCCTTCATTGATAGAAGCATAGAATTTACCTGTGCCTGCGTGTCCTGCGTGTCTTGCGCTTTCCCGAACCAGTCTTTGAGCGCGTCCCCTTTGGCATATTCTTCGGCGTAATCTTGGGAGGCGCAGAACGCGACCTATGACGACGAGTATCAACCATGATGGCAGTTGTTGTATGCGTAGGACCGGGAGCAGGCATTTATTATGGACGCAACATTTGAGGATCGCCAGGGTCTTCATCAATAACCACCACTGGTGGAAGTACGACTTCACGAGGCTTCATGCGACAAACGTACGCAACTACAAACATACCTAGAAATGAAGCAATGCCTAGTATGATACCGCCAATTTCCACGTCCATTACTTTTTCCATTAACCAAAGTATAAATGGCAGTTAAGTCTGAGGGATTGAAGCTCAAGTATTCGCTGTACTCTGCCCTCGCGTTTTTCCTTGTGGCAAATCCGATTACATTTCGCTTTGTGAACTCATTTATTGCGGGTGTCGCAAACAATGGGTGCCCTACGGCGTTTGGCTTCATGCTTCATAGCTTGGTGTTCTTCTGTGTTCTCTATGGTCTCATGAGCTTGCCTAGCGACCGCGAGTAAAATGGAAGTGTTTTTGTTATATAAAGTAGAATACCCCCCAAAATGCCCTTCGGAAAATGCAAACATGAAGGTTGTACGAAACGAGCGAGAAGTTCTAATCCCTATATGTGTTGGGAGCATGGAGGTGGAAAACCGTGTACCGAAAAAGACTGTACAAACGCAGCAGTAGACAGTAGTGGCAAGTGTAGAACTCATGGAGGTGGACCAAGATGCGAAGTATGTGACAAACCTGCTTGGGATTCACAAAAGAAAAGATGTATGCTTCATGGTGGAGGTCCAATATGTTCGGAACCCGGATGCGATAAATCAGCAGACAGGAAGGGCAAATGTTTTAGTCATGGACATCTTGTATGTTCGGTTCAAGATTGTGAAAAAAGCGCAAAGAGACCTTCTGATAAATGTATAGCACATGGTGGTGGTTATCGTTGTACCGAAGAAGACTGTGAAAACTCAGCAGTAGATGGTAGTGGCAAGTGTAGAACTCATGGAGGTGGGCCAAGATGCGAAGTATGTGGTAAACCTGCTTACTCAAAAACAAAAAGATGTTATCTCCACGGTGGAGCACCAAAGTGTTCTGAACCAGATTGTGATAGATCCACCGATGGTTTTGAAAAATGCCTGATACATGGAGGAGGTGTATGTTCGAAGGAAGGTTGTAGAAAAAGAGCAAGAAGGCCATCAGACAAATGTAAAGAACACGGTGGCGGAAAAAGATGTCCAAATTGTATTGATTGGATAGACTCTCGTTGTGCTCATCCAGACTATGAAGGATACTGTGCAACTTGTTTTAAGCGGTTGTTTCCAGATCACGAGAAAAGCAAGATCATATACGGACATACAAAAGAAAATCTTGTTAGAAATGCTCTTGTTGCAAACTTCGAAGGGTTCGTTCACGATAAGGTCCTTGTCGTCCCAAATTGCGATTGTACACATAGAAGACGCGTTGACTTTCGTAAGCAAATTGGGAATACAATATTAGCTGTTGAGGTGGATGAAGATGGACATCGTGATTACGACACCGAAGATGAAAAACATCGTTATGATGACCTTTACATGGCATTCAGTGCCAAATGGATATATATAAGGTTTAATCCAGATGGTAAAGGAGTGGACATGGAGGACAAGTTGTCGTCATTAATGAACGAAATTAGCGCACAAATTGAAAGGATTGAAAATGAAGAAAATTCCGAACCAGTTGAGATAATCAAGATGTTCTTCGACTAAATATCCTTACCGAACCCGACGCTTCTTTGAGCGCCGAGTCTTCCTGCGTTTGCGTCCACCCTCTGTATCCGCCATGTATCCTTCGCCCTTCTTCCAAATCAGTTCTTCTACTTGAACTTTTCCTCGTTTAATTCCAGGATCATCAACGTTCGTCATAAATCTGAATCCTTGAGAAACATAGAATTTTTGCGTCCCCCAGACTGCAGATAACATCAATACATTGACTTCTGGCATGGATTTCAGATGTCCAATAAGGGCCTCTGCAGCACCCTTGATGGTTGAACAAACGAACTCGATGTAGAATGTATCAGGAGGATTATACACTGTATTTGTCATGATGATCAACCCTCCAAAGTCATTGCCACGACGAGCAATGAATAGTTTGGGAGGAATACGATACCGACGCTGCTCATGGTTATTCATATTATAAATGATGTAATTACGCCATTCATCCCAATTGGTAAAACAGGTTCGTTCTTTGGACTGAGGGGCAGCTGCCAACCCGTCCAAATAAGTTAAAAGTTGTTCTGTGGTACCAGTCCACTGAGTTACATCAAAATCCATTAGTTATGACGTAGATTTTTACTTATCACATAGTAATGTCATATACTACACCAGGAGCAATCCTGTTTCGATATATACCGGGTGTAGGTAGAGTAGCTGTCAATTCCTGTGGAACCTCATCTTCAGCCATTCATGGAAACGTAGCAATCGTAGATGCAGTCTTGGGAAATGACTCAACTGCATCCGTAAGTGGAAACCCATTCAAAACAATTACTGCTGCCGTTGCATCTGTTTCATCGGGGCAGAGTGTATGGATTCTTCCGGGAACCTATACACTCAGCGCTGGAATAACCATTCCGTCTGGAGTCTCAATTACTGGTCTCTCGCTCCAGACTACCGTGATTCAAATGAACGTCACAACCTCTACAACTATGATTACAATGGGCGAAAGCTCCCGTGTAGAGAACATCACATTAAACCTTATCTGTACAGGGTCAACAGCAGGTGTTGTCTTGAAAGGAATCGTCTTTCCAGGAACGACGAGTCAAACCGCTAAGCTACGAACATGTGTGGTTACAGTGAACAATTCCACAATGGGCTCAGGACTGACCAACACAGTCACAGGCATTGAATTCTCAGGAACAGGATCACTTACGGCGTCAGTCTTCTCATTCAATAGCATCAAGGCATCAACAATCAACGTGATCTCCAACGGAGCAGGAAACAAAAGAGGTATTCTAGTGTCGGGAACTAACCAAGCTAGTACTCGTGATACGAACGTATATGTTGCTAAGCCGGCCGATGCGGCATCCACGGGATCCTATGTGGGTGTGGAAACCAACGACGCTGGCAACACGGGTTCAATTCAGCTTCGTTCAACTACAATCGGCACTGTAACCCCTATTGCTGGAGAAGCGTACACGGCGTCTGATATTCTTCAGACAACACCGGCTACAATTAGTAATCCGGCCTACCTTGCTTCGCCGGGAATTCAATTGGGCCCTGGAGTTGATCTTGTTACTAGGTCGGCGGGAGGAAAAGGGTTCTCATCATATGTATATCCAACGACTGTCTACTATGGATTGAAGGGCAACCTTTCCTCAGGAACAAACGGATATTTATGGTCTGGAACACAGGCCATATCTGCAGGGACGTTCCCAGATGCCGGTATTCCGGCTGCATATTTTCGTTCTCAACAGCCCTGTTTGTTGTCAGGAATGTCAGCGTCATTGACAACTCCACCCGGAGGTGGAACAGTGACACTTACGGTCTACAGTCTTCCTGCTACAGCAAACAAAGTCACGGCTGCTAACTACACGGGATACATCGCTGGAACAACCTTAACGGTGTCTACTGGTCCTTCATATGGAAGTATTGCGGTTGGACAGTCAGTTGGAGGCGTTGGTGTTCAACCAAATACCTATATTGTATCGGGAAGCGGATCTACATGGACAGTCTATCCATCACAAACAGTTGGATCCTCTGGAACTCCAACTGCTTTGACAAATGCGTCAGCCGTCGCATCCTTTACAGGAAGTATTTCGGCGACTACGCTCACTGTATCTAGCGTTACGGGTCCAATAGGAGTTGGTCAATACGTAACTGGGTCAGGTGTTGCGACCAATACGAACATTACGAGTCAGCTGACGGCAAATACATACCAAGTGAGTGTGAGTCAAAATGTATCATCAACAGCAATGACCTCGGTAGGACAGACACCGACACTATTTACTTTGACATTTGGTACTTCTGATATACAAAAAACCTACTATGATGGATCGGTGCGTTTTAACACAGGCGACAATATCATACTGTATCTTTCCTACACAGGGGGCGGAGCGAATCTCGCACACGACTTGACTGTTCAGCTGGATATGTTCTAATGGCGGCGACGAGTTTTGCGCCGCCCAAGGGTCCTTGTGACCCGTCCACCAACCGAATACCACGTTTCAATCTCACCGACTCCCTTTGTATTCTTGAATGTACCGCCAGTCAAGACCAATATCTCTTCGCCCTCTTCTAGTAGTTCTGCAAGACGTGTCTTAATCTGTGGCCAAAACTCATCTAGGGTATAGTCCCTCTCTTTTTGAATCGGTTTGCTGTTTATCTTTCTCAGTTCTTCCTTGACTTCATCCGTAAGCGTAAACTCAATACTTCTTGTG
>Ga0007791_10000312_pt1 | contig 14789 bp, 14 predicted proteins | sample CryBogmetaGMA05M_FD_60368 | JGI IMG/M metagenome (GOLD analysis project Ga0007791, IMG submission 60368) | Freshwater microbial communities from Crystal Bog, Wisconsin, USA - MA0.5M | ecosystem: Environmental > Aquatic > Freshwater > Lake | place: Crystal Bog, Wisconsin, USA | collected 2009-07-06 | reverse complement strand
GACCAGTTGTACGGGTTTACTCAGGAACCGGTCCATACCGGCGGCCAGACAGGCGGCTTGGTCCTCGGGAAAGGCGTTAGCCGTCAGGGCGACGACCAAGGGTTGCGTGGGCAGTGCCAGCAGGCGCAATTGCCGGGTGGTTTCCAGACCGTCCATCCCTGGCATTTGCACATCCATCAGCACCAGGTCATAGGCTTTTTGCTGCAGGCAATCGAGCGCCGTCAAGCCGGTTTCGGCTTCGTCCGGCGGTTGGCACCCGATCTGCTGGAGCTGGCTGCGCGCCACCAAGCGGTTGATCGGGTGGTCGTCTACCAACAGGATGCGCAGGGCCGACAGCGCTGGTGTTGCGTGGTGCTGCCAGTTCTCCAGGGCCGGCTCGGCCGGCGGTAGGGGCTTCTGCGCGGTCACCGGAACCGGTTGCAATGGCAGGTCAAATTCGAAGCAGGAGCCTTGGCCCTCGGTGCTGCTGACCCGTAGCTGCCCACCCATCTGTCCGATCAGTGCCTGGCAAATAACTAAGCCCAGACCGGTGCCGCCATAGCGGCGTGCCGTGGAGCTGTCAGCTTGCCGAAATGGTTCAAACAGATCCTGCAGCGTCTGGGCGGACATGCCGATACCGGAATCCTGCACGCGACAGGTGAGCCTGTGCTCGGTCGCCCCGAGCCAGACGGTTACGCCGCCGCGCTCGGTGAACTTGAGCGCATTGCTGAGCAGATTGGTCCAGACCTGTCGCAAGCGGGTCGGGTCGGCGCTGATACGCGCTGGCAAAGGCTGCTCCAGCACGCTGGACAGACTCAGGCCTTTGGTCTGGGCCTGGACCTGGCTGAGCGCCAGGGTGTCTTGCAGTAGTTGCGCCGGATCGACACTGAGCAGCTCCAGCTGCATCTGGCCGGCCTCGATCTTGGAGAAATCCAGGATGTCGTTGATCAGTCGTAGCAGGGTGTCGCCGGCTCCCAACACATTGTCGATGTAGTCGCTTTGCAGCGGGTTCAGAGTCGTGTTGCGCAACAACTCGGACAGGCCCAGCACGCCGTTGAGCGGTGTGCGGATCTCGTGGCTCATCATGGCCAAGAAGCGGCCCTTGGCCCGATTGGCGGATTGCGCTTCCTCCAGCGCCTGGTTGAGTGCTGCAGTCCGCTCGAGCACCCGCTGCTCCAACACTTCGGCAGTCTGTTGGAGTGTCTGGTTGGTCAGATAGAGGGCACGGCTTTTGTCCTCGAGCAAGGCTTCAGCCTGTTTGCGCGCGCTGCGCTCAGGCGCCAGCCTTGCCTCGAGCCGGCGCAACTGCTCGGAGGCCTCGGAGGGCGTCAACGGTTCTGTCACGGCACAGCGTCGGGAAGGCGGCGGTACCGGTTCAGCTCAGAAGTCGCAGGTCAAACAGCACCGAGCCGTCTGCCTGCTGGTGCCGAGACATGTCGACACGATCGCCAAAATGGGCGATTGCACCCCGGATCAGGCCTTCGGCCAAATCGCCAAAATGCCTCGGCGAGCGGTAAACCATCTGCAGACCGTCCGCCGAGCGGACACACTCGAACTGGGGAAGTTGCGCATCCGGGTAGAGCTTGCGCACCTCAATGTGGATGTAGCTCTCGATTCCTTCAAGAAAATCAAGCGAGGAGCGGATGTCGCCGAAAAAGTTCGGGTGCATGGCGTAAAACCTGCCCAGCAGATGCTCGCCAAAAACATGCATCAGGTCGGTCACAGGCAAGGCGCTGCGCTGGGACAAGGCCGACACCAGCTGTACCATTTCCTGGTGGTCATACGTGCCGACCGCAGTGTAGGCGCCGCCGCTGTCGAGAACGCTGTCGTCAATGATGTCGTCCACCATCTCGGGCGAAAACTTGGCCTCGACCATGTCCAGGAACTCTGTAAATACCATGCCCTTCATTTGAACCCCTCACGGACAGGAAATCCCACCACATGAGCAAAATTATGGCACGGGGTTGGGGCATCACAAGCCTGCATATCAGTGGGCGCCATCTTGGTGCTGCCAAAAGTCTTGGCAGGCGTGTCTGCCCGCGAGACACTGGCGACCACGACCTCAAGCACTGCATCCGGGGCAGCGCGGTTCATTCACGGTGGCAGATTGAGCCAGTGACCACCCGGGCAACTGCTTGCCCTGCCCATCGCAGGCGTTAGGCAATGGTAATGCAGCGGGTAACCCAAATTAGAAGCACAAAAGATGGTCAATGGCCATGGGGGATTCCCCGGTCGTTCGAGAGGCTGTCAACGCGCGATGGGCTGGACGCGGTGCAGGTCCTCAGAACACCTCGGGCACGACGATGTCCGCCGGCACCGGGTTGCGGACGTAGTCCTCGCGACGCTCGCGCGACGGCAGCTCGATCGGCGGATGCTCGATTTCCTCGTAAGCAAACTGCGACAGCAGGTGGCTGATGCAGTTCAGTCGCGCACGCTTTTTGTCGTCGGCCTTGACCACCCACCATGGCGCCTCGGCGATGTGCGTACGCTCAAGCATCACCTCCTTGGCCTTGGTGTACTCCTCCCAGCGCCGGCGCGACTCCAGGTCCATCGGGCTCAACTTCCACTGCTTGAGCGGGTCGTGGATGCGCCCCAGGAAGCGAATGCGTTGCTCGTCATCGGAGATCGAGAACCAGTACTTCACCAGCCTGATTCCTGAGCGCACCAGCATGCGCTCGAATTCGGGCGCCGAGCGGAAAAATTCCTCGTACTGCTCGTCGTTGCAAAAGCCCATCACCCGCTCAACGCCTGCACGGTTGTACCAGCTGCGGTCGAAGAGCACGATCTCGCCGGCTGCCGGCAGGTGTGACGCGTAACGCTGGAAGTACCATTGCGTGCGCTCTCGGTCGTTCGGCGCCGGCAACGCAGCCACGCGGCAAACGCGTGGGTTCAGCCGCTGGGTAATGCGCTTGATGACGCCACCCTTGCCGGCCGCGTCTCGGCCCTCGAATAGCACGACAATCTTTTCTCCCGATTGCACGACCCAGTCTTGCAGCTTGACCAGCTCGCTTTGCAGCCGGAACAGCTCACGAAAGTAGTGGCGACGGGCTTCGCGGTCGTTTTCCTGTGGTGGGTCTTCCTCCAGCGTCATGGCGTCGAGAATGCGGTCCTCCATTTCGAGCTCGAGTTCTTCGTCGAAGTCATCGCGCAAATCGCGGTGGATACGCTGGACCAATTCTGCTTCTGATGCGTTCACGACGGCTCCTATAAAAATGCCAATTCACCTTACTGGCCCATGGTGACAAATGTGTGACGGATGCGGCAGAGGGTGCAGACACTGTTCCAAGTTAATGTTTTGAGGTCCTAGGCGTAATAGTGCCCGGCACCCCCCGTTTCGCCGCCTACATATGTTTAACCCGGCCGAACAAATTCGCGAAGCTCTGCCCATGTACGTACGCAGCGGGTGGGCTGGATTTGCTTGACGCGCCTCGTCCGCTTGCCTGATGGAGGTTGTGCAAATACTCTGCCCTGTTTGGCCTGCGCGCGACACGCCCATGCAGGGCAACCTTTGACGACTTTAGTTAAAAAAGCCGCGCAGCCCGCGTGGCGTCTACGCAACCAGCTACTGAAAACGTAGCAATTTCAACGTACCCTCCCGCTCATTTCCGCACCGGCGGCACACCCGAACGACTGCCATACGCTGGCTCTGTCGCCATGCCAATGCTCTCGCCCAGCGTGGGGTGAGGGTGGAGGGTCTTGCCAATGTCCACCGCGTCAGCCCCCATCTCGATGGCCAGCGCAATCTCGCCAATCATGTCGCCCGCGTGGGTGCCGACCATTCCGCCGCCCAGGATTTTTCCGTGGCCGTGCGCATCTTCTGAATCATCGAACAGCAGCTTGGTGACGCCCTCGTCCCGGCCGTTGGCGATGGCGCGGCCCGAGGCGGTCCAGGGGAACAGGCCCTTCTTGACCTTGATGCCCTGCGCATTGGCCTGGTCTTCCGTCAGGCCCACCCAGGCCACTTCGGGGTCGGTGTAGGCGACGCTGGGGATAACGCGGGCGTTAAAGGCGCTGGACGCCAGTTCCTTGTTGCCTTGCAGTTCACCGGCAATCATCTCCGCCGCCACATGGGTCTCGTGCACCGCCTTGTGCGCTAGCATGGGCTGGCCCACGATATCGCCGATGGCGAAGATGTGCGGCACATTGGTGCGCATCTGGATGTCCACCGGGATGAAGCCACGGTCTGTCACCGTCACGTCGGCCTTGTGAGCGGCGATTTAGCAGCTGGTCCCTTTGCCCAGGCCGTCCATGAAGCTTCGCAGCGCGCCACGGGCCTCTTCTTGGCGGTGGATGCCGCCGTGGCCTGCGCGCGGCGCCACCACCACGGTGGCGCACTGCGGGTGGCGCATCTGCTGCACGATGGCGCGGGTGAAGCCTGGCGGCGACACCTCGTCTTGACCGCCTACCAGCATCAGTACGGGCCGCCGGAACCACTGCAGGGCCTGCCGGTTGTCGTAGGCCCTCACGGTGTCGGCCAGGCGGATGCTGACGAAGGGCTTCCCGAACCATGGCACCTGGTTGGCAGCCCATTCCTGGGCGTTGGTCAGCGTGCCCTCCAGGATCAGGGCGTCCGGGGCGTGCTGGTTCGCCAAGTGGGCGCTGACCAGGGTGCCCATGGAGTAGCCCCAGTACACAAGAGGTAACTCGGCGCCAGCTTGACGCCGCGCTTCGGCCACAGCCGCGTAGGCATCGACCATCATGCGGCTCGTGCCACCCTCGCCGGCGCTCAGCCCCATGCCCCGGTAGTCCCAGACCATCACATGAACGGGCAAGTCACCCCCTAGCGCAGCCAGCCACGCTGCATCACGCTGGATGTGATTGCCCCCGCCCTGGAAATAGAGCACCGTGGCCCGCGCCTGTGGGTGGCGCATGAACAGACCGCCGAGGGCCACGCCGTCATCGCTGTGGAACTGCAGGCGCTCCAACCGGCGAGGTGCCGCCAGCGGCTCGGCCCGGGCCAGCCAGTCGGCGGGAACGGAGGCGGTGGAGCGCCGGAACATATCGCCGTCGCCAACTTGGATGGACGCGCAGCCTGCCAGGGCAGCTGTCAGCATCAGGCAGACGAGAAAACAGCGGGACCATGCGGGGTTCATAGAAGATGTGATGTGAAGCGTGTGCGGTCAAGTATGGCACGGGCCTTGGGCCTCTGAAATCATCCGGTCTGCGCTGTGCGCCAGAATCGGCTGACCCAAGAGGCCGCAGACTGAGCGCCTTCACGAGCCGAGCGGACGCGTCTGCGCCAATCTTCGCTGAACCGCGCCCATGTCCGACAGCTTCACCACCTCACCCAAACTTCCATCCCCGTTGACCCATCGCAATCGATTGCCATCCGGAGTCAAAAAAAGCACCCTGCCAAAGACTGGGGGAAAGTGCATTGCCTTTCGCGCTGCATCCTTCGTGCTTTCCTTTGTCTCCAGCAAGCGCTGCAAGGGCGCATCGCCCGGCGAATGCGCCACACAAACCACAAAGTCGGGATAGAAATAATGGTCGTGCTCCGCCCGCACCACACGCACGGCATAGGGCTTTTTGTCAGGGTTGCGATGCCACCAGTGCACAAAGTCTGCGCCATCCAAGGCGCGCGCAAAATCGCGCTCAAGGGTGTTCAGCTTGACAGCACCGTCATAGCGCCCCACGCTGAACTGCGAGCCATCGTCTAGTTTGAAAACCTGATCGACCCACCAGCGGCGCTCGTCCATAAACAGCACCGTTTCCACGTCTTGCGAGTCCTCTTTGGACGGCGGAAGTACGCCGTAAATGTTCTTGGCGGACGACTCCAATGCAATATCCTGCGGAAAAATCATCACATCGGGCAGCGGCTCAGCGTCGACCAGCGTCGCTTTGTCGGCGATCGCCTGAAAAATCGCCTCGCGCAGCTCTTGTGCACTTTCACGAATCACCCAATGCGCCGCATCGCGGGCAAACCGGACCCGCTCTGCCTCACCCGGGGCACTCTCGCCCTGCCCGCAGGCAGCATCCAACTGAGGCCGCAGGCGCGCTGACAAGGTGCGCACGACAATGCGGTAGTCCTCTTCCTCTGCATGGGGCAACTCTTGCAGCGCGGCCAGCGCTTCTTTGGCTAGACCCTGGCGATCGGTCACTACCTCCACATCCAAAGCGTAGCTGGCGCCCTCTGTCAGCTCCTTGTGGGTTTCTTTTCCCCGGTTGCGGTTAAGCGCTGCCAACACGGCTGTCTGTGCCAGGGCCTCAGAAATGGGAAGCGATTGCGCCACACCCTCTGTGATCTCTGACAAGTCAACAAAGTCTGGCTTGTCTTCGCGTTTGAACCGGTCGATCAAAGTAGGCAAGCCGCGCTTGCGGCCAAAAACCTGAAGCCGGTTCTCGCTCAAGGCTTGCAGCACATCGTCGCGCGTCTGGGGCTTCACGCCTTTGGACGCTTTTGGCGTGGGCGGCTCAGGCGCCAGCCTGTCCAAAGACCACTCTGAATCATCAAACAAGCTGGTCGCCCACTCGGGGTTAGGTACCTGTTGCGCCGGGATGGCACCGGCTGGCGAGTGGTGGCTACTGACATCGCCAGCATGCCCGGCATCAATGGCTAAATCTGTTGCGCCAGGCATAGCCATCGCATACATCAATGGCGCTTCCGAAGTTGGGCGGTTGGTGTAAACCACCCCTCCGGCCACGGTGTGCCGCGTCATGAGCTTTTCGGTTTGCCCTTCCAGCTGGCTCTTCACGGCGGTAGTGGCCTGCACCGCCGCCTCAAAACCGGCCTGGGCTTGCTGGTTGCCCAAATACACATAGGCGGTGTTGAGTTCGGCCGGGATCTCTTGCGGCCTGGGGAATGCATCACGCACCGGACTGGCCACCCGCATCACACGGCCAATGAACTGCATGGCAAAGTCCGTATCATTCACCGGCTTGGTGCTAGCCAGTACAAAGGCTCTGGGCGCATCGAACCCCGTGCCCGCCGACTGCTTGAAGATCAAAACGCGCTTGCGCGTGTCGTTGGCAATCGCCGCCATCAACACCGGGTCTGGCTCGTCAGATGAGTGCTTGCCAATCGCTTCCGGCGGCACATGGCAATACCGCAGCAACTCCTGCGCGGCCTCGTCCACCGTGTGCTCGCCATTGGCCACCTGCACCAGCAAGAGCGGTTCACAGGCCACCCCATGCTGTTGCAGCAACTGCCCTATGCGCACATTGCGCCCCCACGCCTGGCGCAACACCGTGCGGCGCAAATCTGTCACCTGTGCCAGGCTGGCGCCCAAACTGTAGACCACCGCCTCGATGTACTTTTTGTTCAAACGCGCCTTCACCACCTCGTCACGGCTCACGGCAAAGTGCTCTTGCGCGCTATAGCCCGCGTGGGCCAAAAAGTCGGTCAAACGCTGGTCTTTGGGGGTGGCGGTGGCCATCAGCAAGTAGTCGGCCTGCAGCCAGTGGGCAAACCTGCCGAACTCGGTGCTTTTGTCCAGGCCAATGTGCGCCTCGTCCACCACCAAGCCAATTTGCAAGCCCTTGGCCCTGGCGCGGGCCTGCAAGGCTGACAAGGTGCGCACGTCATCATCACCATCTGCGTCATAACCCTTGGTGCGCCACTGGGCGCGGGCCACACCCTGCGCGGTAGAAATCAGCACCGTGCCAGCACCCAAGTCTTGATTGCGCCCCTGGGAAAACAGCGTGGGCGACAGCCCTGGCGCGTGCCGCAGCAAGGAATCCAGGGTCTGCCCCACCAGCGTCACAAAGGGTACAAACCAAAACCACAGCACATCGCGCTGCGTGCCAACCCGCTGCAATACCTGGCCGACGACAAAGGTCTTGCCGGCCCCGGTAGGCGCCCGCAGCAAGCACGGCGGCGACGGCTGGCGCAGCAGCGCCACGCTCAGGTTGTCAATCAACTCGGCCTGAAAGGCCTCGGGCTGCAAGGTACTGGCCTGAATAGTCAGGCCCAGGGAAGTCTCAAGCAGTTGCGTGGTTGAAATGGCTTGGTTCATCGTCTTCGCTTTAGCCTTTGGTGCGGGCCTTCTTGCCGTCTTGTCCTTGCGTCAGCACCTCGCGCAACGACAGGGCTTGCGCCTCAATGCCCCGCTCGGCCAGCCACAGTGCCACCGCCTTGGGCCTGGGCGCCACCACCACAAGCCGCGCCACGTCATGCTGCGCGGGCAATGCACGCAGCCCATTCAACACCTCGGCGTCAGTGTGGGTGCACAACACCAGCAGCCAATCAGCGCCTTTTGCTATAACTTGTATAGCTGCTTGCGTATATGCCACGGGGGTTGCGCCTGCATTTCTCATAAAAAGCAAGGTGGCGGCATGGTGCGCGGTGGCGTCCAGCGCCACATCGGCGCCGTCCAATTTGTCCAACTGAAGGTAAGCAAACTCCCCCCCCTGCGCTAGGGTATAGCCTGGCTTGCCACCATAGCCTGCGATGACGCGACGCAGCCGCTCGGCGCATACCTCATGGCAGAGGTTTTTATCGGGCTCTTTGGTGGTGGCCTCGGTGCTGGAGCACAAAATGAAGCGACGCTGGCCACCGTCTTCGGCGTTCAACTCCACCACCGCCTGGCCTGTAGTACCCGAACCCGCAAAGAAATCCAGCACGATATCGCCAGGGCGAGTCGCTTGGAACAGCAGGCCTTTGATGAGAGAAAGCGGCTTGGGAAATGGGAAGGCATTGAACCCCAATATTTCATTGACAGAATGTTCGCCGGTACCACTGCGCTGCGCCGAAAGTCCCACCGCAAACTCGTCAAGTACCTCTTCTTCAACTGCACCACGAATCCAACTCGATACTGGACGAACTTCACTATGTAAATCTACCAAGTGACGCTTAAACCAAGGCCGTCCAAATCCTACAGGCTGACCGATCCAGAAATCCAAGTCAGGCAAATCTGCGGTGATCAATGGTGTTTTGTTCTTCGGCCGTACCGGCACATCGCCCCGCGTAATCGCCTCCAATAACTCCTCGCGCGTATTCCAAGTTTCAACCCGTTCTGTAGTTGGGTCAGGGAATATGACCTTACCCTCTCGAATGTATTGCTCCATGGTCTTCTGACGCAAAGCACCTCGATCGGAAACACGAGACTCACTGGCAAATGCCCAAACGCGGCTTGGGTTGCACGGGTACCAAACACCTGTCGACGGATTCTGGATTGGGTAATAGCCGTTTGCCCGTTCCAGAAAAGTGTGTGATTTCGACAAATCACCCGTTTTCCACCGTCCGCGTGGATCGTTGTCTATATTCTTGTATTGCGAAAAATCTTTCACATCCCCATTGAATGAGAACCCCGTATTCGCGTAAACCAATACGTGCTCTTGATCAATAGACAACCTGCCGCCTGTTTCATCGTTAGAACCAGAACGCGTCTTCCAGACAAAGCTGCCCAGGCGCCGCCCCGGAAACACCTCGTCCATCAGCAGCTCCAGCCGCGAACGGTTTTCGTCGTTGATGCTGACCAATATCACGCCGTCCGCCGTCAACAGCTCCCGCGCCAGGCTCAGGCGCTGGTACAAAAACTCCAGCCACTGGCTGTGCCGCCAGCGGTCGTTGGCGCCCACGTAGTTGTCGTTGTAGACCCAGTCTTTGTTGCCGGTGTTGTACGGTGGGTCAATGTAGATCACCCTCACCTTGCCCGCATGAGTGCTGCGCAGCAGGCGCAGGCTGTCGAAGTTGTCTCCCTCAATGATGAGGTTGTGGTGGGCGGAGCAGCCTTCAGGGGTGTGGCTCCAGTCTGGCACTAGGCGGGGCAACACGACATTGGCATTGAGCGCGCGGTCGTGGGCGATGGCGTCGCGCTCCCAGGTCAGACCCAGCTTGCGGCTGGTCAGGTGCTCGGCCAGCAGGCGGCGCAGTTCGGGCGCAGAGAGTTTGTCTATTTGCTGCAGCAGTGCAGCGTCTGGCGTGGCCATAGGTCAGAAAAAGGTTGTTTATTCGTCTGCCAAGACAAAGTTGGCCTGGGTGTGGCCCAGCACGGCAAAGGTGTCCAACCACCGCACGCCAAAGTGCTGGCAGACGTTGGGGGTGCAGAACTTGCGGCGCATTTGCAGGTTGAACTGCTCGTGGGTGACCACCACGCTGTCTGGCATTGTCATGGCCGTGGCTATGAGCCAAGGGTCTGCGCCACCCAAGAACTCTTCCAGCGCGCCGGCTTTCATTTGGGCTGTTTGCGATGCCACATGCGTGGCCACTTGGACAAACGCCGCCTGGATGGCTGCGCCCGAGACGGGCAGGAACAAAGCGGCGTTGTGCTTGGCCCAAAGCGCGAGTTCATCGTTGCCGCGCTTGAGCTCGTCGCCCACTGTCTCGATACTGGCCACCACCCCCTGCCCGTTGCTGCGAAGAATCCAAGACCAATAGCCGGGGCAGATGGTCATGCCGTAGTAGCGGTTTTTGGCTTCGATGAGGGTGTTGGCGTCCAGCAGATAAATCATGCACCCAGCTGCTCGGCAAATTGGCGAATCTTCGCCGGTTGTACACCGAGGAGCTTGCCCGCATCGCGCAACAGCAGACGACCACTCAAGGCCTCTGCGGTCACGGCCTTGGCAAATCGCTCGCTGTTTTTAGACACAGCATTGCGATAGAAACTGCCCCCCCCTTTGCTCCCAGTGTTCCGAAAGCGTTGCAGCTCCGCGAGGTAAAAATTGTTGTAAGACTCGCGGTCCATCAAACCCAAATCCAAGGCCCGCCGTGCAATGACCAGCTGGCTCACATGGAAGCTTTGCGCCAGCTCAGCCAAACGGGCGGGCATGGGTACATCGCTGCCAGCCCATAGCTTCCGGAACACCGCTGCCGGAGCCAAAAACTCGCCGGCCACGGCGTTGCAGGCAGCTTCCTCTTGGCGTGCGTTAGCAGTGTCCCCATTGGAGATGCCACTGGAGCCAAACCAAATGTGCGCCAATTCGTGCATGAGGGTGAACAGCCTGGCCGTCGGTGCATCCGCAGCATTGATGAACACCACCGGCGCCAGCGCGTGACTGATGGCGAACCCACGGAATTCACTCACATCGAGCTTGCGGTGCGTGTTGTTACCCACCATGCCACTGCGCATGACCAAGACACCCGCATTTTCTGCCCCTTCAATGAGCGCCCGTTGGTAGTGGTCCCACCTGCGTTGCCCCTGCTCCAAGGCCACGCCCAATACGTCACGGATATCTTTCGCAACGGCTTGGGCGCTGGCGTCCAACTTGAACTTAGCCACAAATGGCAAGGCTGTCGCACCCTGTTCTTGTTGGTACTCGATGTACCAAGCCTGGCGTTGAAGCGCTTGTTTCACCGTCTCCAGCAGGTCGACGCTCGGGCTTCCGACGGGTCTGCCACCCACGGTGCGCAGGTCTGGCAGCAATGGCGCCTCGACGGGGGCCTGTGGCAGAAAAAAGAACCCGAAAGGCGCATGCAGCGCCTGTGCGATATTTTGGGCTTGCCGGAATGTCGGCAAGCCATCCCCTGTTTCCCAGCGTTCAAACTGCTCGGGTTTCACCCCCGCTGCCAAGGCAGCCGCACCGATATCCAGACCCATCCGGCCACGCGCCCAGCGGAGCACATCAGGGTTGATTTGAGCTTGGGAATAAGTCACAAATTGATTTTAGGGGATTGTGCTGGCAAGAACGAACTATTTGCCCATAACCCGTCTGATAGGCTAAAAAGGCCGCGCAGCCCTTGTGCCATATGCGTGGCCAGCTACTGAAACTGTAGCGATCTCAATGTAGAGTGACGCTCAATTCCGCGTAGGCAGCACACCCGCGCAACTGCCATGGGCCACCAAAGCCAACATACCGACGCTCTCGCCCAGCGTGGGGTACGGGTGAATCACCATGCACCATCTTGGTGACCCACTGATCCTGGCCGTTAGCGATTCGCTCACCCCGACACGCTATGATGGCTGCGCCCCTCCATTTCACCCTGTAGCCGTGTCCAACCTGGCAGAACAAATACGCGAAGCACTGTCCATGTTTGCGCGCAACGACACGGCGCCAGCCGTGATCGGTGGCTTGGCGGTGGTTGCACACCAAGTCGTGCGCGCCACCAAGAACGTGGATTTTCTGGTGGAGGCTGAAGCTGCCGATAAGTTACACGCCGCGATACTGGATTTAGGCTACCAGTGCCTCTACCGCAGTGAAGACGCAGCCAACTATGTGCGAGCGGCGGAAGGGCTGGATTTGCTTTACGCGCACCGTCCCCTTGCGCGCCGCCTGCTGGCGCAGGCATCGGTGCGCGAGACCCCCATGGGCCGCATGCGCATCATCAGCGTTGAAGGGCTTATCGGCTTCAAGCTGCAAGGCTTCGTGAACGACGCAACGCGCACACGTGACTTGGACGACATTCGCTCCCTGTTAAAAATTCACCTTACTTCGCTCAACATGGATGAGGTACGTGAGTACTTTGCCTTGTTCAACAAACCAGACCTCCTCAATGAACTGCTCGGATAACGCCGAATCAAATTCTGAATCGGCAACAGACCGTACCGATGCAGGTGTGGTGCTTGCACGCGAAGCCGGTGTGCCTTTTCACCTGCCACTGGGCAAGGCTTCTGGAGTTGACCCCTTCACCGAATGGTTGAGCCTGATGGAGGTTGTGCAAATGCTTTGCCCCGAGTGGCCCGTTCGCGACAAGCCGATGCAGGGCAACATTTGGCGACTTTAGAATAAAAAAGCCGCGTGATCCCCGTGGTATGGGCGCGGCCAGCTACTGAAACTGTAGCAGTTGCAACGTAAGGTCCCGCTTATATCCGCACCGGCGGCACATCCGTACAGCTGCCATGCGCAATCTCGGCTGCCATGCCGATGCTTTCGCCCAGCGTGGGGTGCGGGTGAATCGTCTTGCCAATGTCCACGGCGTCTGCGCCCATCTCGATAGCCAATGCAATCTCGCCGATCATGTCGCCGGCATGGTCGCCGCCCATCAGTTCGCCTCAAGATAATCAACATTTTGTTAGTTTTTCCCCTTGTTAAAAACAACACTTTTGTTTATTGTTCAATGCAACAACTCGAAGCAATTGAAGAACTGGCTGGAGCAACTAAGCGCGTCATTTCAGCCTGGCAAGGGTTCGCACTTGAAGGTGTTTCTAAACGGCAAGCAGAGCACCCTGCCCATGCACGGCAAGGCATCCGCAAAGCCGAACTGGCCCGACGCCTGGGCTGGCATGTTCCGCAAGTAGATCGACTGTTTGACCTGCGACACGCCAGCAAACTCGACCAGATCGAGGCGGCCGCTCTATCTCTTGGGCGCACGGTTGAGGTGCGGGTGACATAGGCGCAACGGGTTACGGACTTCGCGTACAGCAAAGCCAGCCCGAACCGTTGCCAGTTCGGGCATTGTTTGCAGTAGCGTGGAGGCTGGTTTACTTCCGCGCCGGCGGCAAATCCGTGCAGCTGCCATGGGCCACTTCCGCTGCCATGCCGATGCTCTCGCCCGGAGTGGGATGCGGATGAATGGTCTTGCCAATGTCCACCGCGTCCGAGCCCATCTCGATGGCCAGCGCAATCTCGGCGATCTTGTTGACACCCGTTTGGGGCTTTGAAACACGTTTGCCCCAGGCAATTTGAGCCCTCGCAGCCGCTCATTGGCGAGACCCTGGATTGCAAGATGGATTGGGGTCTGGCGCGCAGGCAGCGGCTCCCCGCAGCTGTGGAAATCGCCGCTTCACGGGATCACCCATTGACGCTCTGGTCTGCCTCGAGCAGTAGCGTCGGGTAGGGCGCCATTCAGCATATGGCTTGCCATATGGCGATGAAAGCCACATACTCTGATACATGGCAATACATCAAACACCGACCCTTAGGCCGACCGCTCGCGTTGGATGGAATAACCGTTCGCAGACAGTCACCATGCCTCTGGAATATCGATTCCCAGACTCTGTTCGTGAGGTGTTCATTCGTCGTGTGGGAGACAGTGTGGTCTTGACGCCGCGTCCGACTGATTGGTCTGGTTTCTTTGCATCAGGCATGACGGCCTCTTCAGACTTCATGGTAGACCGCGAACGCATGCCCATTCAGGAGCGATCGTTTTGACGGGTCAACTGTTCATGCTGGACACTGACACCTGCATTTTCCTCATGCGAGGTGAGTCCCCTGCGCTGGCGGCCAGGGTGCAGTCGGTGCCTCTGCAGCAGCAGGTGATGTCGGCGGTGACGTTTGCCGAACTGGCATATGGTGTGCAGGCCTCGGCGGCCGCAAAGCGAAAACAGAACCAATCGGTTCTCGATAGCTTGGTCTTGCACCTGTCTGTGTTGGACTGGCCTCAAGATGCGGCCAAGCATTACGCCGAGATCCGTACGGACCTGAAGAAACGTGGCGCCCAGCTCGGAGCCGCTGACCTCATGATTGCCGCACATGCGCGCGCTGTGGGTGCCTTAGTTGTCACAAACAATGTGAAAGACTTCGCTCGAGTGAAGGGCCTAGAAGTCGAAAACTGGACCAAGTAGGTAACCTGAGAGTCGATGCTTGAGCGGGGTTAGCCCAGCTCGCCACCCATAGCCGCCTCAATCTTCTTGTCGGTTTTGTACTGACTGTAGAAGCGCTGATGCCGCTTACTTCCGTCCCGGCGGCACATCCGTGCAACTGCCATGCGCCACCTCCGCCGCCATGCCGATGCTCTCGCCCAGCGTGGGGTGCGGGTGAATCGTCTTGCCAATGTCCACGGCGTCTGCGCCCATCTCGATAGCCAATGCAATCTCGCCAATCATGTCGCCCGCATGGGTGCCCACCATGCCGCCGCCCAGAATCTTTCCGTGGCCCCGGCCAGCATGGCCGTCTCCTGATCCTGCTTCGGGTGAGTCGTCGAACAGCAGCTTGGTAAAGCCCTCATCGCGCCCATTGGCGATGGCGCGGCCAGAGGCCGTCCAGGGGAACAGGCC
>Ga0007791_10000309_pt1 | contig 14879 bp, 17 predicted proteins | sample CryBogmetaGMA05M_FD_60368 | JGI IMG/M metagenome (GOLD analysis project Ga0007791, IMG submission 60368) | Freshwater microbial communities from Crystal Bog, Wisconsin, USA - MA0.5M | ecosystem: Environmental > Aquatic > Freshwater > Lake | place: Crystal Bog, Wisconsin, USA | collected 2009-07-06 | reverse complement strand
ACCTGCTCTCAGTTTCCGACCACGGTCGATCCCAATCCATTGCTGCGGGGCCTGTGGGTGGCCTTGGACAACTGGGTAACCAGCGGCACATTGCCACCGGCCAGCGTCAACCCGAGTGTGAGTGCAGGGACCGCCGCCTTCATCCCGACCGACGGTGCCTACACCGCCCTGGGAATTGCTTCGGTACCGATCACCAGCCTCGGCTTCCCGAGTTTGCCAGGCGGCCTGAATCAGTATTCCGGCCTGGTCACCGTGCGCAACGCCTGGAACTTCGGAGCAAACTACGAGCAGGGCATCCTGGACGTCTTGCCTGGCAAGCCAACCGGGAAGTTCTACAAGGCCTCGGTGCCGAAAACCGACGCTTACGGCAACGACCTTGGGGGCATCGCACTGCCCGAGCTGGTCGCGCCGATCGGCTCCAACAGCGGTTGGGCCCTGCGGTCGGCGTCCTCCGGCGGCAAGTCCGATGGACTGGACGGGTGCGAATCAGCAGGCCAATTCGTACCGTTCGCCCTCGATGACGCGTCCAAGTTGGCGGGCGATCCCCGGCCGTCGCTGACGGCGCTGTACGGCAGCAAGGCCAACTGGGTGACCGCGCGAGTCGCGGCAGCCACGACGCTGGGCAGCCTGGGGCTGCTGCTGCCCAACGACGTTGCCAACTACAGGACGAGCGGGAACAACCCTCTGTACATCAACAGGACATCGGGCAGTGCAACGCCTCTGAACACCAACTACCCCACGTCCTATTCTTACGTGTGGCAATAGGCGGATCCTCAGGGGCGCTCGTCGGTCGTTGAAGGGCTTGCCTCATCAGGTCTGGGCGGCGCCATGAGGTGGTGGCACTACTGCCTCGGCTTTGCAGCGATCCTGGGGTCGGGCTACTGGGCCACGCACCTGCTCGGTGACGAGTATGTGTGCCGTGTCGAAGGCGACCGGCTCCGGTATGCCGATGGCGTCAAGGTCACCGAGCGCACCCGACAGGACGGGGCGCTCGGCTTTGAGCTGGCAATACCGCCATACCTCGATCGATTTCACCTGGACGCTCGCGGTGGTTTTCACGAGTTCCTCAACCCGGGCATCCGTTACGATCGGCGCAGAAGCGATCCTGTCACCGCCTATTTTGTTTATGATCAAACCGATCCGGGGACCGGTTTCAGGACGGTGAGCTCGCTGGTCTTGAACAAGACCAGTGGCGATATCAACCTGTTCCATCACAGATGGAAACCGCCCAACGGATGGGAGTCCTCGGATCTCTATGAATTCAAAGGGCATTGCCAACGCAAGTAAAGCCCTGAAAGCGACCCTCAGGGAGACTGCAATGAAGCGATTCGACGTGGCCGATCGGCCAATCACCGGCTATGAAACCATCGGCGTGACCCGGCTCACGCCCACCATCGGCGCAACACTTGATGGCATCGATCTGTCTCGACCGATCAGCGAGCAGCAGCTCACCGAGGTCAAGCGCGCGCTCGCCGAGCATCTGGTCATCTTCTTTCGCGACCAGAAAATGAGTATCGAGCAGCACAAGGATTTCGGGCGCCGCTTCGGCGAGCTGCATGTCCACCCGGTCTATGGCATGAAGGACCATCCCGAGGTGCTCGAGATCAAGGCCGACGAAAACTCAAAGGGCGTGGCCGGCGAGGTCTGGCATACCGATGTGTCCTGCGATGCCAAGCCGCCGATGGCCTCGATCCTCTACATGCACGAAGTGCCGGCCAACGGCGGCGGCGACACCCTCTTTGCCAACATGTATGCCGCCTGGGAGACGCTCTCGGAGCCGGTGCGCAAGATGCTCGACGGCCTGCGCGCGGTGCACGATGGCGGCTATACCTACGGCGTGCGTCAGAAGCAGGGTGCCGGCGACTATCCGGTGTCGAGCCATCCGATCGGGCGCACCCATCCGGTCACCGGTCGCAAGGCGCTCTATGTGAACAGCGGCTTCACCACCCGCATCGAAGGCCTGCGCAAGGCCGAGAGCGACGCCATCCTGCAGATGCTGTTTCGGCACATCGAACTCGATGACTTCAAATGCCGCTTTCACTGGGCGCCAGGCTCGATCGCCTTCTGGGATAACCGCTGCGCGCAGCATCTGGCAGTCTGGGACTACTTCCCGCATCGGCGCTATGGGCATCGCGTGACGATTGCCGGCGACACACCGGTCTGAGGGGATAAGATTCCGATCCCCCTCCTGGCATGAGACCGCCATGAACGCAGCGCGTCGCACCTTTTTGCTCGGCACCGCCTCGGCCGTGGTGTTTGCCAACTGCGGCCCTGGCGCACGCAGCCTGCAGGCGCAGGAACTGCCCTATCAGGCAATCAACCTCGACTGGACCGACAGCACGCGAGGCCGCGCGGTGCCGGCGCGGCTATATCTGCCGAATATCGCCACCCCCGAGCAACCGGTGCCGCTGATCGTCTTCTCGCATGGGCTCGGCGGCTCACGCAACGGTTACACCTATCTGGGCACGCATTGGGCCAGCCAGGGTTTTGCCAGCCTGCACCTGCAGCATGTCGGCAGCGACCGCAGCCTGTGGAGCAGCGGCAGTCCGTTTGCGCTGGTCTCGCGCCTGCAGGACGCGGCCAACGAGTCAGAAGCCATCGACCGCGTGAATGACCTGCGCTTTGCACTCGACCATGTGCTGGGCAGCGAACTGGGTGCGCGCCTGGACAGCCGGCGCATCGTCGCCGCCGGTCATTCCTATGGCGCCAACACCACGCTGATGGCGGCCGGCGCCACCGTGGCGCGCAATGGCAGCACGATCACTTTGCGCGACCCGCGGGTGAGTGCCGCCATCCTGATCTCGGCGCCGCCCTTCTACGGCGAAGCCTCGATGCGCCAGATTCTGGCGCCGGTGCAGATCCCGAGCCTGCACATCACCGCCACCGAGGACATCATCCGCGTGCCCGGCTACTACAGCGGCGCCGAGGATCGGCTCGCGGTCTTCGAGGCGGTCGGTGGCAGCCGCAAGATGCTGGCGGTGTTCACCGGCGGCTCGCACAGCATGTTCACCGACCGCACGAGTCCGGGCGGCGATCTGCTCAATGCGCAAGTCAAGACCGCGACCCGCGAGCTCACCAGCGCATTCATGAACCGCGTGATCGGCGGCAGCGATGACAGCACGCTGCGCGACTGGCCGCAGCGCTACGCCGCGATCGTGTCGCGCTTTAGCGGCACGGTCTGAACCCGTGTGACGCGATCCATGCAGTGCGGTTGATTGCAGCCTTCCGGCGACGCCGGACCGGTTTAGCGATGACACTCGGGTCGGCTCAGCGGCCCTCGAATTTTGCCGGACGCTTTTCCATGAAGGACGCCATGCCCTCCTTGAAATCGCGCGATTGAAAGAGCGGCAGCAACTGCAGATAGACATGGTGCACATGGTCATCAAAATTTTCGCTGGCTGACATGCGCATCATCCGCTTGGCCGCCTGCACCGCCAGCGGCGCATTGGCCGCAATCTCGGCGGCCAGCGCCTGCGCGGCCGCCAGACACTCATCGGCCGGCACGACATGCGAAACCAGCCCGAGCTCGAGGCACTGCGCGGCACTCAGTGTGCGACCGGTGAAGATCAGCTCGGTGGCTTTCGACCAGCCGATCAGGCGCGGCAGGATCCAGGTGCCGCCCGATTCGGGCACGACGCCGCGCACGGTAAACGACGGCGCCATCTTCGATTCGCTCGCCATGATGCGGATGTCGCAGCCAAGCGCGAGGTCCATGCCATAGCCGGCGCTTGAGCCGTTGTGCGCGCAGATGGTCGGCTTGTCGATGTGGTGGAGCACGATGGGCGGTGCTTCACGCAAATCGAGCGTTGCATTCATCGTGCCCTCGCCGATACCGCTGCCACCGCGCAGATCGAGACCGGCGCAAAAAAAGCGCCCCGAGCCGGTGATCAGAATGACCCGCACCTCATTGTCGGTATTGGCCTGCACCAGATACCGACTGATGGCGGCGAGCATCGGCCGCGTGATGGTGTTCTGGCGGTCGGGCCGATTAAGCCGGAGGGTGGCGATATGGTCGGCAACCGAATACAGCACTTCGTCGGTCTGGGTGGTGAGGTCAGTGGCAGCAGTACTCATCGCGTTGTCTCCTGAGGTCGAATGATGTGAAGTTACATGCCTCGTTGATGTGACGGTGCGCGCCTCGATGATGTGATGGCGCGCTTGCCGCTCAGCCCGCGAGCTTTGCCACCGCCCGCCCGATGCGCGCCACACCCTCTGCGATCTGCGCTGGGCTCGGTGTGGCAAAGGCCAGACGCAGCGTGCGAAAGTCGGGCTGGTCGCCGTAGTAGATGTCGCCCGGCACGAAGGTGACCTTCTCCTCGAGCGCCAGCGGCAACAGGTCGCGGGTGCTGAAGTCGGCCTCAAGCCGTCCCCACATGAACATGCCGCCCTGCGGAATATTGAAGGCCACCCGACCGGCCAGATGCCGGCCGATGGCATCTCGCATCGCGGCTGCACGCTCGCGATAGGCACCGGTAATGACCGGCAGATGCGCGGTGAGCCGGCCTGCGGCGAGATAGCGGTGCACGGTCATTTGCGTGAAGCCCGGGTTGGAGATGTCGTCGAGCTGCTTGGCCAGCATGGCCGCACGACGCAGCGCGGGCGGCGCAGTCAGCCAGGCCACACGCAGGCCGGGCGCAATCACCTTCGAGAAGCTGCCCAGATGCACCACCCAGTCGCGCGAGCCCGGCACCCGGTCGACCAGCGCAGCCACATGCGGCACCGGCTCGCCTTCGAAGCGCAGCTGGCCATAAGGATCATCTTCAACGATCACAAATCGGTACTCGACGGCCAGCGCCAGCAGCTTCAGGCGCCGCTCGATCGGCATGGTGGCGCCGCTCGGATTGGCAAAGGTGGGCACCACATAGAGCAGCTTTGGGCGCGGCACCGCCGGGTCGCGAAGCAGACTTTCGAGCTCATCCACATCAAGGCCCTGCGCATCGACGCCAACGGTGATTGTCTTCACGCCGGCCACCTTCAGCACGCGCAGCGGTCCGGTGTAGGTGGGCCGCTCGACCATGGCAGCATCGCCCTGCGCAAGCAGGGTGCGCACCAGCAGATCGAAGCCCTGCTGCGAGCCGCCGGTGACCAGTACGTCATCCGGCGTGACCGTGGTGCCGCATCTCGACATCCATTCGCAGATCGACTCGCGAAGCGCAGGCAGGCCCTCGGTTGGTCCGTACTGCAGACAGGCCACCGGCGCATCGGTCAGCGCGGCATGGGCCGCATCGCGAATGCCGTCGCGATCGAAGAGCTCGGGGCCAGGGTAGCCGCCAGCCAGCGAAATCATGCCGGGCACCGACATCATTCGCGAGAGCTCGCGCACCAGCGACTCACCGATATTCAGGTAGGCCGGATTGATGCGCGGGCCGGTGTCGGCAGCGAGCCGGTCGACAGGTGGCGGGGGCACCGAGGGTGCTGAAGCTGCTGGGGGCTGAGTGGTCATTGGCGTCGGGTTGTCACGGCAAAAGATTCACAGGGCATTCGGCACTATATCGGGCTGCTTGCTGTTCACCTGCCAGTCGCCGACTCACCGGCGGCAACGCGGCGCGCACGTTCGCGCTCGCGCCCAAGCAGATACAGCCCCGCCGCCAGCAGCAGCGCAATGCCCAGCCAGGCCAGGGCATTGGGCATATCCCCCCAGACCAGCCAGCCCAAGACCAGCGCGCACAACAGGCCGGTATAACGAAAGGGCGCCACCACCGAGAGGTCGCCACTGCGGGTGCTGGCGATGATCATCAGATAACCGGCCGACAGGAACACCGAGGCACCGGCCAGCATGCCAAGGTCGAACGCGCCCGGTGTCTGCCAGCCCTGAAAGACCGACAGCCCGCCTGCCATCAGCGTCACCGCCACCGCAGTGCTCAAGGTGATCGCAAGCGAGGCAATGCCGGGGGCGATGCGCCGCGTGGCCAGATCGCGCACCGCGTGCAGGAAGGTCGCCAGCAGGCACAGCAGGGAAAAGGCATTGAAGCCCTCGGAGCGCGGCTGAATCACCATCAGCACGCCGACAAAGCCGGCCCCGATCGCCAGACCCCGGCGCGTGTCGATGCGCTCACCGAGCAGCAGCACCGCAAACAGCGCAATGAACAGCGGCGAGGCCATGTTGATCGCGGTGGCATTGGCGATCGGCAGATGAAAGAGCGACACCAGATAGAAGATCGATGCGATGCCATCAATCGCGGCCCGCAGCATCACCGAGGGCTGGGTCAGCTCAGTCCTGCGCAGCGGCGTGCCGCTGATTCGGGCAATCACGAGGATCAGCACGCTGGCCATCAGGCCTCGCAGAAAAATCAGCTGCGCCGCAGGCAGATGCTGACTCACGATCTTGACCAGCATGTCATTGATGACGAAGCAGGCCATTGCACCGGCCATCAGCCGGATGCCGCGCAGGTTGACGTGCAACTCAGTCGCGTGCAATTCAGTGACGTGCGGCTCCGTGGTGTGCAATCAGCGACGTGCAATCAGCGACGTGCAATCAGCGACGTGCAATCAGCGACAGGCGATCAGCCCGCGGCGGCGGCAGACCGGCGCACGCCAGCCGCGATCCGATCGAGCATGACTTCGGTCGAGCCATCGACGAAGTTGGACACGCGGGCACCCACCTGATGACGACCGAAGGGATGGACCTCGCGCAGACCCTCGGCACCCATTGCCTGCGCGAGCGCCGCGATCTGACGATCAGCCATGCGGGTCGACAGCAGCTTGGCCTGCGCCGCCTCGATCTGGGCATCGAACCCGTCATCGATGCGCGACGCGGCATGCGCCACCATCAGCCGGCAGGCGGCAAGCTCTGCCGACGCTTCGGCCAGACGCCAACCCCATCCCTGATGCGCGGCGAGCGGCTTACCGAAGGTGGTGCGACGCTCGCCGTAGTCGGCGGCGATACGCAGCGCCTCGCCGACCATGCCACAGGCCATCGCCGCGATATAGGTGCGCGCGCCGTTGATCGAGGCCATCGCCGACTTGAAGGCCAGCCCGGGCGGCTGCAGCAATTCGTTGTCGGCCGCCAGATAGCCGTCGAGGGTGAAAGCGCCGGCACCGATGGTGTGCTGGCCGGCCAGATCAAAACCGGTCTCATGGATGAAACCGGCCCGACGGGCATCAATCACAAAGCCGGCAATCCCGCGCGGGCCGGCGCCGGCCTCGGTCTGGGCAAAGAGGATCACGACATCGGCGATCGGCGCGTTCACGATCCAGGCCTTGCGTCCGCTGATGCGCCAGCCGCCATCGACCTTGGTGGCCAGGGTCTTGATGGCACCGAAGTCGGATCCGGCATGCGGCTCGGTCAGCGCGGTGCAGCCGATCAGCTTGCCGGCGATCAGGCCCGGCACATAGCGGTCTGCGACCTCGGGCACGGCATCGCGCAGCAGCTTGAACGAGACGTTCTGGGTATTGACCAGCGACATCGCAAAGCCGAAATCAGCGGCGGCCAGCCGCTCGGTGATCTTCACCTTCATCGAAAACGGCAGGCCAAGCCCGCCGTCTTCGCGCGGCGCCTCGATGCCGCACAGGCCGAAGGCCGCAGCCTGGTCGATCGCCTCGCGGCCGACGCGCCGTTCGCGCTCCCAGACAATGGCGCCGGGCGCCACCACGTCACGGGCAAAGGCACTGACGCGCTCGAGCAGCGCGGCCTGGTCGATCTGATTGGTGAGGGCGTGGTTCATGGTCAGGGCAATCGGGTCGGTGGCAATCGGTTGATGTTACGCGAGGCGTGACAGCGCTGCGCCGGGCAGAATCGCATTGCCGGATCCGGGGATTCCGAGATACGGATTCCGACAGCAGGAATCCGAGATAAGCTCGCAGGAATGGCCCGCAACCGACGACGGCGCCACACGCCAATGCAGGAGACTCCATGCCGATCACCCTGTCTGCCATGACACCCGGCTTTGCCGCCGAGGTCGGCGATATCGACCTGGCCCAGCCGCTCTTGCCGGCCGATGAACAGGCGATTCGCGCCGCCTTCACCGAGTACGGCGTGCTGATCTTCACCGCCCAGACCCTCACGGTTCAGCAGCATCTCGACTTCGCAAAGATCTTCGGCCCGCTCGAGCGCAGCGTGGCCTCGATCATGCCGGGACAGGCGCTGCGGGTACGCGAAGAAATCGCCGACATCGCCAACCTCACGCCCGATGGCAAGGTCTGGGACAAGGACAACCGGCTGCGGCAATTTCAGCTCGGCAACCGGCTTTGGCACACCGACAGCTCCTTCAAGCAGCCGACCGGCTACACCTCGATGCTCTATTGCCGCTCGGTCGCACCGGTCGGCGGGCATACCGAATTCGCCGATCTGCGCGCCGCCTGCGATGCGCTCGATGCCGCCACGCTCGCAAAGGTCAACGGCCTGATTGCCGAGCACTCGCTGCTCTATTCGCGCGCACGGCTGGGCTTTACCGACTTCTCCGAGCCCGAGCGCATCGCCTTTGCGCCGCTGGCGCGGCCATTGGTGCGCACCCTCGCCGATTCGGGCCGACGCTCGCTCTATCTGGCCTCGCATATCGGCCGCATCCGCGGCATGGACGATTCGGCTGCGCAGGCGCTTCTGGCCCAACTCATTGCGCATGCCACCGAGCGGCGCTTCACCTACCTGCATCGCTGGCGGGTCGGCGACCTGGTGCTCTGGGACAACCGCTGCACCATGCATCGCGGCACGCCCTTTGACGACACGCGCTTTGCGCGCGACATGCAGCGTGCCACCACCTCAGACCGGCCGGATGTGTTCGCGCACGAGCTGGCCGCTGCCGGCCAGATGGCCTGAGCGATGACAGCGAAGATGGCACCCCTGCAAAGCCACGAGTTGCGCATCGAAGTCACCGAGAACGACCTGCCCGACGACCGCTTCTCGAACCATGTCAACAACGCGCGCTACTTCGCTTTCATCAACCGGACCTTCCATGGCTGGTATGTGGCAATGGGCATCCGCGACCGCACCCAGCCCTTTGCCGCGGTCATGGCCAGCACCACCTATGACTTTCTGCGCGAGGTGAATCCGCCGGGCGCGGTGCTCTGCCGCATCCGGGTCGACAAGGTCGGGCGCAGCAGCATGGAGCACACCGTCGAGATCTGGGATGTCGGCGCGCAAGCCGAGCCGCTGCTGGCCGGGCGCGGACGCGTGCGCCATGTCTGGATCGAGCGCGCGGCGCGGCAATCGCGCCCCTGGCCCGCCGAGCTGCTCGCCCGCTGCTGGGATGGTGCACCCCTTGATGCACCCCTTAGTGCACCCCTTGATACGCCGCTCATCACACCCCCCGTCAACAACGAATAACCGCAACCGGAGACCCGACGATGTATCTCACCCAAGCCCTTCACCGCGCGGTCCAGCAGCATCCCGAGCGCATCGCGGTGCGCTTTGGCGAGCGCAGCCGCACTTTCAGAGAATTTGCCGATCGCGTGGCGCGACTTGCGGGCGGTCTGCAGTCGCTCGGCATCAAGGCCGGCGACCGGGTCGCCATGCTCTCGCTCAACTCCGACCGCTACCTCGAATACCAGATGGCCGTGCCCTGGGCCGGCGGCGTGCTCAATCCCTGCAACACACGGTGGTCGGCCGCCGAGATCGTCTATTCGCTCGACGATTCCGGATCGACCCTGCTGCTGGTCGACGAGAACTTCCGCCCGATGATCGAAGGGCTGCGCCGCGATGCCAAGACGCTGCGCGAGGTGATCTATTGCGGCGATGCGCAGGCGCCTGCCGGCACCCATGATTACGAGGCGCTGATTGCCGCCTCAGCACCTGTCCCCGATGCAGGCAGGCGCGGCGACGATCTGGCCGGCATTTTCTACACCGGCGGCACGACCGGCTTTCCCAAGGGCGTGATGCTCAGCCACACCAATCTGTGCAGCTCGGGCCTGGCAATGCGCGCCGATGGTCTGGCCACCCCCAACGGCACCTATCTGCATGCCGCACCGATGTTCCATCTGGCCGACATGGGCGTGGCAATGCCGCACTGGATTGAAGGCAATTCGCATTCGATCGTGCCGGGCTTCAACCCGGAGGGGGTGCTCGACATCATGGCCCGCGACCGGGTCACCCATGTGCTGCTGGTGCCGACCATGATCCAGATGATGGTCGACCATCCGGCGATGAAGCAGTCGCGCGACCTGAGCGCGCTGCACACCATCGCCTACGGCGCCTCACCGATGTCGGAAGCGGTGATTGAGCGGGCCATGGCCGCGCTGCCGGGGGTGGGCTTCATGCAGGCCTACGGCATGACCGAGCTCTCGCCGCTGGCAACCATCAACCCGGCCTGGGCGCATACCGCCGAGGGCCGAAAATTCGGCAAGCTGCGGGCCGCCGGCCGCGCGAGCTTTTGCTGCGAGGTGCGAATCGTCGACACCGAGGGGCGCGAGGTGCCGCGCGGCACGGTGGGCGAAGTGATCGTGCGGGGCCCGAATGTGATGCAGGGCTACTGGAACAAGCCCGAGCAGACCGCAGCCGCCCTCAAGAACGGCTGGATGCATACCGGTGACGGCGCCTACATGGACGAGGACGGGTTCATCTTCATCGCCGATCGTCTGAAAGACATGATCATCAGCGGCGGCGAAAACATCTATTCGGCCGAAGTCGAGAATGCGCTGGCGCAGCATCCGTCGATTGCGGCCTGCGCGGTGATCGGCATTCCGAGCGAGCAGTGGGGCGAGTCGGTGCATGCGGTGGTGGTGCGCAAGCCCGGGCAGGACCCCACACCCGAGGCGCTGATCGCGCACTGCAAATCACTGATCGCCGGCTACAAGTGCCCGCGCAGCATCGATTTCGTGGAGGCCCTGCCTTTGTCGGGCGCGGGCAAGGTGCTCAAGACCGCGCTGCGCGAGCCGTTCTGGAAAGGGCGTACGCGCAACGTGGCCTGAGGCACGGGTCAGGCGGGAAGAAGCGCGCAGCGAGGAATCCGTGCAAGTTCATCCTGCATGGCCTCGCGCGCCAGCGCTGTGTCGTAGCTGGCCTGCCCACGCAACCACCAACCGTCACTGAGGCCGAAATAGCGGCAAAGCCTGAGGTCTGTATCCGCCGTGACCGCGCGCTTGCCGGCGACGATGTCACCGATCCGTTGCGGCGGAACCCCGATGTCCTTCGCAAGGCGATATTTCGTGAGGCCCAGAGGCTTCAGGAATTCTTCTTCGAGCATCTCGCCGGGCGAGACGGGCAGAACGGTACGCATGGCTGAACTCCTTCAGTGATAGTCGACAATCTCGACTTCGGCGGCACCATCTGCCGTCCAGACGAAGCACAGACGCCATTGCTCGTTGATGCGAATGCTGTGCTGGCCCCGTCGATCATTCTTGAGCGATTCGAGTCGGTTCCCGGGCGGAATTTTCAGATCATCAAGCACCGCCGACCAGTCGAGTTGCGAAAGTTTGCGAAGCGCGACTCGCTCGATGTTCACCCAGCGACGCACCCTGCGCCCCTCGAAGAGGGCCTTGGTGTCCTTGCACTTGAAACTTTTTATCGCCACGGGCCAATATTAACGTGAGACGTTAATATGTCAAGTCAGGACCCTGCATCCGAGGCGCTGATCGCGCACTGCAAATCATTGATCGCCGGCTACAAGTGCCCGCGCAGTATCGATTTCGTGGAGGCCCTGCCTTTGTCAGGAGCGGGCAAGGTAAGCTCGGCGTCAACTTTTTCCAGTCTCGCCAACCCCAGGAGCAGTCAATGACCCCGAATCAGCAGACCTGTTCAACCAGTGCCACCGACACCCAGGTGCCGCGCGCCCCTGACGCGCAAACGTCGACGACAAGACGGCGGGTCGTTCAGGCAGCGCTCGGACTGATCACCGGCGCGCCGGCATTCATCCACGCCCAACCCAAGCAGATCCGACTGATCGTACCGCTTCCGGCAGGTGGCGCTGCAGACGTTGCTGCTCGGTTGGCAATGGATTCGTGGACTCAGTTGACCGGCACGCCTGTGATCGTGGACAACAAACCGGGCGCCTCTTACCTCATCGGCATGCAAGCCCTTCAGATGGCGCCCACCGACGGCAGCGTCATGTTGCACGTCAATAGCGGCATGATTCCGCCGCAACTGACCTTCGGCAAGTACGACCTGCTCAAGCAGCTCACGATGGTGGGCAAGTTCGGCGCCACGCCCGCTGCGATATTTGTCAAGGCGGATTCACCCATCAAGACGCCCACCGAGTTGATCGCCCACCTCAAAGCCCGCGCAGGCAAAGCCAACTATGGCTGCATCCTGGGCGGGGCGGAGCACATCACGACGGTGCAACTGCTGCGCAGCAACAACTGTGTCGCAGAGGCGGTGGGTTTCAAAGGCGGCCCTGATTCAGTCACCGCGCTGGCGCAGGGCGAGCTCGACTTCTGCGTCACCGCCTTACCCCTGATGGTTCCGTTCAAAGGAAAAATCCAGCCGATCGCGGTGATGACCGACAAGCGATTCTCTCTGGCGCCAGACCTCCCATCCTTTCGCGAAACGCTCGGCAGAGCAGGATCGGCGCTGGAGTACTACGGTGGCTTCGCTTTGCCCTCCGGAACGCCGACGTCCATCGCGGAAAACTATTTCAGCACTCTGTCTGAAGCGGCCAAGAGCCCTAATCTGATCAACAGGCTGGCTGGACAAATGACGACTGCAGATGTTGCACCCGGTGCCGAACTGCAAAGATTGGTCTCGACCGATCTGCAGCAGTGGGGACCGATTGCTTCCGAACTGAACCTGAAGGCCAACTGAGCGTTCGTGGCGATCTTGTCAATCTGACCTACCGGTCAGGCCAGCGGCGTGGTGGCCCGCTTCAAACCCCCACCACACCGCGGCCGTCACCGCGTGCATCGCCCTCCAGATGCAGGCTGCATCCGATCAATTGCGCGGTGTGGGGCGGCTCGGCCAGCAGAATCGACACCGAGGTGTTCTCGAGTTTTTCGGGCACATCCAGCCCCTCTGGCAGATGCGCATGGGCGGCCAGGAATTCGCGGATGAAGAGGCCATGCGAGACCACCGCCAGATCGCCGCCCACCTGCTCGCGCATCGCGAGAATCCAGGTATAGGCCTGCGCGATGCGGGCGCGAAACTGGGCCATCGATTCGCCGTTGGGCGGGCCGCGATCGTCGTGAATCGGGTCGTAGGGAAGATCGTCGAAACGGCTTCCACGCAGATCGCCGAAATTGCGCTCGCCAAGCAGCGGTGACTCGACCACCAACAGACCGGTGGCCTTGGCAATGGCGTCAGCCGTCTGACGCGCGCGGGCCATGTCGCTGCTCAGGATCGCCTTGGGTGGCGCGGCCGCAAAACGTCGACCAACCGCCCGAGCCTGCTCCAGGCCTCGCTCGCCCAGCGGCGTATCAGGGAACTGCAGAGTGCGAGCGGCGTTGAGCGCAGTCTCGCCGTGTCTTACCAGGATGATGGTCATGAGCGTTTCGGTCGGTGGATGAGGCGTTGGGAGAGGGCGGCAGAGCAAGGCTACACTGACCGCAGACACCTCACCACCGGGAGACACGCAGCATGGCAATTTTCGAACTTCGCACCTATGACGTCGTCGTCGGCAAGATGGCCGATGTCGTCGAGCTCTACAAAACCCAGGGCTGGCCGGCGGTGGCCAAGCATCCGCCACGACTGGTGGGCTATTTCACCGGCGATATCGGCGCCATCAATCAGCTGGTGCATCTGTGGAAATTCAACGATGACGCCGACCGTCGCGCCTTCTGGGCGGGGCTGTTTTCCGATCCTGAATTCATGGCCTTTGCCAAGCAGCTTCGACCGATGCTGCAGCATCAGGAAAACAAGCTGCTGATGGCAGCACCCTGGGGGCCGACGCCCTGAGCCCTGAGCCCTGAGCCCTGAGCCCTGAGCCCTGAGCCCTGAGCCCTGAGATTCTGAACTTCAGAGGACGTGGCCGTTTTTCCCGGCTGCGTCCGCGGTGGCACTGCGCGAGCCGATCAATCGCGCTCGCGCCGCTCACCTGAATTTCCGGCCTTACCGGACGTCACGGCATCGCCCGATTTGCCTGACTCGCGCCCGCCCGAGCGGCCATGCTCGGGTTCCTCGCTCGCACTGCGATGGCAAGCCACGCAGTTGGTGAAGTCGGTGATGCCTTCCTTGCGGTGCTTGCGCTCCACATTCGCGACGGTGTGCTCATGGCAGCCGTAGCAGGTGTAGCGGCTGAACACATTGCCGAGATGGCAGGTTGCACACGGCGCGTTATGGTCGCGATCGAGCAGAAAATATTTTTCATGCTCGAAGGTAGCTGGCTTCCAGGCCGGCGGACGATGGCATAGCGCGCAGCCGGTGTTCAGGCCGCGATGCAGGTCGTTGACCGGTGCCGCATGGCAACTCTCGCAGCGCTCGCGGATCGCCGGGCGAAGCAGCTCGTGCGAGAAGGGCTTGACGCCACGCTCGCCCACCAGCCGCGGGCTGCTGTGATCACTGTGGCAAGCCATGCAATCCTGCTCGATCAGTTCCTGATGAAACGACAGCCTTGTGGTGGCTGCAATCGCTTTGCCGGTGGTCGTGCGCAGGCCGAAGTCGGCCACCGCGTGGCAACTCGCACAGCGCTGGGCCGACACACCGCGCAGGGGCAAATGACAGGCGAAGCAGTCGTTCGACAGGTCGGCATGGGCCGGCATCAATGCGCCCGGGCTGATCATCAGCCGCGGATTGATAAAGGCCAGTGCCACCACACCGATCAGGGCCACCGAGATCGATGCCATCAACCAGCGGCGGCGCAGCGCCCCCAGCCAGCCCCTGATCCGCAGCCACAGGGCATTCATTTCCAGCCCCAGAACAGACTGATGCCGATGATGTGCGCGAGCGCCAGCACACCGAAGGCGAGTGTGATCGGACGATGCAGGGCGCGCCAACGCTTGACGGTATCGACGGTCAGGCTGTCCCAGTAGAGCCGCTCATCGAGCGCCTCGTCCGACAGGCCGTCGCCGCGCAGCCGCTC
>Ga0007791_10000308_pt1 | contig 14931 bp, 19 predicted proteins | sample CryBogmetaGMA05M_FD_60368 | JGI IMG/M metagenome (GOLD analysis project Ga0007791, IMG submission 60368) | Freshwater microbial communities from Crystal Bog, Wisconsin, USA - MA0.5M | ecosystem: Environmental > Aquatic > Freshwater > Lake | place: Crystal Bog, Wisconsin, USA | collected 2009-07-06 | reverse complement strand
GCTGTTTTGACAGAAGACGCTTGATGGAGGCAGCAGTGTGAAAACTAGAGGCTTCAGTCTCCGGCGCGTCTTGTCGCGTCGTGATGCGATTTATTCCCGCGCGCTGCGGCCTTACTACGATGCACACCTAGTTGGCGAGACGATCACGGATGTCTGTGACGACATCTTGAAAGTGCTGCCACAGACGACTTCGCGTGACGCGTTGTTTGAGTCTCTTCGCGTGTTGGCTGGCACGCAGCTCACGCCACGGACCGCCAAGGCTCTCGCTTGGCGATTGGCCGGGAACGCGGAGCAGCTCGCGGCGGGTACGCCTGTGGTGCCCTGGACGCGGCAGATTCGAGACGAGATTGTGCCCGTGCGCGTCGAATCTATCCGGCCTGAAAAACGCAAAGACGTCGCGGGCTATACGCTTCAGTGTCGCGCGTTGGCTGGTACGCCGTGTCCGATGGTGTTTCCTCAGTTCATCAGCAAGCGCAGCTGTCAGGCTATTTCGCGCACGCTGGGCTTTTCGTCATTGCGCGGTAGCTACCCGTATTCGACGCCGTACTACTTCGTAAACCTGGTGTTCTTTGCGCACATCGAGGCCGCCCGGAGTCTTGATGCGCCGTACTTCAAGGACGTGAGCGGTTCGAGCAGTTTTGTTGCCGAGAATCGTACTAAGATCGAGGTGCGTTGTCGGGCGCGGCCCTGTCCGCGGGGGTTCTCCCACCAGTGTGTAAAATGCTGGATCGGCTATAACGAATGTCCAGCCGGAATCTACCCGCAGTCGCTCGTGGAGAAAGAATGCCCGCAATGTTCTAGTCTGTCGTTCTTTGAGCCGGACTCTGACAGTCTCGCGTGCATTAATTGCAGGAGCGCCCAGCGCCATATCGAACAGGGGTGAGCCATGTCGCAAGTCAACTACTGCACGGTCGTCTATGAGCGCTGGGAAACGTTCAAGCTGCTGGCAGAGAGTTTTTTGCGGCTGGCGGCGCAGCCCGGCAACGAAACCGATACGTTGTGGGTTTACGACTGGAATTCCGGCGGCAAAGATATCTATGCAGACTGGCCAGGTCGCATCCAGTTCTGCCCGGGTAACCAGCCGGGACATATCAACCGCGCCGCAGGCCGATCGCTGTCGATGGAATGCGCAGCCCCGCCCCCCGATTCGCTTGTGTTTTTCGTCGATTGCGATATGGTGCTTCCAGTTGATTTCTCGGAACGCGTCCGCAAATGGGTAAAACCGGGCGAGGCGTACTTTCCGATCTGCTACTCGCTGTACCGCGGCGCGCCTATGGTCGAAAACGGCAATGGCGCGCCTTGGGTGCCGGGTCCGACGAAGACAAACGGCTGGTGGCGCGAAACAGGTTGTGGCAATTGCGGCTTTGTTGCATCTGACCTTGAAAAAGTAGGCGGCTGGGATGCGCAGCGCTGGGGTACGCGTTACGGCCGCGAAGACGACGACATTTTTTTGCGCGCGTCCCAGACCATGAAAAACCTTAAACGTGAGCGCGTCCCTGGCTTCTTTCACCAGTGGCATGCGCGCACAAAAGAAGAACAAAACCCGTCACTACGGAGGAAAAAATGAGCATTGGCTTCAAGCCCAAAGACAGCAAGGGTCCGCACTACCATCCTGAGCGGGACTTTGCGTACATCACGCCGACGCTTATGAAGCAGGCGATCGAGAACATGTCGGCGCCGCGGAATCCTGAGTACGAAGACTGGAAGAAGTCGCACAGCATTACTGATGCCGAGATTGTTCTGGCCGCTGAGGCGCTGGCTGACGCGCAGACTGATTTCGTCAACGCCGAGGATCCTGTCACCAGCCTGCAGCAAGCGCTTCAACGGCGAAAGTTCTTCGACCTGCCGCTGCACGTCAGGATGTACATGATGGCCATGATCGGCGAAGTCATGGTCGGCGCATGGTTCACGGCGGTGCGCGAGGTTACGCAGGTCGGCGAAGAGTCTCCGGCGCAGAACGAGATGTGCCGCTTCTCCGCCGCCGTGCGCGAGTTTGCGGCCGCACAAGGCGCGCCGGTGATCAATGCAAACTCGACGGCTGAGACTGTGCTGGCGCGTCACGCGGTGTTGCGCGGGCGCTATGAAGAAGCTATCAAGCTGTTGCGTGATTACCGCGACCAAGTCGATCGGATTACGGCGCAGTTGGAGATTGAGCTGGCACGTACACCGTGGCAGCGTTTCGTGGATTGGATTCAAGGCAACTGAACGAAGGGGTTCACATTGGCCAAGTATCGGATGTACAAGGACGCCGAGGAGTTCGCGGGGAAACTCGGCAAGGCCCCTGACAACGCGATCCGTTGTCTCGGCATGGACTTGGGCAGCAACTGCGGCATAGCGATCTACGATTACGTCGCGGGTTCCCGTGTCCTGCAGGAAAACCTTCAGCTATTCCAGTGGGACTTGTCCACACAGGGCCTGGAAAGCGGCGCAGCCCGTTTCGTACGGTTGCGTGCGTTCTTGAACGCCGTACGGCCAGACGCGATCGCCTACGAAGATGTGAAGTACTCGCCGCCCAAAGAGTTCTTCCTCAACAAGAAGTTCGGTATTCCGGCCGTGTTGGCGCGCGTAGCCACAGCGTCCGAAGTGTTGGGCGGCTTGAAGGTCACCGTAGCGACGTGGGCGCAAGAGCATAACCTGCTCTCCAACGGGTACGCGATTGCCACGATCAAGAAGTTCGCCACCGGGAATGGCCGCGCGAGCAAGGAAGACATGATCGCCGCAGCTAATCGCACGCTCGGCACCGCGTTCGACCAGTCCAAGTACAAGACAGATGGACTGGACAACGTTTGTGACGCAGCTTTTGTGCTGCTCTTGTTGCTACAGAACGTTCGACAAAGTGCGCCACCAAAACAGGGAACGTAATGGACAGGCCCAGCAGTTTTCAAGAAGCCGACGTCATAACCAACGCGGACGCAATCCGGCAGCTGTCGTGTTCCGAGGCGCTTCGGCAACGGAACTCATCGCTGCGCCTGTTCACGCCCGCGCTGCTGGTCACGCACGGCGGCTTCGACCGCGACCCCGTGCAGGAGTTCGACGCACGGTGCCCGCTTCCGGCTGACAAGCGGCCCTTTTGTATCCAGCTGCGGCGGGACAACGAGCGCTTTTTTGACGGGCTCGGCGTCAAGCCCGCCAACGATCCGCGCTTTCGCGTGAACTGGGATCAGCGGCTTTACGCGATAGACGAGGAGAACATCGAAGACTGTTTCGGCTTTCTCGGCGGCATCGCGTGGTCGGACCCAAAGACGGGCGTATTCGCGTCCACGATGAGCTACGACCTTGTGATTCCCGACCCAACGTCGCGAACTGGTGAAATGCTGACGGTGAAAGTCTTCGGCGTCCTGTCAAACAAATTCGTGGCTTATCTGCATGACAGGCCAGGTGAACGACCACTTGCGCGCCGTGTTCCGTTTGATGGCACGGTGTTTCCGCGCTATCTGCCGCAGACCAACCTGCTGGGTGTTGCGCCGCAGGAAGATCCGCTTTCTATGAGGGACGACTGATGGCTAAAGAAAAGCAAGAATCAGCGGCTGAGGTGACCCCTGCCGCTCCTGAAAACACGCAGCAGTTGGAAAAGATATCTTTCCACCTGGCTATCCTGCAGCCTGACGGCAGTTACGTCACCGAGTCGTTTGAGACGCTGCCGGAGATTGTGGCGCGGATGAAAGACCTGGTTGACAAAGACGTGGCTGCTTACAGCTTTGCTGGCACGCGCATGCACGTTAGCAAACCGCCTTTTCGGCACCTGCTGACGCCGTGGGGCAATCACCCACTGTACGACGTCCCGGAAACGTTGGAACCCGATGACACCGGTTATCTCGGCGTTGACCCAATCGGTCTTTCTGCGCCTGCCGAGATCAAACCGTCAGCCGCGTCTCGCCAAACGCGCACGCCGGACATCTTCTCAGATGACGCAGGCGTTGGGCTTAACGTGTTCGACGACGTGCTCCCGCACCCCGACAGCAGCGGCTAAATCGCGCCGCTTATCCGGGCATATTCATTGCCCAGCTGGCTTCTTTTCTAGCGGGCATACCACAAACAGGGCCTATGCCCGAAAGGGGAGCGCATGACATGCGCATCGTTTCGTTTGAAGGGCGTCCGGTAAAGAAACAAAGCCGGACATCAGAAAACAAGGTCAAGATATTTTTCTACGATGGCTCCACAACGATTGTTAGTGGAGAAGAGTGGAAAATAAAAGCAGAGAGTCGGTTCTACGCTGACGGCGTGCGCCGCAGCGACATCGTTCGCACCACCTAATGAAGGTAGTAACAAGCATGAGTATGCAAGAGACCACGCACACCGATGGGTTGATCGCCAAGCAAGTTGCTCTTTTGAACGAGTTCGCTTCAGTTGCGAACATCCTCCGCGGTGTTGCCGCGGTCCTCTGGTTGCCCGGGATGCACCAACGATTCGATGGTAAGCCGCGCGCTGTGAATGCGCGTCGGCGGCCCCTCGCCGTGGCGATGGAGGTCACCGACAGCGGCGGGCTGTCGCTTTCGGGCGCCGTGTCGAGGCCGAAGGAAGGGCGCATGCGGTACGACGCGCTCTTTCGGTATGAGTTCACGCAGCCGATGATGGCTGACGCTCGCGGAGAAACGTTGTCCGCGCGCAATGTGGTCATCGCGCATAGGGGGCTTAACCTCCTGACGGCGCTTGTTCGTTTCGGCAAGCGGCTGCAGAGCATGCGGTCGCCGTGGCACTTTGCGCACCCACGGCACCCGGAATTCCTCGTCCCGTTCAATCCGGGCGAGGAAGTGCTCGACGATGCCAAGCTCTCGGAGCTGGCTGCCGAGATGTCCCCCGAGCTGTGGGAGACGTATCGGTCGTTGCTGGCGCAGGAACTGGTTGACCGGAAAACCATGCCGGGGACGGTTCTCGTGAACTCCCGGATCGTACCGGACGAGATCATCGAGAAGGCGGTCGAGCAGGTCGCCGGTTTCGAGGATTACTCGCCGGTGCTGGGTCTGCCGCAGTGGAATCCCATTGCGGCTCTCCACGAGATGCCCAACCCCGCCGCGGCAATCCTGTCGCGCCGAGGGATCGAATCCGTGGAGACGACGGACCAGGCTACGCTGGAGAACGTGGCTGACGAGTTCCGAAAGGTTGTCTTGCTCGGCGAAAGGCTCGCCGATGAAGAGATCTTCGATGCGCTGCTCAACCCCGGTTCGCCGGTCCGTTGCGCGGCTGGTGTGGACGGCATCGCGGTTGACCGCGTCATTGCTGCCATGCGCTTGGCGGCTGGGCATTCGCGTGCCCGCGGCGAAGCCACGAACGATGACCTGCTGAAAGCAGCCCGGAACCCGTCCGGGCCGCTGTACTTGTCGCAGCTCTCTGCGACTCAGATCGTCCTTGCGGAGGATCTGATGCAGCTCCCGGCTCCGTACTGCGGCAACTTCCTGCCGCAGCTCGACTGGGCGCCCCGTAGCCGCAACCCGGTGACGGTGACCTGATGCCTAGGTTTGTACTTGACCTCCCCGGTGACCCATTGCAGTGGCTTCTGTTACAAGACGCCTATCCGCACATGTGTCCGCTTTTTCCGGAAACGGAGAAATACGGGTTGGTCTGTGCACAACTTGTCGGCGGGAGTGTTTCCGCGGAGGTCGTTACTTCCGCGGAACACCTCGCCGAAGTGTGCGGAGCTGGGTTGCCTTTAGGCCGCCTGTATTTCCAGATTCCCAGATCTGCGCTATACAGAGTGTGCCCGGCGCTCACTCCAGACACATTTGGGGAGGAGCGGGGTTAACCCGCTCCTCCTTTTTTTTAGCTATCAGAGGCTCTATGGCGGACACGGAATCATCCAATCCAGCTGAAGTGCGCCTTGGAAACGGCCGGTCTATGGCTGATCTGATGCGCCCGGGCCCGCATAAATTGCGTGGTGTTGTCGTAAAAGCCACACCGGGCGGGGTGGTTGAAAACTGCGATCCGCACGACCGGTCTCGGCTTGAGGTGCACATCGAGCCGGAAGGTGGAAACGCCACGTTTACACTGGACAAGGTTACGGACAATGCCGTGACACAGGCGCTGGCAATTGCGCAAAAACAAGTTCAGGGCGGAAATATCGAGGCAATCAGGGAGCGCGCAGCTGTGGCTTTTGAACAACTGGCCAAACTTGCTAATTCCGGCGTTGTGGCGCGCGCGCCAAAAACAGCCAGCACACAAGCCGCCCGAGACCGAGAAGCCGACAACCGGCGGGCGCTCGCGGCGGTTTATCATGACAATGGCGAGAGCCCGCCTGTTGACGAAGAAACTGCGGCTTTAGACGCGCTGCGCGCTGAAGCGGCGGCACTGGCTCCTATGCGGGACACGCCGCCGATCGAAAAGATTGATCGGAGCTACAGCCCAATGGCCGCGTTCGGCCTGAAGAAAGCACCCATGGTCGCAAGCAGCCCGCCGGTCATTGCAAAAAGCGCCGCGTCTGGTCCGCCCCTCAAGCTCGTCTATTTCGAGAAAGAAGGTATTGGGACCGTACCGGCGTTCTTTCACGATGTGCTGGTGCATGTCTCGCGGCCCGAACCCGACAGCCCGGAAGAGACTGGCTTTATCGTTCTGGTCTATGACGTACGGTTTGAGCAGTCTGCTGCGCGTTGGTTTCCGCCGTCAAACGATCCTTATCAGCGTCCGTGGGCGGCCAAGATCAGCGACGACAACCGGCTGTATCTTGTTCATACCACGGGATTTCAGTACATTTATGATTCGCGCGAGTACTGTGTGCTCAGCGTGGAAAAGGCGATGTGGGCGTCGGAAGGAGCCGAGTGATGGAAAAGCATGGAGCAATCGAGCCCGGTGTGACACCGCCGGAGCACGAAGACACCCAGGCCATAACGACCAGCAAAGAGGCCACTGCCCGCCCCGCAGCGCGCGACGCAGCGGCCCAGGCTAGCGCGCTGGACAACGATTTCCGCAAAAATGCGGCTGAAGCGGCACGGAAGTCGCTCTGACCCTTCACGCGCATGAGGCGCTATCGTGCTTACTCTGAACGGCGGAGACGGTAATTCTCTCGGTCGCGGCGCAATTGCAGATACGCGCTTTCCCGACCCGTTTTGCGACGTGGCTTCGCTCTCCATGCCGGAGAGCATTCAGGTTGCGCTGCGGTGGTGTGAATACATCGCCAACGCCAACGGACCGTATCGCGAAGCCCTCAACCGCGTGGTGAGCTACTTCATCACCGACGTTGAAGTTGGCGATTTGGGCGAGAACACGATCGGCCGCGAAGAGAAAGAAAAATACCGCGTCTTTCTCGAAGACACGCTGGGCATCAAGAACGCGCTGCATGTCGTCGCCCTGGACTATCTCATCTATGGCAACTCGTTCACCAGCCTTTTGATCCCGTTTCGTCGGTATCTCTCCTGCAAGAAGTGCGGCTTTGAAGCGCCGCTGCGCAAGGTCTTCAACTCCAGCGCGTTCAACTTCAAGTGGCAAGAGTTTCAGTTCCACGCGACCTGCCCACAGTGCCAATACTCGGGCGTCTGGCATCACATCGACCGGCGCTCGGGCGAAGCGGACGACATCAAGGTCAAGCGCTGGAGCCCGCACGAGATAGATATCATTTGGGATCCCTACAGCACCGAATGCGTGTATGTGTGGAAAATCCCCGAAGAATATCGCCAGTTGATCAAAGCCGGGTATTTGCATCACCTGGAACACGCCAGTTGGGAAGTAATTCAGGCGATCAAAGACAACCAGAACCTGATGTTCGACAAGGACGTCATCTACCACGCCAAAGAAGAAGCTCCGGCGGGCATGCGCAATCGCGGCTGGGGCATCTCGCGCATTCTCGTGAACTTCCGGCAGGCGTGGTATTACCAGATTCTGCAGCGCTACAACGAGGCGATTGCGCTGGACTACGTGGTGCCGTTTCGCGTGCTGACTCCGGCGGCCAGAAATGGCGACGGGCAAAGCGGTGACCCTGTCCACACGATCAACCTATCGAGCTTCAGCGCGCGCGTGAACGCCATGGTGCGCGCCCGACGTGTCGACCCGGCCAGGTGGAACATTCTTCCGTTCCCGGTGGATTATCAAGCGCTTGGCGGCGATGCGACACAGCTTGCGCCGAAAGACCTGATCGACCAGGGTTTTGACACCCTGATGAAGTGCATCGGCATGCCGGTCGAACTCATGAACGGCACGTTGAGTTTCCAGGCTGCGCCGTCAGCCTTGCGGCTGTTCGAGGCTAACTGGAGCCATCTGCCGCATAACTTGAACATCTTTCTGCGCAATCTCAGTCAGCGTGTTTCAACCGCGATGTCGTGGGAACCCGTCACGCTCAAGCTGCAGCGTGTTACGCACGCGGACGACCTCAACCGCCAGATGGCCAAGCTCCAGCTCATGCAGGGGCAGCAGATCAGCAAGACCACGGGCCTCAAGTCCGTTGGCCTGGACTACGAGGAAGAGACAAAGCGCATGCTCGAAGAAGAGCGGATCTACGCCGAAGAGCAGGCGCGAATGCAGGAAGAGATGGAGCAGTCGCAGCAAATGCAGTCTCTGTCGCAGCAGGCCCAGATGACGCAGGGCGCAGGGGATCCCGGCGCAAGCGCCACGGGCATGCCCGGCCAGGCTCCGGCAGGTGGCGATCCCGCGGCTGCGGGTGGCGGTCAACCCGGTGCGGCACCTGCAGGCCCGCCGCCGAGCCCTGTCGATCAGTTTATGGCGCAGCGGCAGAATTCGCCGAATGTGCCCCGAAGTCCCGAAGACATGCAGTCTCAGGCGCAAGTCCTGGCGCAGCAGATTCTCCAGCTGCCCGAGAGCCAAAAGGACAGCGAGCTTATCAAGCTCAAGCGGTCTGACCAGATGATGCACTCGCTTGTGTCGAGCATGATCGAAGACATCCGGCAGCAGGCCAAGACGCAAGGCGGCGCGCAGTTGATGGCGCAGCAGTTCGGTCAAGGCCAACCACCGGGATAACGCTCAATGTGCGTCGGGATCTACACCCATTACGCGCATTGCGACCAGGCCTACTTTGCAGTTCGGCTGGTCGAGTACTTACGTACTAAAGGCGCTGCGTTTGATATCTATTCAGACAATTCGCCCGGGCGTTTGCGCCTCCCTTATGACAACATCGTCAAAGACAAGAGCACGGTGAAGTACACGCATTGGGCCCGCGGATGCTCGACAGTTGTCTGGACACACGTGCCGAGCATCGAGCAGCTTGACTACGCGCGGCGCCACGGCATCCGCACGATTGTGGTGCCGATGTGGCAAGAACTGGCAAAGCCGTTCAAGAAGTCATTGAAACGCGCAGACAGCGTAGTAGCGCTGACTGACGCGTCGCGCGAGCTGTACACCGACATCTACCGGCTCAGCAACGTCACGCTGATTCCGTTTGATGCCGGGCTGCCGCTGACAAAGAAAGACGCGCCGGTTAACGAGCGGAAGATTAGGCTGTTCTTGCCGTGGTTTGACCGCAACGCCCGGTGCTCGTCTAGCGCGCTTTTGAGCGTGCTGTCGTTTTTGCTAGAGCGCATGCCGGAAGCGCACCTCACAGTCGCGGTGAACTCAAGCCGCTTCGGGCCTGCTGTTGCCCGGTTTTTTGAGCGGCTTGGCGAACGGACCGACAACCGTGTTGTGCTGCTGCGCAACGTTCCGCTCGTGAAGCGGCCCTCGCTTTTTGCGAACGCGGACCTTACGATCTGGCCAGCTGAGTGCGACAACTACGGTTACTGCGCGCTCACAAGTCTCGCGTCTGGCACACCCGTGTTGTCGATGGGTGTACCGCCTCACGCCGAGTATTTGTACCAGGACGTGAACTCGATCATGGTCAAGACAAAGGCCGACTACGACGACAATGGTGTCCCTCACGCGGTACCCGACTACGGCATGTTTTCAGCGGCGTTGCAAGAACTCATCGCAGAGCCGTGGCACATCAATGCCATGCAGAAAAAAGTGACGATGAACCTTGCTGCCAGGCGCGCCACGTTCGAGCGCGGGTGGCAAACGCTGCTACAGCTGTAATTTCTGTTCAAGCACATGGAGGTGCTGATGCGCGCCGAACAAAAGCTGGAAACGACGGTTGAGTTTGCAAAGCAGTACTATCAGGCGCAACCGTCGATTCACAATTGCACGTTAATCCAGCATTCAGTCTCCGTCGCGCGCCTGGCCGAGCAGATCGGTGCGAGACTGTACCAGGATGTGCGCGAAGACTACATGTCGGAGGAAACAAAAGAGAGCGTGGCGATCATGGTCCACGGCGCTATTTTGCACGACGTGATCAACGTGGGGCGCTGTGCGTTTGAGCACATTGCCGAGCGCACCACAGTGCAGGTCGCCGCTATGGTGGCTGACCTCAGTCGCGACTTCAGGCTTGTCGAAACCAAACGCGACATGGAGTTCCGCGGACGGCTGTCGGCAAGTACGGTGGGCACGCAGATCGTGGCGGTGGCTGACATAATCTGCACCGCGAAAGAAGTCGTGACGATGCTGAACGATGTCGGGGCGCCCGCCACCTCGCGCGCAAAAAAGCTCTTGATCCAGCTCGATGGCGATCTCTTGTCGATTCACGCAGCGAGTCGGTTTTACACGCTTCGGCTGTATACTCACGCGGCCAGGAATCTCTTGCAAGACGCCAGCAAATTGATAAAAGAATGTCGCGGGAAAGCACGCGCCGCTCGTGCTGCCACGGCACTCGCCGAACGCATCTGCGCAAGAAAAGCGGCCGAGGTCGAATTGCCTGCCAAACCCGTCAAGGAGAAGCTCCGTGGCAAAAAGCGCGTTGATTGATTCTGTTCGCGATGACTATCTGAAAGCGAACCCAGACGCCTGTCCCGAGAAAGTCGCCCGGTTTTGCCAGTACATGACTGACTGGCTGGCGGCCCGTGGCATTGTTGGGATCGGCCACATCGACCAGGGGCTGGCACTTCGTATGAGCGACGGGTCCGAAATTGGGCTGGTGGCCTACGAGACGCAGCCAGGTTCGGCGCAGACACCGCCTGTCAACATCACCACCGTCAAAGCTACGCCCAGAACTGGAATTCTGGGCGATTCCCCCGCGCATCAAATCACCGGTCAATAGATATCTATCCAAAGGAGGTTTCCCTGTGTTTGTCTGTTTCGAGGGCATCGACGGCGTGGGCAAGACCACGCAAGCCACCATGCTGATGGACCGCATCCGGCAAGATGGCGGCAAAGCAGAGCTGGTGGCGGATCCGGGCACGACAGCGCTTGGGTTGGCTGTGCGGCAGATTCTGTTGCATTCTGACGAGCCGATGACCAACATGGCCCAAATGCTGCTATTCTCCGCCGCCCGGGCTGAACTCGCCGCGCACATCAAGAGCCGGATGGCTGAAGGCGTGACGGTGATCTGCGATCGATGGCTTTTGTCCACGCTGGTCTACCAGGGCGTACTCGGCGGTATTGACCACGCGCTGATTATGGACATCTCTCGGAAGACCGCGCAGCTCAATCCGCGGTTGTGCTTTCTGCTTGAACTGCCGGTTAACGAGGCCATGAAACGAGTTGGCAAGCCCCGAGACCGGTACGAGCGTCGCAGTCCAGAAGACTGGCAGCGAATGCACGAGGCGTACCAAGATTTCACAGATCCCTTACCGAAGCACTCATTTGAAGTGCCGTACAGGTTCGGTACGACCGTAGTTAAGCGAATTGACGCGTCATTGCCGGTGGAAGAAGTACACGCACACGTGTATGCGCGGTACCTCAAAGTGGCTGACCGAGCTTCAACCGCTAACTAAGGAGCCGACGCGTGTCACAGCTTTACTTCAATTTTGCAGGGTCAAAGCCGTCAGTCTGCACGGGCAAAAAACGCGCAAAGAAGCAAAAGCAACGTGAGTTGCGCGTAGATGATGTAACGGCTGAAGACCTGCGTGATCTCTGCGTGCTTCTGCATGATCTGGCCAGGAAACACGTTTCAGCCGCCAATTTCCAGGATTTCAACACACGACAACGGTGCACAAAGTTACTGGAAACTCTCGGCGTTTTGAGTAGCGGCGCAGCAGACACTTGCGCCCGAGCCATTGATCATGACGCTACGCTGGTCTTGCGCTCGCCCCCATATCGTCGTTTGCGCGCGCACGCGATTGCTGGGCTGGCCACCGTCGCGGATCTAGCTGGTCGGGCGCCAGGAAAAGGTACCCGCGACTACCAGCGCGGTGTACGGGAAGCGTTTCAGCAAGCCAGCAACATCGCCGCGGTGTTTCTGGACGAGATCGAAGACAAGTATCGTTCCAGGTAGGAGTGTTAACGTGTCAGTCGTGCAGCAGTCAGACAATTTGATCGAGATCCGCGCGAACCACATGGCGATTCAGCCCGGCGAAGAACACTCGACCGTGCTTGCCGAGGTCGGCACTTGGAAGACAGATACGGGTAATACGTCCGGGGTTTTAGTCGATATTCAGGGGGATATCGCTGCGCTTTTATCGGCAACGGACGCCCGCAAACTGGGGCGTTGGTTGATGCGCGCGGCTGAAGAATTGGACGGAAAACCTGCGCAGGACAAAAAAGGCCGGGCGCGGCGGCACTACGAAGTTGACGACGACTGACCACCCGGTAGAGCAATTTTGTCGTTTTGGGCCAAACTACTCGCTGGCCGCTTTTGATATCATAACGCGATAAAGTCGCGAGATTTGGCCATGCGCATCAAGAAAATAACAGAACTTGAGCCGAAAGCTGATCTTAAGCTAACGGACATCGTCCCGATTGTGGACATGGACGTAGCCCGGCGGAAGACTAAAAAAACAACGATTCAGGACATTGCGGAGGTTATTGACGCCGTACCTAGCGCGTCAAAAGGGCAGGCTGGCGGTGTTGCCACGCTGGACTCGAACTCGCGCATTCCGGACGCGCAGCTGCCCGGGCTAGCTGTCACAGAAACGTTCAATGTTGGTTCACAGTCGGCGATGCTTGCGCTTCCGGCGCAGATGGGCGATATTGCTTTACGTGAAGACGTCAGCAAAACGTTCATTTTGCAAGGACAGAATCCGACGGTACTCGACAATTGGGTTGAGTTTTTGATGCCTGCTGCGTCGCAAACGCTGGCTGGTTTGAGCGACGTGGATGATACAATACCACCAGACAGAGCCGCGCTTGTTTACGACCCGGACACGCAAACTTGGCGCGCCGCAAAGCTTGAACGGCTTACTGACGGCGGCGCTTTCTGACTTTTAACAGCAACGGAGTGCTTTCATGGCCAACGTCATTCGTATCAAGCGGCGTACATCTGGAGGTTCTGGCGCACCTTCTTCGCTCAAGAACGCCGAGCTGGCGTTCAACGAAGTCGACCAAAAGCTCTACTACGGCAAGGGCGACGACGGCGGCGGCAACGCAACGAGCATCATCACGATCGGTGGTGTGGGCTGGGATACCGCCCCGGATTTGTCGGGCTACGGCGCGCTCGCCGGAAACAACACGTGGACCGGCACGAACACGTTCAGCGCCACCAGCACGCTCGATATCGCCGGTGCGTGGAAGATTGACGGCACTAGCGTCCTGACCAGCGCCGCTGAACTCAACGTGCTCGATTCGGTCACTGCGGGCACGGCGTCTGCGAGCAAGGCGCTCGTTGTCGACGCCAGCAAGAACATCAATCTCGGCACGGGCGGCCTGACTTCGGCTACGGTGACCACGACAGGTAACGGCTCGGTTGGCGGCGATCTGACGATCACCGGCAACCTCACGGTCAACGGAACGACCACGACCATCAACAGCACGGTCGTCACCATCGACGACCCGATTTTCACGGTGGGCGGTGATTACGCGCCATCGGTCGACGACAACAAAGATCGCGGCGTTGCGTTCCAGTGGCACAACGGCACTGCCGCCAAGCTCGGCTTCTTCGGCTACGACGATAGCGCGAGTGTGTTCACCTTCGTGCCCGATGCCACGATCACCGGCGAAGTCGTGGCGGGCACTGCGGGCGACGTGGCCTTCGGCAAGGTCAATAACGTCACGATCACCGCGCCCGCCTCGGCCGCTACGCTCACGCTCGGTTCCGGCAAGACGGTCGCTATCAGCAACACGCTGACGTTCACAGGCACTGATTCCAGCTCTGTCGCGTTTGGCGCTGGCGGCACGGTGGCTTACACCGGCGGCACGCTGGCGCAATTTTCGGCTACGACGTCTTCGCAGCTTGCTGGCGTGATCTCGGACGAGACCGGCTCGGGCGCGCTTGTGTTTGCCACAAGCCCGACGCTCGTGACGCCGGTGCTTGGTACGCCCACCAGCGGCACACTCACAAACTGCACTGGGTTGCCCATCAGTTCGGGTGTGTCGGGGCTTGCTACCGGTGTTGCTACTTTCTTGGCTACTCCGTCTAGCGCTAACCTCATCAGCGCCGTCACTGACGAAACGGGTTCTGGTTCGCTTGTGTTTGCAACGAGCCCCACACTCGTTACACCACTGCTCGGCACTCCCACGTCGGGCACGTTGACCAACTGCACAGGGCTGCCTATCAGCACGGGCGTTTCGGGTCTTGCTGCAAACGTTGCCACGTTTTTGGGAACGCCAAGCTCGGCAAATCTTGCGGCGGCGGTGACCGACGAAACCGGTTCGGGCGCGCTGGTGTTCGGCACCAGCCCTACCATCACGACTCCGGTCATCACGTTCTCGACCAGCGCTGCGATCACCGCGGGCACGAATGCACAAGGCCAGGGCGCGTTGACAAATGACGTCAACGTGATCACAACTGCCGCAAGCAATCCTTCTGGCGTTACATTGCCCACCGCCACGGTCGGGCGACGGCTGGTAGTCATCAACAAAGGCGCCAACGCCGTTAACGTGTACCCGGCCACAGGCGGCACAATCGACGGGCTTTCTGCAAACGCGGCGATCTCGATTCCTGTTAACGGATCAATGGAATTCAGTGCGTCAAGCACGGCACAGTGGTATTCATCTGCAAATGACGCATTTGCTGCGCCTACGCTCGGCACACCGACATCCGGCACGCTGACCAACTGCACCGGCCTCCCTGTTAGCACTGGTGTGTCGGGG
>Ga0007791_10000307_pt1 | contig 14982 bp, 13 predicted proteins | sample CryBogmetaGMA05M_FD_60368 | JGI IMG/M metagenome (GOLD analysis project Ga0007791, IMG submission 60368) | Freshwater microbial communities from Crystal Bog, Wisconsin, USA - MA0.5M | ecosystem: Environmental > Aquatic > Freshwater > Lake | place: Crystal Bog, Wisconsin, USA | collected 2009-07-06 | reverse complement strand
ATCTGCGCTGTGGGCTTTAATGGCCTGTCGGCGTCGACCCTTGGTGCCGGCTTTACCCAGGTGGCCTTCCGTCTGCAGATTGGTCCGCAAATCATCAGTCAGGCCGTGACACTGGCTCTGATTATCGGCCTAATCGGCGGGATTTTTCCAGGCTGGCGTGCCGCCCGACAAAAGCCGCTGCTGGCCTTGGCGGCCTAGTGGATCACCCGCCACCGCCACACCAGGGGAGGGCGGTGGTCGCCTGCAATGTCTTGCCGTCCAATAGACTGCGGAATTGCCATTTGGTTTCGGAAGCACCGCTCAATGCCAATGTCGGGAGCTTTGCCCTGCAACTGGTTCGAAACTTTCACGTTCAGCCGGGCGATCCGCGGGTGAAGGACGGTCGGATCGTCATCCACCTGCAGTTCAAGATGCCCGAGGCGGAAGACCCACGATAAAATGTTTCCGTTGACGTAAACGTCATCTTCCCAAGGCGCAGACGTTTCGCTATGGATGCATCGCTTATTTTTACGCTGTAGGCGTACGCGTCAGGGAGCCCCGACATGAACCTCGACTTTTCTGCGGAAGACAATGCGTTCCGGCTCGAAGCACGGACATTCATCGCTGAGAATTATCCCAAAGCCCTGCGGGAGAAACAAGACCGCGGCGAGACCCTCTCCAAAGAGGACCATCTCTCCTGGCATCGTATTCTGGCCAAGAAGGGGTGGTCTACGCCGTCGTGGCCCGTAGAATTGGGCGGAACCAACTGGACCCCGACCCAGAAGTATATCTGGTCCGAAGAGCAAGCCCTGGCAGACACCATCGGCATCCTGCCCTTCGGTGTCGCCATGCTGGCTCCTGTGCTTTACACCTTCGGAACGCCGGAGCAGAAAGCCAAGTTCCTGCCTGACATTCGGGACGGCAAAATCTGGTGGTGCCAGGGTTATTCAGAGCCAGGCGCCGGGTCGGATTTGGCTAACCTCAAAACGAAGGCCGAACGCTTCACCGCCGACGACGGCAAGGAATACTATCTGGTCAACGGTCAAAAGACCTGGACGACCCTGGGCCAGCACGCCGATTGGGGTTTCTTCCTGGTCCGCACAGACCCAGACGCCAAGCCACAGGCTGGGATCAGCTTCCTGCTCATCGATATGAAGTCGCCTGGCATTGAAGTCCGCCGGATCACGACCCTGGAAGGTGGCCATGAGGTCAATGACGTGTTCCTAGACAATGTGAAGGTGCCGGTGGAGAACCGCATCTTCCACGAGAACCAGGGCTGGACCTGCGCCAAGGCCCTTCTGGCTCATGAACGTTCGGGCATTGCCGGGGTCGCGCGATCCAAGCGTGGTCTGGAGCGGATCCGCGAAATGGCGTCGACAGAAATGTCGGATTTGGATGGCACCCTGCTGATGGACCCGTTCTTCCGCCGGAAGATCGCCGAACTGGAAATCGATCTGACCGCCCTGGAATTCACTGAATTGCGGACGCTTGCCGGCGAAAGCAGCGGCAAGGGGCCTGGTCCGGAGAGCTCCATCCTCAAGATTAAGGGGACGGAAATTCAGCAGCGCCTGACCGAGCTGGCGCTCGAGGCTGCGGGTCATTATGGCGCACCCTTCCTGGGTGAAGCTGGACATAATTCCGGGGTTGGGCCGCTACACGCCCTCGACACCGCCGGGGATTATTTCAATACGCGCAAGACCTCGATTTATGGTGGATCAAATGAGATCCAGCGCAACATCATCGCCAAGATGGTTTTGGGCATCTAAGACCCTTCGAAACACCGAAAACCCACGAAATGCCGCCTCGTCACGGACGGGGCGGCGAACGACCCGAGGAAACCATGGATTTCAGCTTCACCGACGAACAGTCCATGCTGCGCGACACCGTCGCCAGCTATCTGGCCGACAATTACAGCTTCGATCAGCGCCGCGCGGCTCTCAAGGCCGAGCCGGGCTGGCGTCCTGATGTCTGGAAGGCCTTTGCCGATGAGCTAGGCATTTTGGGTGCGGCCTTCTCTGAAGAGCAGGGCGGCCTAGGCGGCGGTTACACTGAAAACATGGTCGTCATGGAAGAGCTCGGGAAGTCCCTCGTGGTCGAGCCCTATCTGCAGACGGTTGTCATCGGCGGCGGCTTCCTGAAGCACGGTAAGCCAGCAGGTGCAGATGAGCTTATCGGCAAGATCATTGCGGGCGAGGCCATCATCGCCTTCGCTTATGCCGAACCCCAAGGGCGGTATAACTGGGCAGACCTGAAGACGTCGGCCAAGAAGGACGGCTCTGGATATGTCCTAAACGGCCATAAGGCTGTGGTGATCGGCGCACCCTATGCCACTCACTTCATCGTCACCGCTCGAACGGCTGGTGGCCAACGTGAAGCAGAGGGTGTTTCGGTCTTCATCGTTGAGAAGTCCGCCAAGGGTGTCACCACCCGGGACTATCCGACCGTGGACGGTTTCCGCGCCTCGGAAGTCTATTTCGAAAACGTATCCGTCGGGGCCGAAGCCCTGGTCGGCCCTGAAGGCCAGTCCCTACCGCTCGTGGAACAGGTGATCGATGAAGCCGTCGGTGCAACCTGCGCCGAGGCTTGCGGTGTGCTGCGTCGCCTGCACGAGGGTACTTTGGAATACACCAAACAGCGTAAGCAGTTTGGTCAGCCGATCTCGTCCTTCCAGGTTCTTCAACACCGGATGGTCGATATGTTCATTCAGCTGGAGCAGTCGGTGTCCATGACCTATATGGCCACCATCAAGCTTGAAGACCCTACAGAAGAGCGCGCTAAGGCGGTGTCTGCGGCCAAGGTCCAGCTCGGTAAGGCCTGCAAGTTTGTCGGTCAGAACGCGATCCAACTGCACGGTGGTATGGGCATGACCGACGAAATGGCGATCGGCCATTACTTCAAGCGTGCCACCATGATTGAGGGGGCTTTCGGCTCTACCGATCACTACCTGGCCCGATATGAGGCCCTTTCCCTGGGCAAGGTCGCCTAATTAGCCATTTGCGTTAAGCTCTGGGGCCCGCACGATTTTTTAGGATCGGCGCGGGCCTTTTGGCATTCGTGCGGGCTATCGTCGGAAAACAGGGGTGCTTGATTTCGGCACCACGGGTTAACGCGATTAAGCCATAGCCTTTTGATCCCGTACGTCGGTTGCTGGCGAGGGAGATTGGCTCTCGATCTCAGTATCAATCCAGGTGGAAACCTTCTGCAGCAATTCAGCTGCGCGGATAGGCTTGCTGACGTGATCCTGCATGCCGGCCTGCCGGCACTCTTCGATCTCATTGGGTGAGACGTTTGCTGTAATTGCGAGGATCGGCGTCCTCGCGTTCTGCTTGGATGATTGGCGGATCATGCGGCTGGCTTCCAGACCGCTAAGACCTGGCATGCGAACATCCATCAAGATCAGGGAATAAGGATCTTTGTTGGCCAAGGCTACGCCCTCGTCGCCGCTGGACGCTAGAACAGGTGTCAGACCAACTGCGGTAATCATCAGCCTCAGGATTTCGCGGTTTTCCTCGCGGTCATCGACAATCAAAATCTGGCCGCCTTGGCCCTGATCCCATTGCGCAGAGGTCTCTGCGGCCACTTCGGACGTGGCTAACTCGCTGGCAATGGGGGCAACGACATAGAAGGAGAAAGTTGATCCCTGACCTTCCTGGGAGACTAAACTGACTTCGCCCCCCATCAATTCCACCAAGCTTCGGGTGATGGCCAGTCCGAGCCCCGATCCGCCATAGACCCGGCTTACGGAATTATCGACCTGGGAAAAGCGCTTAAACAGCAAGGCTTGCTTATCAAGTGGTATCCCTGGGCCTGTATCTGTCACGTCACAGGACAGGCGAGAGGTCTGCGCGTCATAGGCCAGCTTGACTAGAACAGACCCGCTGCTCGTGAATTTCACGGCGTTATTGACCAAATTCAGTATGGCTTGCCGCAGTCGCCCTGCATCGCCAACGACCAAATCTGGCAGGCTGTCATCTGACTGAAAGCTAAGGTTAAGCCCTTTTGCGTCCGCGAGGCCCTCCACCAAGGCTACCGCCCTGGACACGACATCCCTTGGCTTAAATGGCTGTGGCTCGAGCTCTAGCCGTCCAGATTCGATTTTCGAGAAATCCAGGACGTCATTGACGATCAGCAATAGGGCGTTCCCGCCGTCCATGACCTTCCGAATTTGAACCAGGGCATCTTCAGGAAGGTCGCTACGATTCTTGAGCAGCTGTGCAAAGCCGATTACCGCGGTGAGCGGTGTGCGGATTTCGTGGCTCATATTGGATAGGAATTCGTCCTTTGCCGCCGTGGCTGCTTCAGCCCGCGCCCGTTGCTTGCGATATCGGTTGGCCAGTCTGATTTGTAGGCCCAACATGACGCCCCCCCCGGCCAAGGCGGCTAGGGTGAGAGCGATAATCAGGCTTTGGCTCTTCACCAATTGGGCGCGCAGACGGAGGTTGCGCGTGTATTCTTCAGTGATTTCCCGACGGCTTGAATCGTACATCTGGGCTTCAGTGATGGACTGGGATCGCATGTACGCCCGTAGCTGTTTGAAGCCTGACTGGGCGTCGCCGCGTGCAGCCTTAATTTCGGCCTCTAGAACAGGCAGCCTGGTTGCAACGGTTGGTAGCAAACCGCCCTTCGCCTCAATGGCTTTCAAGGTCGCATAATCGTTTTCAGCCTGGGCGACCTGGCCCAACTGCGCTCTGGCCAGCGCGCGCTGAACGGTGACGATGGAGGCCGTGGGGCCGCCTTGCTGAAAATCGAGGTTCGTGGAGCCAATACAGTCCAGAACCTGCTGCGGTGTGCCGAAGGCTTGCTTCACAGCCGCGCACAAGTTCACATAGTTCAGCTTTTGACTTTGCGAGTCCGAAGGTCTGGCTAATCCGTTGTAGATGGAAAATAGCTTGTTAGCGAGGTCTTCGTCACCAAGGCGGATCGCGATGGCCGCCATGTTGTATAATTCTTGGTTATTTGGCCTTGGAAGGCCTAGGCCGTGATAGATGGAAGCGGCATCCTCCATGAGCTTGGCCGCACCAAATATGTCAAAGACGGTGATGAGCCGTAGGGCGCGGGCCTCATCGATCTCCAGGCGCACATAGGAGGCCTCGATCCCTCGCCCACGGACCAGGGTCTCTGCCTCACTGACCAGCAGGAGGCTGTCTGTATTGCGGTTCATGGCCGATGAAATATTCGCCCTCTGCAGGAGGGCATGGGCCTTAACGTACCAATCTGTCTCGGTCGTTGAGCGGTCTGCCAGCCGTTTCAAGGCGGACTCATCGCCCAAAATGACCTGGATCAGGGTCTGATCAATTTCCGCTATTTTTATAAAGCGCTCTGAGTTTTCCTGCTTGGCCGTGTTGAGAAGTATTTGATTCCATTTCTGAAACTTCTCGATGTCGTAATTTTCGATATATTCCTGAGACACATATTGGAGCCGGACGAATTTATCGGCCCCCTTTAGGGCTAAAGCCTGCTGTCCGTACTTTCCCAGATCGTCATAGGTCGTAGACTTGGCATCGCGCTCAATGGTCGATGCAATGGAAAGAACCCGAGCCCGCTCCTCTGGCATGGGCGCAGCTTTGGTAGGCAGGGTGAGGCAGAACGAAAGCGCTGCGATCAGTAAGCCAACCGCCAGCCATCCAGATCCTCCGCTGTTATCGTGTGCCGCGGCTTGGCCGCGCCTGGATTGCTGCAGGGGCCAAATATCGGGCGAGCTCGGCATTGCCATGGACCGAATATCCAAAACTTGCTGCGACCTTGGTCGAATTCAAGAGCGCACGTTGAGCGGTCGGCTTGCCCAAGAGGGGCTGCAACCAATACGAAGAGTAGCAAACCTAGCAATGATAATAAAACCCCAGGTTAAGCGGTTTGCTTAACGGGTTATATCAGCGTGATATCGTTTAGCTGTATTCGGACAGAAGTCTGTCACGTTCGGCGGCCATTTCAGCTCTGAATGCGGCCTTGGACCAGACCCGGAAGTCCCCAACCGCATAGCCTTGGGCATTCTTCAGATAAAGGAAGGCGTTCAGTCGGTTAGCCACGGTATTGTCCCGCGTTTTCGTTACCGCGCCGGGGGCTCCCATGACGATCGAGTTTGGCGGAATAATAGTGCCCTCTTTCAGAAAGGTACCACCTGCGACAATGCTGCCGTCGCCGATTTGGCATCCGTCCATGATGGTGGCGCCGATCCCTATCAGGCAGGCTTGGCCAATTGTGCAACCATGCAAGGTGACATGATGGGTGATGGAGCAGTCAGCCCCGACAAATGTTCCCGTGCCTGATCCCACGTGGATCATTACAAAGTCCTGGATATTGGCCCGCGGTCCAATCACCACGCGATCGCTTTCAGCGCGCACAACGACATTGCACCAGATCGAGGCCTCGGCCTGAATTTCGACATCGCCAAAAATCCTGGCCGAAGGGTCAATATAGGCTGCGCCAAGATCGCGGACATCAGGGCCAAGGAAGGGCGTCATTGTCTATCCTATCGGGGATCAATGGGGGTGGGGATTGGCTCGTGGGCCTCAATGATCTCGCCGACAGTTAGGCAGAGATCTTCCCGATACCGGGCCGCAATAATCTGGACCCCCAAGGGCAGGCCTTCGTAACGACCCAGGGGGACGGAGAGGCCTGGCAAGCCCAACACCGGGCACATGAATTGCAGCCTTATGCCCTCCAGGGTTCGCAGAACGCCATCGCGACCTTGAGTGTCGAGCTCGGCTGGCAGGCTTGTCTCAGGGCAGTTGGGGGCGAGGATGACGGGATAGGTTTCGAAGAACTGGTTCCAGGCGCTCAAGAGTTGGTCCCGGCGGGCGAAGGCGTTCAAAAAGGTTGGCATATCCGCCAGGCCCTTTTCGGCGATCCAGTGCGTGATGAAGTTGGTGAGACCCGGGTCCCCGACTTGCTCGAGAATCGGCACAAGGCTGATCCCGAAGTGGGGTAATCCTAAATGCTCCCAAAGATCGGCGGTTTCGCGCAGATGCGGAGGCTCGACCTCTTCAACCTGATAGCCCGCCTCTGCCAGACGTTGTCCCGCTATCCGAATGGCATCTGAAACGGCCGGGTGGATACTGAAACCGGCAGGCTCGGCCACCATGGCAACCCGTTTCGCTGCGGGAGCCCCCTCAAGGGGGACAGGGGCCCAGACAGGGTCTCTTGAGTCGCCCGCCGACATAACTTGCAAAGCCAGCCGCGCGTCTCGGACGCTGCGGCTTAGGGGGCCTGCGACGGCCATCATTTGGCTGGCGATATTGCGGCCATTGCGCGCTGTTGGATTGAAGGAGGGGATCCGACCAAGGGAGGTGCGTAATCCAACCACGCCGTTGCAGTAGGCCGGCCATCGGATAGAGCCGCCGATGTCGGAGCCATGCGCAATGGCTCCAATTCCGGCCGCTAGGGCTGAGGCTGCGCCACCGCTAGAGCCACCACAGGTTACCTCTGGGTTCCAAGGATTATAGGTCTGACCGTGCAAAACGCTGCTGGTCATGGCGCGCATGGAAAAGGCGGGTGCCGCGGTGCGTCCCACCAGAATCGCCCCCGCCCGCCGCAGGTTGGCGACAACTGGGGCATCTTCCTTCGCGATCAGGCCTTTGAACATTGCAACGCCATTGTCGGTGGCGCACCCCGCCTGATCAGCGACAATCTTGATTGTTGCAGGAACACCGTGAAGCGGCCCGAGCTCATCGCCTCGCGCCTGGGCCTCATCGGCGGCGGCAGCAGTGGCCATGGCTTCATCGGCTAGGACATGGACAACAGCGTTGAGCTGAGGATTGACCGCCTCTAGCCGTCCAAGGCAGGCCGCCGTTGCATCTCTCGCCGACACGCGACCGGAGCGGATTTGTGACGCTAGGTCCGTCGCGTCCAGGCGCCAGAGTTCCATTTCGCCCCCGTCTGAGTTTCGCGACACATTGCCGCGGGGAATCTGGCGTCGGCAAGCGCAGAGTCATGGACGATGGGAATTTATGGCGAATTGGGTTGCTGTTCGGAGGCAAACGGGGGTTAAGCCGTCTCCATGTCGATCCGCGACTTCTTCCTGTTGGCCTTTGTCTGCCTCGCCTGGGCAGCCAACAACGTCGTGTCGAAATTTGTTGTCACCCATCTCGGTGCGCCGCCGATGTTCTATGCGGCCATGCGATTTTTGATTGTCGTGATCGCTGTCTTTCCCTGGCTTCGGAACATGCCCCGGCCAAGATGGAAGATGTTGACGGTGGGCCTGATGATGGGTGGTGGTACCTTTTCCCTGGTCTTCATGGCTCTGAAGACTTCCAGCCCCTCTGCCGTCGCCATTGTCAGCCAGATGGGCGTGCCCCTGACCACCATCCTGTCCTATTTCATGCTGGGTGAGCGCCTAAGCCCACGGCGAATAGTTGGCGTGGGCTTGACCCTGGCTGGGGTCTTGCTGGTCATGTGGGATCCGGGCGGATTTCGGCTTTCACCAGGACTTATGCTGGTGGTTGTGGCCTCGACCCTGGGCTCCTTGGGGGCCGTGATGATGAAACAAATGGACGGGGTGAAGCCGCTGCAGTTTCAGGCCTGGGTCGGACTGTCCTCCCTGGCTCCCACCCTGGCTTTTTCCCTGCTGTTCGAACCGGGCCAGATGCATCTGGCCATGGCGGCCGGCTGGCAATTCTGGGCGGCGGCACTGTTCTCGGGCCTGTTTGTCTCGGTGGTGGCTCACACGCTCTATTATGGCCTGATCCAGAAATACGAGGCGACACTGATTTCGCCCCTGACCTTGATGACCCCCCTCGCCACCATTGCCCTCGGCGTACTCTTTACCCATGACCCCTTCGGCATCCGTATGGCTTTGGGCACAGCCTTGGCCCTTGCTGGCGTGTTGGTCATCGCCCTGAGATGGAACCAAGTCCTGGCCTTGCTGTCTCGCAGCAGCCCCGCCTAGCCCTTTACGAAATTGCCCTTTAGGCTCGGTGGTTATGGATTTCATCGACGCCCCATCGCCAAATTTCGACCTCCGCAAGACGCCGCCGGATATGATCGTCCTGCACTATACCGGCATGCAGACCGGAGAGGGGGCTCTCGCCCGTCTCCGTGACGCCTCGGCCAAGGTCAGCTCACACTATCTTGTGGAAGAAGACGGGCGGATATTTCTGCTGGTTCCAGAGGCGCGCCGGGCTTGGCATGCCGGGGTTTCGTTTTGGAAGGGCGAGACCGACATCAATGCCCGCTCGATTGGCATTGAAATCGTCAACCCCGGCCATGAGTGGGGATATCGTGCCTTTCCGGAGACTCAAATCACGGCAGTCATTGCCTTGATTTCCGATATTCGGACCCGTTGGATGATCGATAGCAGTCGAATTGTTGGTCACTCAGATGTGGCACCTGACCGCAAGGATGACCCAGGCGAGCTGTTTCCCTGGAAGGCTTTGGCCGAGGCTGGGCATGGCCTTTGGGTTGAGCCGCCTGCAGCGCCGGGGGACCCCTTGAGCGAAGGCGCAGAGGGGGCCGGTGTCTTTGCCCTACAGGCTGGTCTGACAAGACTTGGCTATGATTGCGCCCCGTCAGGGACTTTCGATGCCCATACGACCTCTGTTGTGCGGGCTTTTCAACGTCACTGGCGGCAGAAGACCGTCGACGGCATTGCCGACGGAGAAACCCGAGCGCGTCTGATTGCACTTTTGAGGGCCATGAACTGATGCACCCCGCACCGATCTTTCGGATGGAGGCGGCAGGGGCGCTTGCCGATCACTTGAGACGGTATCCCTTGGCGACCATCACGGCCGCGCCGGAAGGTGTTTTGCGCGTTGCCCAGGCGCCGGTCTTGCTGCGCGAGTTCGGCGGCGACTTGGTACTGGACTTCCACCTGTCGCGTAACAATGCCCTTGCCGCTTACCTCGTGGCTGGCTTTGAGGCTGTGGCTGTGAGCCTGGGACCAGAGGCCTATATCAGTCCCGACTGGTATGCCTCTGACGATCAAGTGCCGACCTGGAATTACATATCTGTAGAGGCGCAAGGATTGGTAAGCCCATTGGATGAGGCGGGCTTGGTCGCTCTGCTGGATGACTTGTCAGCCCAGGAAGAAGCTAAACTGGCACCAAAGCCAGCCTGGACCCGCGCCAAGATGTCACCAGGCCGGTTCGAGGCTATGACCCGCGCCATTGTCGGTGCCCGGCTGACGGTCAATCGCTTAGACGCCACGTACAAGCTTAGCCAGAATAAGACGCAGGCCGATATCAATGGCGTGATCATCGCCTTGGCTGACCACCCTCTTGGCCTACTCATGCAGGGGGGCCGGTGATCCCACCCCTTGCGCGTCAGACCCTCATGGCGGGGGGCTATAGCCTAACCCCATTGGCAGATGGCGACACATCGGGATTGCTGAGGCTGTTCCGCGATCCGGCCGTGACGGAATTTATGGATATAGCCCCCCTGGAAACCCTTGCCGAAGCCAAGGAGATTGTGGACTGGGCGCAGGAGATGGCGGCTAACAATCGCGGTCTGCGCTGGGCTATTCGGCGGGCGAAGTCTTCCGATTTGATCGGAACCGTCGGCTTTAACACCTTGGAATTTGATCGCGGTCGCCGCGGTGAGATCGCCTATGATTTAGCGCAAGCCTATTGGGGGCAGGGGATTATGAGCGAGATCCTGCCTCACGTTTTGGCGTTTGGCTTTGACAATCTGGGCCTTCATCGTCTCGAGGCCATGGTGACTGTGGGCAATCTTAGGTCCTGCGGCCTACTTGAGCGTCATGGCTTTTCCTTGGAAGGCAAGCTTCGGGACCACGCCTTTTGGAAGGGTCGGTTCTGGGACCAGCTGATCTATGGGCGCTTGGCAGATTGACCCCTGAGCCCATAGCGGCCATTGCTTAGCCGAACCAGACGGTCGGGCGATCGCGGTCCTTTTACGAGGGTCGAGGAAAGTCCGGGCTCCACTTCGATATGGCGGTGGGTAACGCCCACCGGGGGTGACCCTAGGGATAGCGCCACAGAGAGCAAACCGCCTGAACTTCGGTTCAGGTAAGGGTGAAAGGGTGCGGTAAGAGCGCACCGCGGACCCGGCGACGGGGACGGCATGGCAAGCCCCGCCAGGAGCAAGACCGAATAGGGATGTCGCGCCTTCGCAAGAGGGCAGGACCATCGAAGGTCCGAGATGTCCGGGTAGGTCGCGAGAACCGTCCAGCAATGGCCGGTCCAGAGGAATGATCGTCGCGTCGACCTTGGTCGGCGGCACAGAACCCGGCTTACAGGCCGTCTGGTTTCCTCATTTTCCACAGACCCTAGACGTCACGGCCATATGCTTAACATGTTCTATGTATGTTCTGTGAATTCCTGACATGTATTAACTATAAGCGGGTCCGGCCCCATTGTTTTTGCGAGAAATCGTAGTCTGGAGTCATTGTATCCCAATTGATCCCATGTTAACCCAATCACGTCTGATTATGGACCCTGAAGGTCTGAGCAAGGTTCTGTGTTCAAGTCTCTGGGCGTGAATTTCACAGTGGTCCTTAAGGCCACGAATTGGGGCGCGGCGGGATGTTCGTCTCGACGTTTGAAAAGCAACTGGACGCTAAGCGGCGCATCGTCGTGCCTCAGGAGTTCCGTGCCCTGATGTCTGGCCCATTCGACGGGGTCGTCTGCTTTCCGTCTATCGAAGCCGACTGTATTGAAGGGGGCGGTCAGGCCTTGTTCGACCGCTATGTCGGCGTGATCCAGGAATTGGACTTTGGTGACCCCATTCGAAGTGCGCTGGAAACTTCGATCTATGGGGGGCTAGCTCGAATGGCCTTCGATACAGCAGGACGGATTACCCTGCCTGAACATCTCTGCGACCTGTTTGGCCTTGATGACTGGGTGGTTGTGGTGGGATTGGGCGACCGTTTCCAAATCTGGGGTCGAGAAGCCTTCCAGGCTCATCGTTCCGCCCAGCGTGAGTTGGCGCGCGACGGCCTTGCGCAACTGCGCGCCGCCCAGCGCACGGCGCGTCTTGGAGTCGGCTTATGAGTGCGCCGCACGTTCCTGTCCTTCTCGAGCCTGTCCTTTCGGCCCTTGACCTCAAGCCGGGCCAGAAAATTATTGATGGGACGTTTGGCGCCGGCGGCTATAGCCGGGCCTTCCTGGCAGCCGGTGTGGAGGTTATCGCCTTCGACCGAGATCCCTCCGCTCAACGGTTTTCTGAAGGGCTCGGGGATAGATTTCGACTTATCCAGGGTCGTTTTTCGGACATGACGGTGGAATTAGGTGCCGACTCCGTGGATGGCGTGGCCTTAGATCTTGGCGTTTCTTCCATGCAATTGGATGAGGCGGATCGCGGGTTTTCTTTCATGCGGGATGGGCCCCTCGACATGCGAATGGGCGACACGGGACAGACGGCCGCTGACCTCGTGAATACCGCCGAACTGAAGGACCTTGCGCGCATACTCTGGGTGTATGGGGAGGAGCGCCAATCCCGTCGGATCGCCGCTGCTATTGGTCGGCGCCGAGAAGAGGCCCCTTTTACGCGCACCTTGGATTTCGCGGAATTCGTTGAGCGGGTCCTTGGGGGGCGGCGGGGTGCCAAGGTCCATCCAGCGACACGGACTTTCCAGGGTCTGCGGATCGCGGTGAACGAGGAATTGTCCGAACTAGAAGCTGGCTTGCTCGCTGCCGAGGAGGTCCTGAAGGCCGGCGGGCGCTTGGCGGTCGTGACATTCCATTCCCTGGAAGATCGAATAGTAAAAGCGTTTTTCACCGAGCGTTCCGGGCGGACGCCGGGTGGTTCTCGCCACGCGCCCCCGGCCCAGGTCGGCGCGCCGCCAAGCTTTCAGCTGGTGTTCAATGGTGCTCAGGGGCCCAGCGATGCAGAAATGGCCGCCAATCCTCGCTCGCGCTCAGCCAAGCTTCGGGCCGCTATTCGAACGTCAGCTCCGATTTGGAAGGCGGCCACATGATCTTGTTCACCCGTCGCGTTTGGGGGTTTCGGCTCGTTGATGTGATTGGCGTTGGCCTGCTCATCGCCTTGATCTTGTCCGTTTACCTCGCAAAGACCTTTGCGGGGCGGGAGCGCGGGGAAATCGCTCGGGTTGAAGCTGAAATCGCCACCGAGCATAATCGCGTCCGACTATTGCAGGCTGAGGTCGCCCACCTGGAGCGTCCAGACCGGATTGAGCATCTTTCAAGCACCTATCTAGGTCTCGGCCCGGTTAAGACCACGCAAGAGATTTCCCCTGAAGCTCTATCGTCTGTCCTCTCGGCGAAGCCGACCGCCGTAAAGGAGGGCCGACTGTGAGTTTCACGCTGCAAAGTCTGCCAATTCCAAATTGGCGCTGGATTAAGGATCTGGTCTGGCGGATCGAACACGCCTTTGAGCGCGCTAGGGCTGCAGGGCGCGCTGAAGACGATACGCGCCTGCGTATCTTCGTGGTGCTCGCGATATTTTCGATCGCATTTGTCGTGCTCGCGGCCGGCGCGGCCAAGATGGTGATATTTCCTGACGTCAGTCGCATTGAGGCCGTCGGCCGCGAGGGGGGGCTTGATCGCGCCGACCTGGTCGACCGAAACGGTGCGGTATTGGCGCTCGATCTCGAACACTATGGGCTCTACCTGGAACCCCATGATATCTGGGATGTTGGCGAGACACGCCGCGCCCTTTTGGCGGCGCTACCGGATTTGCAGGCAGCCCGTCTCGACCATGCCTTGAATTCCAAACACCGCAGTTTCTTGGTTGGCGGCCTGACGCCAACAGCCAAGGCGCAGATTCACGACCTTGGACTCCCTGGGGTGAGCTTCGAGCCTGAGCAGAAGCGCATCTATCCTCTTGGATCGACGGCGGCCCATGTCATTGGCTTCACCGACACTGGTGGCCTTGGACTGGAGGGTGCTGAAGCTGCGTTCAATGATGAAATTCGCAAGACAGCCGATCCAAGGACACCCTTCGCCCTCTCAGTCGACCTGCGTATTCAGGCGGCACTCGAAGATGAATTGACCAAGGCGGCGCAGGAATTTCACCCCCTGGGCGCAGTTGGTGTCGTCACGAATGTCAAAACAGGCGAGGTCCTGGGAATGGCCAGCTGGCCGTCCTTCGACCCCAATCACCCTGGGCAAGCGACGGATGATCAGAAGCTCAATCGCGCGGCGTCGGCCGTCTACGAAATGGGCTCGACCTTTAAGGCCTTCACTGTAGCCATCGGTCTGGACACGGGGGTCGCAACGCCAGACTCGACCTTTGATGCCCGGGTTCCATTCCACCTAGGCTACCGCACCATCCACGACTATCATGCTGCCAAGAAAATCTTGAGCTTGGTGGAAGTCTTCCAACACTCTTCCAACATCGGAACCGCGCGTCTTGCCGAGCAAATCGGTCCCAAACGCTTGAGCCAATACTTCATTGCCCTTGGACTGACGCGCCCGGCAAAGATCGAGCTAAAAGAGTCGGCTATGCCCCTCATTCCGCACAAGTGGGATGACGATGCAGTGGCTTCGACATCCTTCGGGCATGGAATTGATGTCAGCCCTCTGGCGCTTAGTCGGGCAATGGGCGCTCTCCTGAACGGCGGTACGCTGGTGCCCCTGACGATTCATAAGCTCCCGGCAGACGCAAAAGTCGCTGGTCCGCGCGTGGTGTCTGAAAAAACCTCGCAGCAAATGTTGCAGATTATGAGGGCCAATGTCACCGGCGGGTCGGGTGGTAAGGCCGATGTCCCAGGCCTGTCGGTGGGCGGCAAGACGGGAACAGGAGAAAAATACATCAAGGCTTTGGGGGGATATAGCCAGACCCAACAGGTTTCGTCCTTCGCAGCCGTTTTTCCTACAGACGGTGATGCCAAGACCGATCGCTATTTCGTGCTGATCCTGTTGGATGAACCCCATGGCAATGCTGCGACCGGCGGTTTTTCGACCGGCGGTTGGGTGGCAGCGCCAGCCGCAGGCCGAGTAATTGACCGTGTTTCTCCCTTCCTGCATGTCCAAAGGCAGGCCAACCTCGCAAGCCTTGTGGCTCAGACTAAACCTGCCAACCCAGGTGACGAACGGTGAGCCAGCGTCTTTCAAATCTGCTGCGCCGGGAGCTTGAAAGCGACCCTCTAAT
>Ga0007791_10000305_pt1 | contig 15056 bp, 15 predicted proteins | sample CryBogmetaGMA05M_FD_60368 | JGI IMG/M metagenome (GOLD analysis project Ga0007791, IMG submission 60368) | Freshwater microbial communities from Crystal Bog, Wisconsin, USA - MA0.5M | ecosystem: Environmental > Aquatic > Freshwater > Lake | place: Crystal Bog, Wisconsin, USA | collected 2009-07-06 | reverse complement strand
AAGCGGGCGGCGAACTCCTTGCCGTGCCGCTCCTCGAGCATGGCCGGTGCGGCACTGAGGCCGTGGCGGACGTTGTCGCCGTCGAGTACGAACGTCCGGTAGCCGCGGGCATGCAGCGCCCGATCCACGGCGTTGGCCAGCGTGCTCTTGCCGCACCCCGAGAGGCCGGTGAACCAGAGCACGCAGCCCTTGTGGCCGGCGGCCGCCTCCCGGTCGGCGCGGCTCACCGCGTGCTCGTGCCAGCGGACATCGACCAGTTCGCCATCTCGCTTGGTCTCGGCCATGCCGTTCCTCTTCCCTTGATCCCCCGGGCCACTCACCACGCGTCGAGCCGCACCTGGCACTCGATCCGTTCCGGCTCGCCGTCGGCCGTGCCGCCGCGGCGGGCCACGATCAGCCGCACCACGTCGCCCGGCGCCGATTCACCCAGCCGCGTCGTCAGCTCGTCGAAGCTCGCCACCTCGGCGCCGTCGATCGACAGCACCACGTCACCGCTCCGCAGGCCGGCCTGATCGGCCGCGGAGCCCGGTTCCACCGTGCGGATCTCGCACCGGCCGCCGAAGGCGGTCGAACTCACGCCGAGCCGGCCGCCCCGCCGGACGTCGATCCGCGCGTCGGGGAGCCGTTCGGCGAGCAGCCTGGCCTCGGCGGGCCCGACGCCCGTGCCGAACAGATCGAGCCGCTGCACGCCTCGCAGACTGCCGAGCACGGCGAGCGTGTCGGCATCGACGGGCACACCGTGCAGGCTCACCGCGGCCAAACCCTGCAGGTCGGCAACGAGGTGGATGTCGGCCATCCCGCCGCGCCAGCCCGGGCCGAGCTCCACCTCCAGCCCGCGGCCTTCCACGGCCGGCCGCTCGCGGAAGGCCGCGCCGAGCGCCGCGAGCCGCTCGCGGGCGGTGGCCGAGCGGCCGAGGCGGTGAAACTCGAGCGCCGCCGTCGCCAGCCGCCGCACCGATTCGTCGCCACCGCCGGCGAGCCGCGTCAGGCTCCGCTCGGCTGCGGCGCCGGTGGCGTCGTCGGCCGCGTCGAGCATCTGCTGCAACACCTCGAGGCCGCGGGTGGCGACCTCGAGATCGCCGCCGCCGATCGCCTCTTGAACTGCGTCGATCGCCGCCGCGCCGGCGGCCACGAGCGACCGGGCCGCCGCCTCGCGCCGGGCAAACTCCTTCGCGCCGAGCTGCCCGACCCAGGCCTCCACGTCGGGGTCCGACCCGGCAGCAACGCCGACCACACAGGCGCACGCGCCGCCGAGGCAGGCCGCCGCGATCAGCGTCGCAAGCGGGCGGATCAGCCACGAGGTCGATCGGCCAGCCATGAACCCTCCGGATCGTGCCGAATATACCAGCCACCAAACGCCGTCGGCCGTGGGTGTAGGATTGAGCGCTCGGTCCGCCGCCCCCATGACGCTCCCCATCACACCCCCGCCGCGCCCCTGCCCGCCGCTCCCCGCGTCGCGAGCCGAGATGACGGCGCGCGGCTGGGACTCGGTCGATGTCGTCCTCGTCAGCGGCGATGCCTACGTCGACCACCCGAGCTTCGCCAACGGCCTGATCGCCCGGCTCCTCGAGGCGGCCGGCTTCCGGGTCGCGGTGCTCGCCCAGCCCGACTGGAGCAGCTGCGAGGCCTGGCGGCAGTTCGGCCGGCCGCGGCTCTTCTTCGGGATCTCGGCCGGCAACATGGACTCGATGATCAACCACTACACGGCCAACCGAAAGGTCCGCAACGACGACGCCTACTCGCCGAACGGCGCGATCGGCCGCCGGCCCGACCGAGCGACGCTCGCCTACTGCCAGCGGTCGCGGGAGGCCTTTCCCGGTGTGCCCGTCGTGGCCGGCGGCGTCGAGGCGAGCCTGCGGCGGATCGCCCACTACGACTACTGGAGCGACACGGTTCGGCGGTCGATCCTGCTCGACTCGAAGGCCGACCTCGTCGTCTTCGGGATGGGTGAGCGCACGGTGCTCGAGATCGCCCGCGGTCTCGACGCCGGCAAGACCGTGAAGGAACTCCGCGACACCCGCGGCGTCGCCTACCGGCTGGGCGCCAGCGAACCGCCCCCCGCGGGCTCCGACACGCTGGAGCTGCCACCCTACGAGGCGGTGACGGCCGACCCGCTGGCCTTCTGCGAGATGACGCGGATCTCGCACCTCGAGACCAACCCGCACAACGCCCGCCGGCTCGTCCAGCGGCACGGACGGGAGGCGGTGGTGGTCAATCCGCCGGCCCTGCCGCTCGAGCAGCCGGAGATGGACCAGGTCTACGGCCTCCCCTTCACGCGGCGGCCGCACCCCTCGTACGGCGCCGCGCGGATCCCAGCCTTCGAGGTGGTGGAGCACAGCGTGCAGATCATGCGGGGCTGCTTCGGCGGCTGCACCTTCTGCTCGATCACCGCCCACGAGGGGCGGATCATCCAGAGCCGCTCGCAGGAGTCGGTGATCACGGAGATCAAGCTCCTCGCCGCCCAGCCCGGCTTCAAGGGGACCGTCTCCGACATCGGCGGCCCCACGGCCAACATGTATCAGATGCGGTGCACGCGGCCCGAGGTGGAGGCCAAGTGCCGCCGTCTCTCCTGCGTGCATCCCACGGTCTGCAAACTGCTGGGCACCGACCACGGCCCGCTGAAGTCGCTGATGCGCGAGGCCCGCACGGTCGAGGGCGTGAAGCGGGTGCTCGTGGCCAGCGGCGTGCGGATGGATCTCGCCCGACGCGATCCGGAGTATCTCGAGGAGCTCGCCGCCCACCACGTCGGCGGCCATCTCAAGGTGGCCCCGGAACACACCGACCCCGAGGTGCTCGACCTCATGAAGAAGCCGTCGGCCGACGATTATGTCGAGTTCGACAAAGCCTTCCGCGAGGCCAGCCGCCGCGTCGGCAAGAAGCAGTACACCGTCCCCTACTTCATCGCCAGCCATCCCGGCAGCGGCGTGGAGCAGATGATCGATCTGGCGGTCTTCCTCAAGCGCAATGGCTACAAGCCCGATCAGGTCCAGGACTTCATCCCCAGTCCCTTCGACATCGCCGCCTGCATGTATCACACCGGGCTCGACCCGATGACGCGGCAGCCGGTGACGATCACGAAGGGCCTCCGCGACCGGCGCACCCAGCGGGCGCTCTTGCAGTTCTTCAAGCCGGAGAACTACTTCGAGGTCCGCCGCGCCCTCGAACAGGCCGGCCGCCACGACCTGATCGGCAGCGGCTGCGACTGCCTGATTCCGGCACGGCCGCCGCAGGAGGCCCTCGACCGCAAGCGGAACGAGGCGACGCGGGCGTTCACCGAGCAGACCTCGGGCGATCACGTCCGGGGCCGGCCGGCGCCGGCGGGGGAAGGCCGCGGCCGCGCCTCTCCCGGCACGTCGCCGCGGAAGCAGAGCCGCCATCGCAAGAGCGTCGGCTACCGCCCCAAGCGCCCCGGGCAGAGCGAGTCATGACGACGGCGATCGACCAGGAAGCGTGACCGCGGGAGCGGTCCGATTGCGTTCTGGCCGCGCCTCGCGACATCGATGATCAAGTACCTCGGCTCGAAGCGGCTGCTTCTCGATCTGATCGGCGATGCCGTCGAACGGGTCGCGCCGGGGCCGACGGTGCTCGACCTGTTCAGCGGCACCTCGCGGGTGGGCCACGCCCTCAAGCGGCGCGGCTTCCGCGTCGTCGCCAACGACCACAACGCCTACGCCCACGCCCTGGCCCGCTGCTATGTCGAGGCCGACCTCGACGACGTCGACCGCGACGCCCGGCTGCTGATCGACGAGTTCAACCACCTGCCCGGCCGGCCCGGCTATTTCACGGAGACCTTCTGCGAGCGATCGCGATTCTTCCAGCCGAAGAACGGGGCTCGCATCGACGCGATCCGCGAGGTGATCGCCGCCAAAGGGCTGCGGCCGGACCTCGAGGCGGTGCTGCTCGTGTCGCTGATGGAGGCGGCCGACCGGGTCGACTCCACGACGGGCGTGCAGATGGCCTACCTCAAGCAGTGGGCGCCGCGGGCGTTCAACGACCTGGAACTGCGGATGCCGGCGGTGCTGCCGCGACCGGCCGCCGGCGGCTGCGCGGCCCTCTGCCGCGACGCCCTCGACGCCGCGCGGCACACCGCCGCCGACGTCGCCTACATCGATCCGCCGTACAACCAGCACTCGTACCTCGGCAACTACCACGTCTGGGAGTCGCTCGTCCGTTGGGACAAGCCCGCGGTCTACGGCGTCGCCTGCAAGCGGGCCGACTGTCGCGAGCGGCGGAGCGTGTTCAACTCGCGGCCGCGATTCGACGGGGCGATGCTCGAGCTACTCGCCGAGATCCAGGCGCCGGTGGTGATCGTGTCGTTCAGCAACGAGGGTTGGCTCGCCCGCGAGCGACTCGAGGCGATGCTTCGCGGCCTGTTCTTCAGCCGGGCGCACGTGGCGACCGTGGCCGTTGACTTCCGCCGCTACGTCGGCGCCCAGATCGGCATCCACAATCCGCGGGGCGAAAAGGTGGGCCAGGTGAGCCATCTGCGGAACACGGAATACCTGTTCATCGCCGCCGATCGCCCGGTGGCGGCCGCAGTCGCGGGGCTGTCAGCCACGGCGCGAACCGGCCACGCCCACGACGCGTAGAATCCCGAGCCACATCCCCGGAGACCGCCGCCATGCGCCGCCCCCGCCTCCTGATCCTGCCCGCCCTCGCCGTCGCGTTCGTGCTGACCGCCACCGGCCTGGCCGAGGCCCGCAATCCGCCGAATCCCTACTCGAGCTTCAATCTCTCGGGGATCAACTACGGCTCGATGCAGTGGGAGCGGGACCAGCGGCAGGGCAAGCGGGTCTGGCCCTACTACAACACCCCGTCGCGCAGCACCTCCCGCGGAAACGCCGTGAGCGTGGGGGGCGTGGCCGCCGGCGGCTACGGCGGCGGCACCATCCGCACGACCCCACGCCGCTGGCGGCGGTGAACGGGTAGAGCGAGCACGGCGAATGGCGAATGGTGAGCACGGCGAGTACGGTGAAAGGCGAACACGGCGCACGGCGAGTGAGGGGCTGCCCGTGCGCGGGAGCCGGGCTATGGGAGCAAGCGCAGGCAGGATGCCGAAGCGCCGCGGACATGCAGAGAGCCGAGGCCCGGAAGGCCGAGGCGAGCGTCCGGCGACGGGCATGGGCAGCCCCGAGCGGCGGAGTCCACGAGGTCCCCATCGCTTACGCGATTGGGCTTCCTGAGAGCGCGGTCCCCATCGCTTACGCGATCGGGCTTCCTGATGGAGCGAGCGGCGGCATCACGCCGTCGGCGGGTCGTCCTGATACATGCGGTATTTCTTCGTGACGATCGCCCCGCCCCGCTCGAGCGTCCGCCGCGAGAGGTAGTTGCTCTCCAGCACCCAGGAGAACTCCACCTCCTCCAAGCCCCACTCGATGAACCGCTGGTAGAGCCCGTTCATCAGCACGAGGCCGATGCCCCACGCCTGGTACTCGGGCACGACGTTGGTGCTGATCGCCCGGAGCCGCTTGATGGCCCGCTTGTTCCAGAGGAGCTTCATGAAGCCGAAGGGAAACAGTCGACCATCGATCGCCTTGATCCGGGGGTTGTAGTCGAGGAGGCAGAAGACCGCCCCCACCGGCTTGCCCCCCACCTCGGCCACGATGGCGAGCTTCGGCTCGATCAGATACTTGAGGCTGGCCGCCATGTGATCGACCTCGCCCGCCGTGAGCGGCACGAAGCCCCAGGTGCCCCCCAGGCTCTCGTTGTAGATATGGAGGAACATCCGCACCTCCTCCGCGAACCGGCTCTTGTCGAGCGGCCGCAGCGTCACGCCGAACCGCTCCTTCACGCCCTGCACCATGGTGGCGAGCTTCGGGTCGATCCCGTCGAGCATCGAGGTCTTGCCGTAGAAGGCGAACATGTCTTCGATCTTGGCGAATCCGGCGTCCTCGACGAGATGGGCGTACCACGGCCGGTTGTGCGTCATCATGAAGAAGGGCGGTGTTTCGAAGCCCTCGATCAGCAGGCCGCACTCGTAGTTGAGCGTGGGGTTCGCCGGCCCGCGGATGCAGGTCATCCCCTGCGCGTGCAGCCAATCCCCCGCCGCCTGAAACAGCGCCCGCGAGGCCGCAATGTCGTCGTCGCACTCGAAGAAGCCGAAGAAGCCCCGCTGCTCCTTGTAGCGGTCGATGTGGCCGGCGTTCACGATCGCCGTGATCCGGCCCACGTCGCGGCCGCCCCTCGTGACGAGAAAGGATTGGCTCTTCGAGCGGTCGTAGAACGGGTGCTTGCGGAACCCGAGCAGTTCCTCCTGCGACATGATCAGCGGGGGCATCCAGCAGGGGTCGTCCCGGTAGATCCGCCACGGCAGGCGAATGAACCGCTGCTGCTGACTCCTCGTCTCGACCGGCTGAATGGCGATCTCGGCCACGGAAACCTCCCTGTTTCATTGCATCTTGGGGAGCCGCGGCGGGAGCCGTCAAATCGGCGCACTGCCTCGCTCCATCAGGAAGCCCAATCGCGTCAGCGATGGGGACCTCGTGGCCGCGCCGCTCGGGGCTGCCCGTGCCCGTCGCCAAGTGGCCGCAGGTTTTCAACCTGCGGTTCCCCGTGGCGCAGGTTTGCAACCTGCGCTGCCGCCGCCGCTCGGGGCTGCCCGTGCCCGTCGCCGGACGTTCGCGGATGCCATCGTGGCATCCGCTCTCTGCCTGTCCGCTGCGCTTCGGCATCCTGCCTACGCTTGCTCCCAGAGCCCGGCTCTCGGGCACGGGCAGCCCCGAGCTCGCCATGTTCTGGTTCACCGCGCGCTCGGTCGCCACGCGTTGCATCCCCCTGACTTCCCCAGCCCGGCGAGCAGCGGGTCGGAGGCACGCGCAGAAGCCGGTGACACTTGTGGACGCAAGACGCCGACATTCCGCCGGAGCTTCGAACTCACAAGTGCCGCCGGCGCCGAGCATGCCTCCGACTCGCTGCGGCGCGCAGTCACGAGGCGCAAGCGACTTGGCAACCCAGCTCACACCCGGCGGATCGTCGCGAACCACGCCCGCGCGCCCCCGGGGGTGAACTCCGCGCCGGCGATCCCCGGAACCACCTCGAATCGCGACGGCTCGATCGACTCGACCTCCCATCCGTCGCGAAACGCGGCGCGGAGCTCGGCCTCGGACACTCGCCGCGGGCCGTGGGTCCCCGGCTCCTCCGTCGCGAAGCAGAGCACGAACAGCCGCGCCTCCGGCTCGAGCAGGGTAGCGAGCGCTCGCACGTACGCGGCCCGCCCCGCGTCGTCGAACGTGTGAAACAGACCGCAGTCGGTCGCGGCGTCGAACCGCTCGGGAATCGCGCCGAGGTCGCGGGCATCCATCCGCAGAAAGTTCACCGCCAAGGCCCGCTCCGCCGCCTTCCGCCGAGCCGCCTGGAGCGGCGGCTCGAGGAAATCGACGCCGGTCACCGTGCGGCCCTGCTCCGCCAGCCAGATGGCGAGGTCGCCGGTGCCGCAGCCGCTGTCGAGCACGCGGCCGCGAATGCCCTCGGCGGCCTCCACGAAGGCCCGCTGCGGGCGGCCGATGTCCCAGGGCGCTCGAGGAGCGGCATAATAGTTGGCGAAACGCTCCTCGGCCGGCACGGCGTCGTGGGTCATGCGGGCATCATACCCGCGCGGCCCGGCTCCGGCCTGTCGGGTTCGTTCCCGAGCCTCTCCCCGAGCCACCGCATGCCGCACATCCTGGTCGTCGAAGACGAACAGCATCTCGCCTTCGGCATCAAGTTCAACCTCGAGGCGGAGGGCTACACGGTCACCACCGCCGGCGACGGGCCGACCGCGCTCGACCTCCTCACCAACGCGACGACGCCGATCGATCTCGTTGTGCTCGACCTCATGCTGCCCGGGATGAGCGGCTACGCCGTCTGCGAAACGCTCCGCGGCCGGGGTGACACGCTGCCCGTCGTCATGCTCACGGCCCGCACGCTCGTCGAGGACCGGATCCGTGGCTTCGACGCGGGAACCGATGTCTATCTCCAGAAGCCCTTCGACCTGGAGGAGCTGCTGTCGGTGATCCGCAACCTGCTCTCCCGCCGCGGCCGCGACGACCGAGCGACCGAGCCGGCGGAGGCGCCCCCGGCGGCCACGTTCCGCTTCGGTTCGGCCGAAATCAACTTCGAGACCTGGGAGGCCACCTGCCGGGGACAGCCGGTGAAGCTCACGAGCCTGGAGATGAAGTTGCTGAAGTATCTCGTGCAGCACGAGGGCAAGGTAGTGACCCGCGAGGAGCTGCTCACGAAGGTCTGGGGCATGAGCCGGCCGCCGGCGACCCGGACGGTGGACACCTTCATGCTCAAGCTGCGGAAGACCTTCGAGGACGACCCCTCGCGGCCCGTGCACTTCCTCTCCGTCCGCGGCACGGGCTACCGGTTCGTCAGCGGCCCAGGAGCGCCGCCGCGGCCTGCCCCGGATCAGGCTGCTTGAGCAGCGACTCGCCCACGAGCATCGCGGCGATGCCCGCCGCCTCGAGCCGCTCCACGTCGGCCCGGGTCTTGATGCCGCTCTCGGCCACGAGCAGCACCTCGTCGGGCACCTCCTCGCGGAGCCGCAGCACCGTGTCGAGGTCGGTGGTCATGGTCTTGAGGTCGCGGTTGTTGATCCCGACGAGCGTGGCGCCGAGGTCGAGCACCCGCGGGAGATTCTCCGGGTCGTGCAGTTCCACGAGCGGCGTCATGCCGAGGTCGAGGATCTCGCGATACAGGCTCCGCAGCTGGCAGTCGTCGAGGCATTCGGCGATCAGGAGTACCGCGTCGGCCCCGTGGGCCCGCGCTTCCAGCACCTGATACCGATCGATCACAAACTCCTTGCGGAGCACCGGCAGCGACACCGCGATCCGCGCGGTCTCGAGATCGACGAGGCTGCCGCCGAAGCCGGGAGCGTCGGTGAGGATCGAAAGGCAGCTCGCGCCGGCGGCGGCATACCCCCGCACGACCTCCTCGATCGTGGCCCCGGGGCGGATCTCCCCGGCCGACGGACTCTTCCGCTTGAACTCCGCGATCAGCCGGATGGGCCCCGGGGCCGCCAGCGCGGCGAAGAAATCCCGCACCGCCGGCGCCACCGCGAGCCGCCCCTCGAGCGCTGCCGTAGGCACGCGGTCGCGGGCCGCCGCCACTTCGAGCTTCTTGCGGGCCACGATCTGGTCGAGGATGTCGGGCATGGCTGGGCCGTCGATACGCGTCGCGGGAAGGGAGTCGGACCGGATGCTCAATGGCGGAAGTGGCGCCGTGCGGTGAACACCATCGGGATACCGGCCGCGTCGGCGGCCGCAATCACCTCCGGATCCCGCTTCGAGCCTCCCGGCTGCACGATCGCCGCGATGCCCGCCTTCGCGATCAGCTCGATCGAGTCGGGAAACGGGAAGAAGGCATCGGAGGCGAGCACGCCCCCGCGGGCCTTCGGTCCCGCCTTCTCGAGCGCAATCCGCACCGCATCGACGCGGCTCGTCTGCCCGATGCCGGCGCCCGCGAGGCTCGTGCCATGGCAGACGGCGATCGCGTTGCTGGTGAGACGGCGGACGAGGGTGAAGGCGAAGTCGAGATCCTGCGTCAGGGCCGGAGCCGGAGCGATCGCCGTCACCACCCGCCAGGTGGCCGGATCGTCGCACTCGTCGTCGGGCCGCTGGGCGAGCACCGCACCAGCCACGCTCCGGAGTTCGAGGCCGGCCGTCGCCTCCCAGGGATCGCCCGCCGGCACCTCCACGAGCCGCACGCTTCCCTTCCACGTCGGCCGCGTGGTGAGCATCTCCACCGCCTCCTTGGCGAAGGCGGGCGCGGCGATCACCTCCACGAACAGCCCCGGGGCGCAGAGCAACTCCGCACAGGCCGAATCGAAGAGCCGGTTGACCGCGACGATCGAGCCGAACGCGCTGGTCGGGTCGGCGGCCATGGCCGCCGCGAGCGCTCCCGCCGCGGAACCGTCGGAGGCGGCCCCGCAGGGATTGGTGTGCTTCACGACCACCGCCGCGGGGTCCTGGATCAGGCCGGCGAGCCGTGTCGCCGCGTCGAGATCGAGGAGGTTGTTGTAGGAAAGTTCCTTGCCACAGAGCTGCTTGAGGCCCGCCAGGCCGAGGTGGGTGCCGACGGGGGCATACATGGCCGCCGACTGATGCGGGTTTTCCCCGTACCGCAGCGGCAGCCGCCGCTCCAGATCGAGCGTCACACGGGCCGGCAGCGGCGGATCGTCGTCGGACCGCTCCTGCTCGGCCGCCACCGCAGCCGGCTCCGCCACGAGGCCCGCATGCCGGGCCATCCACCGGGCGATCACGGCGTCGTAGCGGGCCGTGTGCTCGAAGGCCGCCGCCGCCAGCTGCCGCCGCTCCGCGAGCGTGGTGCCGCCGCGGGCGAGCGCCGCGATCACGGCGTCGTATTGGGCGGGGCTCGTGACCACGCTCGTGAAGGCGTGATTCTTGGCGGCGGCCCGCACCAGGCTCGGACCGCCGATGTCGATCAGTTCGATCGCCTCCGCCGGCGCGCAGTCGGGCTTCGCGATCACGCTCTCGAAGTCGTAGAGATTGACGATCACCGCGTCGAACCGCTCGATGCCATGCTCCGCGAGCACCGTGAGGTCATCGGGGCGGTCGCTCCGGGCGAGGATGCCGGCGAAGATGTTCGGGTGGAGCGTCTTCACGCGGCCGTCGAGCACCTCCGGAAACCGGGTGATCGCCGAGACGTCGTCCACCACGAGCCCGAGTCGGGTGAGGGCCGTCGCGGTGCCGCCGGTGCTGGCCACGCGGACGCCGGCGGCCTTGAGGGCCGCCGCGAGCCGATCGAGGCCCGACTTGTCGAACACGCTGACGAGCACGCGACGAATCGGCACGACGTCCACGGCCGGTGTCGTGGGAGCGGAATGGGTGGTGTGCATGGCCCGATTAGACCAGCGGCGCGCAGGCTGAAAAGACCGCCGGCGTAGACGACGCTCACGCGGCGGGGGCCGCCGGCAGTTCCACCTCGAACACCGTGCCCGGGGGCGGCTGCCGGCCGCGGACGATCACCTTGCCGCGCATCTGTCGCACGAGCGCCTTCACGAGGAACAGGCCCAGCCCCGTTCCGGGCGTCGACCGCTCCAGTTCGCTCCCCAGGCGGTGGAACCGCTGGAAGATCAGCGGGCGGAGCGGGATCGGGATGCCCGGGCCGTTGTCGGCCACGGCGATCCGCACGCGGCCGGAGTTCGTGCGACTCACCGTGACCACGACCCGCGGCTCGGGAAGCGAATACTTCACCGCGTTGTCGAGGAGGTTGCGGATCACGATCTCGACGTCGGCGGTCTGTCCCACGACGAGGAAGGGGCCGTCCGCAGCGGCCTCGACGGTGATCGTATCGTCGGGCACGGCGTGCCGGTGGACGACGGCGGCGCGGACGGCCTGGAGCACGGCCTCGACGTCGGCGGCGGCCCCCCCGGCCTGCGGCCGCCGCTGGAGCGTCTTCGCGGCGTCGAGCAGGTGGTCGATGAGCGTGTCGAGCCGCTCCACGTCCTGGAGCATGATGCGGTGAAAGTCGGCCTGCTGCTCGGCGGGCACGGCCCGGCGCGTGAGCGTCTGCAGCGAGAGTTTGAGCGAGGCGAGCGGGCTCTTGAGCTCGTGGGTCACGCTGTCGATGAAGTTGCTCTGCCGCTGCGACAGCGCGATCGCCTTGACGGTGAGGGCGAGGTAGACGATCACCCCCGCGAGCACGACCACCAGCAGCGCCACGCCGACGCCGAGCACGGCCCAGTAGAAGGCGGCGTTTTGCGAGCCGAGGGCCGCGGCGATGCTCACCAGTACCCAGCCCACCGTGAGCGCGATCAGCGCCGCGATCAGCACCACGCCGAGGAGGATCGGCCAGCCGAGCGAGCGACGCGGTTCCATGAAGGCGGTTTCCGTTCGGGCGGCGCGGGATGGCCGCGGCTGCCGTATGCTGGGGCCCGCCATCATGACCGCTTCCCCCGCCGACCGCGAATCGCCCTCCTCCCGCCCCGCCGGCCCCCGCGTCCGGCCGCCGCAGGCCCTCGAGGCCGGCCGCGTGGCCGTGGTTTTCACCTGGCGCACCGACCGCTGGTCGCATGCCATCAGCATCGATGGCCGCCCGTTCGCCGACTCGCTGGAAGACACGGCCGACGGACGCGAGGGGGCGTGGCCGGCCTCACCGCCGTTCGTCGAACTCTCGATGCTCGAAACGGCTGCCGGACCGGCGCTCCTCGCCGTGGGACTGGCCGGTAGGTCACACTATTCGGCGAGCATCGCCCCACACCCCCTCGAGCCCGACACGCTGCTTTTCGAGATCGCCTGCCGGATCAAGGAGCCCCCCGCCTGGCTTGGCTCGACCTACGCCGTGGCAGGCGAACCGCTGCGGATCGTGGGGCCTGGCGCCGCGGAACCGCTCCCGACGACGGTCCGCTGGACGTACGAGGTCGGCCCCGCGGGCATCCGGCCCGTTCCCCCGGCGGCCGTCGCCCGGGGCGATTGACGGCCGGTCGCGGCCGCATCTTGCGATCCCCCCGGCCATCGATCACATTCAAGGCCTCTCCACTCCCGTCCAACCCGTTCCCGGCCGCGACAGCCCATGTTCGACGTCATCGAGCGACTCAAGGCGGAATGGACCGACAAGTACGTCGTGATCGATTCGCCAGCCCCCGAACTCGCCCGGTTCGCACGGTCGACCGGCCAGGTGAAGACGGTCAACATGAACGGGCGGTGCCTGGTCGAGTTCGACCAGTTCAATAACATCGCCTGGTACGACGTCGATCCGTCGTGTCTCAAGGTGGTGCCCAAGCCGCTGCCGAAGCCGGCCGAAGCCAAGGACAAGCCCAAGCCCGCCGCCAAGGCCGCGCCAGCGAAGGAGGCCGCCAAGCCTGCCGCCGCGAAGAAGGCCTCCACGGCCGACATCCTCGCCGCCGCCCGCGGCAAGGCGGCCGCGGCGCCTGCCGCAGGGGCCGCCAAGCCCGCCGCCGGTGCCAAGCCCTCGACGGCCGAGATCCTGGCTCGGGCCCGCGGCGCGAAGGCGGCCGCCCCGCCGGCCGAAGCCGTGCGTGAGGAACCTGCGGCCGAGGAAGCCGCGACCGCCGAGACGCCCGCGCCGGCGAAGCCTGCGGCCAAAAAGTCCGCGGGTGGCAGCCTGCCGACGACGACCGCCGACAAGGTCGCCTGGTGTCGGGCGCACGATGCGAAGGGCTGATCGTCCAGCCCGGCTCTCGCGCGGCCGCACCCTTGCGATCCGCATCCGTTCCCTGGGGAGGTTCCCATGCTCCGTGCCCTACCCTGTTGCATCGCCCGCGGTCCGATCGCCGCGCTGACGATCGGCCTGACCATGCTGGCCGTCGCGGGAGGCTGTCGCCGGCTCGCCGAGCATCCGCTCGTGAAGGAGGCGGCCGCGGAGGTGCGGGGCAATGCCCGCGTCGCCGAGATCCTCGGCAACCCAGTGACCTGCGGCACGAGCATCCGGGGCACGGCCAACGAGACCGACGGGATCGCGGCCCTGCAGTTCGACGCCTCGGGCCCCAAGGGCAAGGGAGAGGTCGCCGTCGAAGGCAAGAAGACGAAAGGCGAGTGGGGTGTGACGATGCTCGAATTGCGGCCGGCCAGCGGGACCAAACTGTCGCTCACCGCCGACCTCGAGTCCCGCACGGGCACGGACACGCCGAAGTTCGACCCCAGCGCGCAGCCCGCGGCGAAGTCCTCGGTGCCCCCGCCGCCGGCCGATGTCGAGATCGTGCTGCCACCCGGTCCGCCGGGACCCTGACGATCAGCGAAACCCTGCCGTCTGGCGAGGGTTTTCCAGGGCATTTCGCCATTTTTTGCCGCGCGGGCGAATTGTTTGACTCTCGTCAGGACGCATCCATAATGGCGAGGTTCCCGTCGCTCGTCGCACCCGCCACGGCCACGCTGCCGTCCCGCCCGCGGGTCGCCTGATGAAAGTTCGCAGTCCGCCTCCGGGCAGGATCGCTGCGTCGTTTCATGGGGCCTGCGTCAACCCAACGGGAGCAAGGCTTCCAGGGCCAGCGGGTCGTTCCGCCTGCCTGATGGCTGCCGGCTGAACTCGCATCGAAAAGGAGTGGTTTCGACCCAATGGCCCGGATCCGCAACGTCTTCGAAATCATCGAACTCTACGGTCACGACGAAAACTTCGAGCCGCAGTGCACCCCGGAATTCATTCCGACCACCGCGCCCGCCGGTTCCAAGCAGAAGATCAACATCCTCGCCGAACGCATCCAGCGTGGCATGCCCCTCTGGCACCCGGAAGACTCCACCGAGTCGTCCGCGCTCGTGGGCGCCGGTGCCGCAGACTGACCTGCGGCCAGCGCTCGTGCGTTCGCCACGCACACCCTGACGACGTCATCGACGCCCCCGGAGGTCTTGGCCTGCGGGGGCGTCGGCTTTTCAGCGTCGGCCACGAAGCGCCTGCTCGATGTCGCGGCGGGCGGTGTCGGCTTTGAGTTTCTGCCGCTTGTCGTGCGCCTTGCGGCCGCGGCCCACGCCCACGAGCACCTTCACGCGGCCGTTCTTGAAGTAGGCCTTCAGGGGCACGAGGGTGAGCCCCTTCTCGAAGGCGTGGCCGGCGAACTTCGCGATCTCGCGGCGATGGAGTAGGAGTTTGCGCGGCCGCTTCGGCTTGTGGTTGAGCTGATTCGCCTTCTCGTACTCCGGGATGTCGCAGCCGAGCAGCCAGACCTCGTTGCCGTCCACGCGGCCGTAGGCCTCGTCGAGGCTCATCCGTCCCCCCCGCAGGCTCTTCACCTCGCTGCCCACCAGCGCGATCCCGCATTCGAGGGTGTCGAGGATCTCGTAGTCGTGGCGGGCCTTGCGGTTCTCGGCCACGACCCGCTCGGCGGGCTTGTCGTCTGCCTTTTTCGCCCCCTTGCTCTTGGGCGACGACGAGGTGGGCTTGGGGGGCTTGGCGGCGGACACGGTTATGCTCCCCGCGGGTGCGGGACTGGGGGCGGACGATTACACTTTACGGTCTTCGTCGCCCCACGTCCCCGCCCCGTCGGAAATCCCCGCATGCCCGTCGCGTCGCGTCGCCTGCCGACCGTCCTCCTGCTCGCGCTGCTCACCGTGGTTCCCGCGCCGTCGCTCCAGGCCGAGCATGGGTTCGTGCCGGGTGAGGCG
>Ga0007791_10000304_pt1 | contig 15112 bp, 14 predicted proteins | sample CryBogmetaGMA05M_FD_60368 | JGI IMG/M metagenome (GOLD analysis project Ga0007791, IMG submission 60368) | Freshwater microbial communities from Crystal Bog, Wisconsin, USA - MA0.5M | ecosystem: Environmental > Aquatic > Freshwater > Lake | place: Crystal Bog, Wisconsin, USA | collected 2009-07-06 | reverse complement strand
TTGCCAGCAAGCTCGAAGTGGCCGACGGACGGGCCAGCGTGACGCGTGAAGTCGACGGCGGTTCCGAGACGCTGTCGATCACCCTGCCGGCCATCGTCACCACCGACCTGCGCCTGAACGAGCCGCGCTACGTGACCCTGCCCAACATCATGAAGGCCAAGAAGAAGCAGCTCGACATTCTCAAGCCTGAAGACCTGGGGGTGGATGCGGCCCCGCGCATCAAGACCCTCAAGGTGGTGGAGCCGGCGCAGCGCAGCGCCGGCATCAAGGTGGCCGATGTGGCCGCACTCGTTGAAAAACTCAAGAATGAAGCGAAGGTGATTTGAATGGCCATCCTTGTTATTGCTGAACACGACAACGCCTCCATCAAAGGGGCTACCCTCAACACCGTCACGGCTGCCATGCAATGCGGTGGCGATGTGCACGTTCTGGTCGCTGGGCACAACGCCCAGGCCGCTGCCACACAGGCAGCCCAGATCGCGGGTGTGGCCAAAGTGCTGCATGCCGACGATGCGGGCCTGGCCCATGGACTGGCGGAGAATGTTGCAGCCCAGGTGCTTGCCATCGCGGCGGACTACAGCCACATCGTGTTTCCCGCCACCGCCTCAGGCAAGAACATTGCCCCGCGCGTGGCGGCCAGGCTCGATGTCGGTCAGGTCTCGGACATCACCAAAGTGCTAAGTACCGACACCTTCGAGCGCCCCATCTATGCGGGCAATGCCATTGCCACTGTGCAAGCCACAGACGCAGTCAAAGTGCTGACTGTGCGTACCACCGGCTTTGATCCGGCAGCGGCCACCGGCGGCAGTGCAGCCGTTCAGGTGATTGCTGCACAAACTGCCAGCGCCAGCGTCACGTTCATGGGCTCCGAGATTGCGCGCATGGACCGCCCCGAGCTCACTGCTGCCAAGATCATCGTCTCCGGTGGCCGTGCCCTGGGCTCGAGCGAGAAGTTCATGGAAGTCATGACGCCGCTCGCCGACAAGCTCGGCGCGGCGATGGGAGCAAGCCGCGCGGCGGTGGATGCGGGCTACGCGCCCAACGACTGGCAAGTCGGCCAGACCGGCAAGATTGTGGCGCCGCAGCTGTACGTGGCCTGCGGCATCAGTGGCGCGATCCAGCACCTCGCTGGCATGAAGGACAGCAAGGTGATTGTGGCCATCAACAAGGACGGCGAGGCACCGATCTTCTCGGTCGCCGACTACGGCCTGGAGGCAGACCTCTTTGCCGCCGTGCCGGAACTCGTGGCCGCACTCTAGAACCCCCAAGGAAGCTCCCCATGAGTTATGTTGCCCCGGTCAAGGACATGCTGTTTGCCATCGAGCATCTCGCCGGTATTGGCCAGATCGCCCAGATGCCCGGTTTCGAAGATGCCGGCCTGGACACCGCGCAGGCTGTTCTGGAGGAGGCAGCCAAATTCAATGAAGGCGTGCTGGCTCCGCTGAACTGGGCCGGTGACCAAAATCCTTCGAGTTGGAAAGACGGTGTGGTCACGGCCACACCGGGTTTCAAGGAAGCCTTTCAGCAGTTTGTCGATGGCGGCTGGCAGGGCCTGCAGCACCCGACCGAATACGGTGGCCAGGGCCTGCCCAAAACGATAGGCGCGGCCTGTGGCGAGATGCAGAACTCTGCCAACATGAGCTTTGCCCTGTGCCCGCTGCTCAGCGATGGTGCCATTGAGGCCCTGCTGACCGCAGGCTCCGATGACCTCAAGGCCACTTACCTGGAAAACCTGGTGTCCGGCAAGTGGACCGGCACCATGAATCTGACCGAACCCCAGGCTGGTAGCGACCTGGCCATGGTCCGCAGCCGGGCCGAGCCGCAGGCCGATGGCAGCTACAAGGTGTTCGGCACCAAGATCTACATCACCTGGGGCGAGCACGACATGGCCGAGAACATCGTGCACCTGGTGCTGGCGCGCGTCCAGGGAGCACCCGAGGGCGTCAAGGGCATCAGCTTGTTTGTGGTACCCAAGTTTCTGGTGAAGGCCGATGGCTCACTCGGGGCGCGCAATGACGTGCACTGCGTCAGCATCGAGCACAAGCTCGGCATCAAGGCCAGCCCGACAGCGGTGCTGCAGTACGGCGACCACGGCGGCGCCACCGGCTTCCTGGTGGGCCAGGAAAACCGGGGCCTGGAGTACATGTTCATCATGATGAACGCGGCGCGCTTTGGCGTCGGTGTTCAGGGCGTTGCCATCGCCGAGCGCGCCTACCAGAAGGCGGTGCAGTTCGCCAAAGACCGGGTGCAGAGCCGCCCGGTGGACGGCTCCATGCAAGCCAGCGCGCCCATCATCCACCACCCCGACGTGCGGCGCATGCTCATGACGATGCGGGCTTACACCGAAGGCTGCCGTGCCCTCTCGAGTGTGGCGGCCAGCGCCTACGACGCGGCGCACCACCACCCGGATGCGCAGGTGCGCAAGCCCAACCAGGCCTTCTATGAGTTCATGGTGCCGCTGGTCAAGGGCTTCAGCACCGAGATGAGCCTCGAAGTGACCTCGCTGGCGGTGCAGGTGCACGGCGGCATGGGTTTTATTGAAGAGACGGGCGTGGCCCAGTACTACCGCGACGCCAAGATCCTGACGATCTATGAGGGCACCACCGCAATCCAGGCCAATGACCTGGTCGGCCGTAAAACCTCGCGCGATGGTGGAATGACAGCCAAGGGCATTGCCAGCCAGATTGAGGTGACGCAGGCCGAGCTGCTGCAAAGCGCCACCCCGCAGGCACTGGCGGTGGCTGCCCGGCTGCAGGCCGCGCGGCTGGCTTTTCTGGACGTGGTGGAGTTTATTGCGGCGAACACCCGGACCCGCCCCAACGCAGCGTTTGCAGGCAGCGTGCCCTACCTGATGCTGGCGGGCAATGTGATGGCCGGCTGGCAGATGGCGCGCGGTTTGCTCGCGGCCCAGACGCAGCTGGCAGCGGGTGTAGACGTAGCCTTCATGCAAGCCAAGATCAGCACCGCGCGTTTTTACGCGGACCACATTCTCAGCAAGGTTCCGGGGCTGCGCGACAGCATCGTGGAAGGTGCCGACAGTGTCACGGCTTTGCCGGTGGAAGCGTTTTAGTTTTCCAAGGAGTTTTTGTGTCCCAACTGCCCGCGCCGCTCGACCGGCTGCCTTTTCCTGTCATCGGCTCGCCGCTGTTCATCATCAGCACGCCCAAGCTGGTCATTGCGCAGTGCATCGCCGGGGTCGTGGGCTCCATGCCTGCGCTCAACGCGCGGCCAGCGGAACAGCTCGAAGAGTGGCTGATTGAAATCACCGAGGCCTTGGCCGCCCATGACAAGGCGCATCCCGAACAGCCGGCCGCCCCCTATGCCATCAACCAGATCGTGCACCGCAGCAACGACCGGCTGGAGCATGACATGGCGATGTGCGTCAAGTACAAGGTGCCCATCATCATCACATCCCTGGGTGCGCGCGAGGACATCAACGCCGCGGCCCATTCGTATGGAGGTGTGGTGCTGCATGACATCATCAATAACAAGCATGCGCACAAGGCGATCGAAAAGGGTGCCGACGGACTGATCGCTGTGGCGGCCGGTGCCGGCGGCCATGCCGGGTCCAAGAGCCCGTTTGCGCTGATCCAGGAAATCCGCCAGTGGTTTGATGGTCCCGTGGCGCTCAGCGGCTCCATTGCCACGGGCGGTGCCGTGCTGGCAGCGCAGGCCATGGGCGCAGACTTTGCTTACATCGGCTCCGCCTTCATTGCCACCGACGAGGCCCGCGCCGCGCCGGCCTACAAGGACTGCATCGTGGCCAGCAACTCGGACGATATCGTCTACAGCAACCTGTTTACCGGCGTCCACGGCAACTACCTGGCGCCCAGCATCCGCAACGCCGGCATGGATCCGGAGAACCTGCCGGTGAGCGACCCCAGCGCCATGAACTTCTCCGGCGACAAGACCAAAGCCTGGAAAGACATCTGGGGCTGCGGCCAGGGCATTGGTGCGGTCAACGCGGTGCAGCCCGCAGGCGTGTACATTGACCAGCTCAAGCGCGAGTACGCGGCGGCCAAGGCCAAACTGCTGGCCGCCTGAGCCCTTAGCCAAACTGCGTGATGGCAGGCGCCTGCCCGGGCTGCCACACCGGGTACCTTTGCATGACCCCGGCAAACGCCGTAGAGGCTTCGAAGCCGGCCAACCAGCGCTGTAGCGCAGGCCAGGGTTGTGCTTCAAACCAGCCACGGTCCGTGGCAGCAAACTGCCGTACGAAGGGCGCAATCGCCGCATCCGCCAGGCACCAAGCCGTGCCGCACAGGCCGGTCTTTTTCCGCAAGCGCTGGTCGAGTTGCGCCAAAAACGCGGCGGCCTGTTCGCGCGGCGCAGTGCCTGCGGGCAGACCGTAGCGGTGCGGGTACTTGTACCGGTCGAGCTGCTGCTTGAACGGGCCATCCTTTTCGGCGATGCAGGCCAGCGCGTCGTCCATCGCCACGGTGTCCCTGAGGAGCCAGCCCTGGGGATCGCTGCGGTGCAATGCCCACAGCATGATCTCCAGGCTTTGGTCAATGACCGCGCCGTCACCCAGTACCAGCACCGGAACCGTCGCCTTGGCCGATGCCAGCACCAGTTCTGCGGGCTTGTCGCGCAACACAATCTCGCGCAATTCGACCGCAGTTCCGCTGGCCTGCAGCGCCAGTCGGGCGCGGATGGCATAGGGGCAGCGGCGAAAGGAGTAGAGGGTGGGCGCCATGGGGGTGGGGTGTCAGGCCACCCCGGGCGCTTTGGGCGATTCGGGTAAATCTGCTCCCGTGGGTGCCCGGGCGTGTGCCCCGATCGGTGCGCCAATGTGTGTCTGGTGCCGTACTTTGGCCAGCTCCCACTGGCGCTGGCGCTCCCGGGCGCTGTCCTTTTGCGTCGCGCTGCTCGACGCGTGGCAGCGCGGACAACTCACCCCCGCCTCGTACAGCGGGGATTCGGTGGCGCCCTGCGGCAGGGGCTGGCGGCAGGCGCGGCAGAGCTGGTGCTCGCCCGCCCGCAGCCCATGGCCCACCGACACGCGCTCGTCAAACACAAAGCATTCGCCCTGCCACAGGCTTTGTTCGCGGGGCATGGTCTCCAGGTAGGTGAGGATGCCGCCCTCCAGGTGGTAGACCTGGTCATAGCCCCGGGCGCGCAGGTAAGCGGTGGACTTTTCGCAGCGGATGCCACCGGTGCAGAACATCGCGATTCGGGTGCTTTTTCCGCCGCGATTCAGGGCGCCGCCGGGCAATTTTTCCTGCTGGTCCAGCCACGCCGGCAGCTCCGCAAAGCTGCGGATGCCGGGGTCCATGGCCCCTGCAAAGGTGCCGAGTTCCGTCTCGTAGGTATTGCGGGTGTCCACCAGCACCACATCGGGCTGGCTGACCAGTGCATTCCAGTCGGCTGCCCGGACATAGGTGCCCGCCATGGCAGCCGCATCGAGTCCTGCAACCTGCATGGTGACGATCTCCTTTTTGATCCGGACCTTCATCCGCAAAAAGGGCGGCCGGCTGGCATAGGATTCCTTGCATTGCAGACCTGCCAGTGCCGGGTCGCTGCGCAAAAAGGCCAGCAGGCTGTGCACCGCCTCAGGCGCGCCGGCGATGGTGCCATTGATGCCCTCACGGGCCAGCAGGATCAGGCCCCTGAGCCCGAGCCGATTGCAAACGGCGAGCAGGGCTGTGCGCCGGGCCTCGCAGTCGGGCAGGTCCACAAACCGGTAAAACGCGGCGGTCAGGTACGGCGGCTTCTCCATCGGCCCATTGTGCTCCGCGTGCCCCGTGCGCTGGTGCGGCAGCGCTAGCACGGCCAGGTCGAACCCTGCTCGGGTACCTGGGCGCGCTGGCCGAGTTCGCGCGTGATTCGGCAGCGCAACGCGTCGGAGGCCGGCAACTCGCCATGGACCACATAGACCTGGTCCGGCTTGCGGTGCATGGCGCGCAGCCAGTCAATCAACTGACCGGCATCTGCGTGGGCAGACATTGTCTGTAGTTGCACCACCTCGGCCCGGACCTCCACATCGCGCCCGTGGATACGCAAGAAATTGGCCCCATTCGCGAGGTTGGCGCCCCGGGTTCCGGGTGCCTGAAACCCGGTGAGGACGACCATGTTGCGCCTGTCACCTGCGTAGTGTGCGAGGTGGTGCAGCACCCGCCCGCCGGTGGCCATGCCGCTGGCCGACAGGATCACCATGGGGCCATGCCGTCCGGCCAGCGCCCGCGAGGCATCGGTGCTGTCGACCATCGTTGCCCCGTGCGACAGGTGGTGTGCCTGGGCCGGTGTGAGGCGGTGCTCGCCCGGATGCTTTTCAAACAGATGGGTGGTGTGTACCGCCATCGGGCTGTCCAGAAAAACGGGCAGGGAATACGGAATTTCTCCCCGCGATTTGAGCTGTGCAATGGCATGCAGCAATGCCTGTGCCCGGCCCACGGCGAACACTGGCACGACCGCGACGCCGCCCCGGGATGCCAGGCGGCGCAGTGCCGGGGCCAATTCGGTCAGGGGGTCTTCCTGGGGATGGGTCCGGTTGCCGTAGGTGGATTCGATCACCACGGTATCGGCATCGGGCGGGAGCTCGGGCGGGTTCATCAGGAGATCATCGGGCCGGCCGAGGTCACCGGAGAACAGGATGCGCCTGCCGGCCACCTCCAGCAGCACGCTGCTGGCCCCCAGAATATGGCCGGCGCGGCTGAAGCTGACCTTCCACCCGGGCAGCGGCTCAAACGTCTTGCCGAAGGCCATTGCATGGAAACGCGGCAAGCAATCCAGCGCTTCCTGGCGCGTATACAGGGGCAGGGCTGGCGCATGTTTGGAGAAGCCATGGCGGTTGGCGAATGCCGCATCCTCTTCCTGCAGGTGGCCGCTGTCCGGAAGAAGAATCCCACAGAGGTCGCGCGTTCCGGGCGTGCTGTACACCCGACCGGCAAAACCGCTTTTGACCAGCAGCGGCAAGTAGCCGCTGTGGTCAATGTGGGCATGCGTCAACACTACGCCATCGATCGCTTCGGCTGCCACCGGCAGCGCATTCCAGTTGCGCAAGCGCAGCAGCTTGTACCCCTGGAACAGGCCGCAGTCGACCAGCAGGCTGTGCTGGCCATGGCGCACCAGGTACTTGGACCCGGTGACCGTATCGGCGCCGCCCAGGAAGGTGATGTTGACACCCATTGCGCGGTCCGGAGCTCAGTCCCTGGGGGCTGTTTAGCTGAAGAAGTTCTTCAGCCGGTCGGTCCAGCTGTCCCCGGACGGAGAGTGTTTGCTGCCGCCTTTTTTCAGGGACTCGTCGAGCTCGCGCAGCAATTTGCGCTGGGGCTCGCTGAGCTTGATCGGTGTTTCCACCGCGATGTGGCAATACAGGTCGCCTGGGTAACTGGAGCGAACGCCCTTGATGCCCTTGCCCCGCAGCCGGAACTGCTTGCCGGTTTGCGTTCCTTCGGGAATGTCGATCGCTGCTTTGCCGCCCAGCGTGGGCACATCAATCTCGCCGCCCAGGGCTGCCGTGACCATGCTGATGGGCACGGAGCAATGAATGTCGTCGCCATCGCGCTCAAAAATGTCGTGCTTCTTGAGCCGGATTTCGATGTAGAGGTCTCCGGATGGCCCACCATTGGTTCCCGGCTCGCCGTTGCCCGCGCTGCGGATGCGCATGCCGCCATCGATACCGGCCGGTATCTTGACTTCTAGTGTCTTCTGGCGCTTGATTTTTCCCATCCCCTGGCAGCCGGTGCAGGGCTCGGGAATCACCTTGCCGTTGCCACGGCAAGTGGGGCAGGTCTGCTGGACGCTGAAAAAGCCCTGGCGCATCTGCACCGAACCCGATCCGCTGCAGGTGCCGCAGGTTTTTACCTGCGTTCCTACTTTGGCGCCGCTGCCCTTGCACAGCTCGCACACATCCCAGCTCGGGATGCGGATCTGCGCGTCCTTGCCCCGGGCCGCTTCCTCCAGCGTAACTTCCATGGCATAGCTCAGGTCACCGCCCCGGTACACCTGGCGGCCACCGCCGCCGCCGGCGCGGCCGCGCTGCTGGCCGAACATGTCGCCGAAAATATCGCCAAACGCCTCGGCAAAACCACCATAGCCTTCGCTGCCGCCGCCGCGGTTGGGATCGACACCCGCGTGGCCGTACTGGTCATAGGCAGCCCGCTTCTGCGCGTCGGAGAGCATTTCGTAGGCCTCCTTGGCCTCCTTGAACTTTTCCTCTGCAGCCTTGGAGGCATCACCCTGGTTGCGGTCGGGGTGGTGCTTCATCGCAAGTTTGCGATAGGCCTTCTTGATTTCCTCGTCGGATGCGTTTTTCGCAACGCCAAGAATCTCGTAATAGTCTCGTTTGGCCATGTGAATCGTGTGCGCCCATTGACAACAGAAAAGCCGCGTTGGGCCCCGGGGGGTGTCCAACGCGGCGCGCTTTGGCGGTCATCGCCCTGCGGGACTCAGCCCTTCTTGACTTCCTTGACTTCGGCGTCCACCACGTTGTCGTCTGCCGCCGCCTTGGACGCCTGCGCCGGAGCCGCTTCTTCCGGCTCCTGGCCACCCAGCGCAGCCTGCTTGGCCTGCATGTCGGCGTACATTTTTTCGCCCAGTTTCTGGCTCGATGCCATCAGCGCCGCACTTTTTTCCTGGATGGTGGCCTTGTCGTCCGACTTCATGGCCTCTTCCAGTTCCTTGATGCCGGCCTCAATCTTTTCCTTTTCGCCGGCTTCGAGCGTAGAGCCGTACTCGGTCAGGCTCTTCTTCACGCTGTGCAGGTTGGCATCGGCTTCGTTGCGGGCCTGAACCAGTTCGAGCTTTTTCTTGTCGTCCGCCGCATTGAGTTCTGCGTCCTTGACCATCTGCTGGATTTCCGCCTCGGTCAGACCCGAATTGGCCTTGATCGTGATCTTGTTTTCCTTGCCAGTGCCCTTGTCCTTGGCGCCGACGTGGAGGATGCCGTTGGCATCGATGTCGAACGACACCTCGATCTGTGGCGTACCACGTGCCGAAGGCGGGATGCCTTCGAGGTTGAATTCCCCCAGCATCTTGTTCACCGCAGCAATCTCACGCTCGCCCTGGAACACCTTGATGGTCACGGCCGGCTGGTTGTCATCGGCGGTGGAGAAGGTCTGCGCAAACTTGGTCGGGATGGTGGTGTTCTTGGTGATCATCTTCGTCATCACGCCGCCCAGGGTTTCAATGCCCAATGACAGCGGCGTCACGTCGAGCAGCAAGACGTCCTTGCGGTCACCCGACAGGACCTGGCCCTGGATGGCTGCGCCCACGGCGACAGCCTCGTCGGGGTTCACGTCCTTGCGCGGCTCCTTGCCGAACAGCTCCTTGACCTTTTCCTGCACCTTGGGCATGCGGGTCATGCCGCCGACCAGGATCACATCGTGGATGTCGGCCACATTGACACCCGCATCCTTGATGGCTGTCCGGCAGGGCGCAATCGTGCGCTCGATCAGTTCCTCCACCAGGCTTTCGAGCTTGGCGCGGGTGAGCTTGATGTTGAGGTGCTTCGGGCCCGACGCATCCGCGGTGATGTAGGGCAGGTTGATGTCGGTCTGCGAACTGCTGGAGAGTTCGATCTTGGCTTTTTCTGCGGCTTCCTTGAGCCGCTGCAGGGCCAGCACGTCCTTGGACAGGTCCACGCCCTGTTCCTTTTTAAACTCGGAGATGATGAAGTCGATCACGCGCTGGTCAAAGTCTTCGCCGCCCAGGAAGGTGTCGCCGTTGGTCGACAGCACCTCGAACTGCTTCTCGCCGTCGACGTCAGCGATCTCGATGATCGACACGTCGAAAGTGCCGCCGCCGAGGTCATACACGGCAATTTTGCGGTCCCCTTTTTCGTTTTTGTCCAGGCCAAAGGCCAGCGCTGCGGCTGTGGGCTCGTTGATGATGCGCTTGACATCCAGGCCGGCGATGCGTCCGGCGTCCTTGGTGGCCTGGCGCTGCGCGTCATTGAAATAGGCAGGCACCGTAATGACCGCTTCGGTCACGGCTTCGCCCAGGTAGTCCTCGGCGGTCTTCTTCATTTTGCGCAGCACATCGGCGCTGACCTGCTGCGGGGCCATCCGGTTGCCGCGTACTTCCACCCAGGCGTCGCCGTTGTCTGCAGCGGCAATCTTGTAGGGCATCAGGTCAATGTCCTTCTGCACTTCCTTCTCGGCGAATTTGCGCCCGATCAGGCGCTTGACAGCGTACAGAGTGTTCTTGGGATTGGTCACCGACTGCCGCTTGGCAGACGCGCCCACCAGGACCTCGCCATCTTCCTGGTAGGCAATGATGGACGGTGTCGTCCGCGCGCCTTCCGCGTTCTCAATCACCTTGGGCGCATTGCCCTCCATGATGGCCACGCAACTGTTGGTGGTGCCGAGGTCAATTCCGATAATTCTTCCCATGGTGTACTCCTGCTGATTCAAAAAAACGGGTATGGCGATAACGTGCGGACGGTTTGCCGGGTTTCAAGTGCCGCCGCGTTCGCCGCACGACACAAGCGTTGGGTGTCTGGGTCTGCAGCCTGTCAGGCAGGTGCGGACACGGTGACCAGCGACGGCCGCAGCACGCGGTCCGCAATCGAGTAGCCCTTTTGCAGCACCATCACCACCGTGTTGGGCTCCTGCTCCGAGGGCACCACGCTGATGGCCTGGTGGCGGTGCGGATCAAACTTGGCGCCGGCGTCCGGGTTGATGGCGAGCACCTTGTTGCGTTCGAGTGCCGCTACCAGTTGGCGCAGCGTCGCCTGCGCACCTTCGCGGATCTGCTCCACGGTGGCGTCCTTGATCAGCAGACCGGCTTCGAGGCTGTCCATCACCGGCAACAAACTTTCCGCAAAGGTCTCTACAGCGAACTTGCGGGCTTTGGTAATCTCATCCTCGGCCCGGCGACGGGCGTTCTCGGATTCCGCCTTGGCCCGCAGGTACTGGTCTGCGAGTTCTGCGCTTTTCGCCTGCAGGGCGGCCAATTCGGCCTGCACCCGCGTCAGGGCATCCTCTTCATGGCTGGCCATTGCGGCAGCCATGTCTTCCGTGGATTTGAAACCGCCGACGGCGTTCTCTGGGCTGGAGGGGGATGGGTTTTCAGACATGCAAATACGTCAGCGTTGGTTTTACGAGCCCTGCACGTGGGGGCTTCCCAACAGGATTCAAGAAGATGCGTTGACGAAATTTGCTCAGGCCGAGACGCCGAGCAGTTCCACGTCGAACTTGAGGGTGGCATTGGGGGGAATGACGCCGCCCGCCCCGCGCGCTCCGTAGCCCACCGCAGCCGGGATGATCAGCGTCCGGCTACCACCCACACACATACCGGCCACACCTTCGTCCCAGCCCCGGATCACCATGCCGCCGCCCAGGCGAAAAACAAAGGGATCCCGGCGGTCTTTGCTGGAGTCAAACTTTGCGCCCTGGGTCTGGTCGTTGTAGAGCCAGCCGGTGTAGTGCACGGTAACATTTTGGCCACTGGTGGCCACCGCGCCAGTGCCCACGGTCGTGTCTTCAAACTGGAGGCCGCTGGGAGTTGTTTGCATGGTAGGTCCTGAACTATTTGCTCTTTTTGGCCTGACCGGCCATCCACTTGCTGGCGAAAGCCTGGAGATCGCCGAGGCGCTTGATCAGGTCGCTTCCCGAGGCGGTCAGGGCGTAGCCGGCGCCCGCGTGGGTCAGTAATCCGGCCTCGCGCAGCTCCTTGATCCGGGTGTTGAGGGTATTCGGCGTCACGCCGCCCACGCTGTCTTGCAGCAGGCGAAAGGTCTGTCCATGGCCGTCACGCAGGGCCCACAGGACACGCATGGCGTAGCGTGACTCCAGCAAACCCAGCAACTGCCCGATGGCGACCGATTCTTTTGCGCTCATGTAATTCTCTCTCCTCGATTGCGTTCGCAGCCAGTTGCCTTGTGTGCTTGGGTCCCATGCTCGCAGGAACGTGCGCCATTGTCATACAACTATATCGCAGATTATGCGTGCTATAAGATTCATAGCTTGTACTGATTGATACTCTTGCCAGCATCCATGCAAGCTGCTATGCGGCTGCGCCGGGCCGCAGGGTGCGGCCGTATCCAGTGCCAAAGGTTCAGGGCGACAATGTGAAGTGCTGATCGCGAAACAGGCGTGCGCAGGCTGCTACTGCTGGGGCGTCGAACAGGACACCACTGCCACTTTCTATTTTCTTCTGGGCCTCACCGACGCTCAGCGGAGGCTCAAGGCCGTAGGGCGTGAGCAGCTTGGCAACCCGGCAGGCTACGGCCACGATGCGCGCGCCCGGCAGCAGCGCTTCGCCCCGCAGACCACGTGGAAAGCCCGAGCCATCGAGCCGCTCCATGTGTTGGTGCACCATTTCGGCCACCGGGCTTCCAAACTCCAGGTCCTTCAGTACGCGCCAGGCGGTGTCTGGATGGATTTGAAACAAGGTCTTTTCTACACCTTCCAGGGGCGTAAGGCAGCGAAACAGTGCGGCGGGAATGCCGATCAGGCCCAGCCCGTGCAGCAATGCCGCCGTGCGGATGCCCTTGACCTCCGCCGCCGGCAGTTGCAGTTCCCTGGCAATGGCTTCTGCCAGCGTGGCTGCACGCACCTGCACCTCATTGAGCAGGGGGTCGTGCAGTTTCACCAAGTCGGTAATGGCGCGGATCACCGCATCCAGCAGCCCTTGCAGTCTTTGTTCCATCTGGCGTTTGACCAGTGCCATCTCGATGCTGGCCTTGAGTGCCTGCAGGCTGATGGGTTTGACCAGGTAGCCAAACGGCTCGGCGAGCCTGGCACGGGTCAGCAATTCATCGTCCGAGTAGGCCGTCAAAAAAATCACGCCAGCTGCGTTTTCTGCGCGCAGCCGATGGGCTGCCTCGATGCCGTCCATCGGGCCCTTGAGCTTGATGTCCATCAGCACCAGGTCGGGCTGCACCTGCCGGATCTGCACCATGCCCTCTTCCGCGCTCTTTGCCCTGCCTGCGACCTCGTAGCCCATGGCCACAATGAATTTTTGCAACTGGTCCGCAGTCAGTGCATCGTCTTCCATGACAAATATCTTTTGGTTCATAAGACCCCCCCTGTTTTGCAAAGCACGCGCATTCCCGGCCCGGACGTGATGGTCACCTGGCCATCGAGCTGGTCCTCGATGAGCAACCTGACGAGATGGAGACCAAAACCCTTGGCGAGCGATGCATCGAAACCGGCGGGCAGGCCCACGCCGTCATCGGCAACTTCCAGGGTGACTTCCCCTGCGCCGTTGTCCGTCAGGCCAATCTGAATGTGACCACGGCCACCACCGGGAAACGCATGCAAAAACGCATTGGTCACGAGCTCGCCCAGCGCCAGACCGTAGGGCATGGCCTTGTCCACGGGCATGTGGCACGGCTGGGCGTCGACGGTGATCTTCACCCGATCGGCGATGTCGCCAAACTGCGCGACCAGGTTGGCGGTCAGCCGGCGGGCATAGTCGGTAAAGTCGACATCCTGCAAATTTCCGCCATGGCAGAGTTGGTCATGGACCAATGCCATGGCCTGGATGCGCTGGCGGCTGGCATTGAAGGCCTGGTTCAGCGCCGGATCCTTGCAATGGTCTGCCTCCATGTCGAGCAGGGCGCTGACCATCTGCAGGTTGTTCTTCACCCGGTGGTTGATTTCGCGCAGCATCACTTCCTTTTCCGCGACCGAGGCTTTGAGCTGCTTGATGGCGGCCAGGCGTTCGGCTTTCTGCGCAATTTGGTCCAGCGCCCGGCCGATATCGTTCGCGAGGTCCGTGAGCAGCATGCGCTCATCCGCCCCCGAGTCCGCTGACCTGCCCGGTATACAGCGCGAGTACGCCCACTACAGCACCCGCCCGTTGCAGGGGAAACGCAGCCGCCGAACCCCAGGCATAGCGGGCACCCCGTTCACGCCAGGGCGCGCAGGCGGCATCCGTCTGGAAATCCTCCACCCAATACGGGCGCCTGCTCTGGATGGCCCGGTACACCGGCCCACCGCCGTGGGGACTGGCGGGATCCATGGAAATTTCAATGCCTTTGAGGTAGTCTGCCGCGGCTCCTGACCAGGCAGTGGGCTTGACCTGGCGCGCTTGCGCGTCCAGCAAACCGATCCAGGCCAGCGTGATGCCCCCAACCCCGACCAGCACCTCGCAAATTTCCGAAAACAATTGCGTTGGGGTGTTGCAGTGGGCGATCAAACGGTTGCAATTCAACAGGGTGTTGTACAAACCTGTGAGCCGCAGGGCGTTCGCCTCTGCGCTTTTGAGCCTGCTGATGTCGCGCGTCATGGCGTGCATGAACTGCTGTCCGTCAAACGTGATCAGGACCGAACGCATTTCGACGGCCAGAACCGTGGTGTCCGGCCTGCGCAGCGCGCAGTCGTCCGCTGCGCCCCCGCCAGCGTTCCAAAAGGCATAGAAATTGGGCCGGGACAGGCCCGCGTTCTGACGGGGCTCCAAATCCCACACATGCAGGTGCCGCAGCTCTGCCTTGGTCCTTCTGGACTGCTGCTCAAACGCAAGGTTGCAGTCCATGATTTTTCCGTCAGCGGCGATCAGCACATTGCCATCCAGCGCCTTTTCAAACACCGCGTGGAACTTCCGTTCATTTGCCAGGTTCGACTGGGTTTGTTCCCGTTCCTTGCGCTCGGTAATGTCGCGCACCACACCAAACGCCTGCCATTCCCCGTGGGAATGGATGCGGGACAAGGAAATTTCAATGGGGAACTCATGACCGTCCTTGTGCAGTGCCGCCATCTCCCGGGTCTGGTCCACGGCAGGCCCTTCGCCCGTGCCGGAAAAATGCGCCATACCCTTGGCCGCTTCATCCCGAAAGCGCAGGGGCACCACATGCAGGTGCAGCGGCTGGCCCATGATCTCCTCGCTGCTGAAGCCAAACATGGTGTGAGCGGCAGGATTCCAGCCGGTCACCAGACCCCGCCCATCAATGGTGACCATCGCGTCCCGGGCCGTTGCCGTAGCCAGGCGCAGCCGCTCGTTGCTTTCCGCAAGGGCCAGATAGGCCTCTTCCTTTGGTCGGGCTTCGAAGTCAGCCCCCCCGCTTTGCTGTGTGACCGGTTCTCTCTTGTTCATGCCTTGCCCGTCCCATCGTTTGGCACGCACCGGCCTGCACTTTCGACCAGGGATGCACCGACTTGGCGTCGCCCGCCCGACTGCGCACCAATTTCATCGGAGGATGCCGGATTTGGGCACACCGGGCTTG
>Ga0007791_10000302_pt1 | contig 15146 bp, 15 predicted proteins | sample CryBogmetaGMA05M_FD_60368 | JGI IMG/M metagenome (GOLD analysis project Ga0007791, IMG submission 60368) | Freshwater microbial communities from Crystal Bog, Wisconsin, USA - MA0.5M | ecosystem: Environmental > Aquatic > Freshwater > Lake | place: Crystal Bog, Wisconsin, USA | collected 2009-07-06 | reverse complement strand
CATGGCTTACGCTCTCTTGAGGGCGAACTTGAGGGAATCGAGCTTCGATCGAAGTGAAGCATCGAACAGTCGGGATCCGACCCGCACCTTGATGCCGCCAAGAATTGACGGATCAATACGGGTCTCAATTTCAGGGTCGCGGCCTAGCGCCGTGCGGAGGGCAGCAGCGACACCCTTGCTCTGGGCTGCAGACAAGGCGACCGCCGTCGTGACCTGGGCAGACACCACACCCCGCGCCTTGGCAGAGAGTGATTCATAGGCAGAAATAACATCGCCAAGGGTGTCGGCGCGGCCATTGGCAGCCAGCAGGCCGAGGAATTTTCGAGTGGTTTGAGTCAAATCGGCACGGTCGGCGAGCGCAAGCAAGGCCTTGCTCTTATCGGAGGCGCTAAAGGCCGGAGACGCCAGAAGGGTCTGGAAGTCTTTGGACTCGCTACGCATTTTTTTCAACGACTTAAGATCGGCCTCAACCTTGGCCACGGTCTTTTCGTCAGTCGCTAGATCGAATAGGGCCTGAGCGTATCTGCCGCCCACATTCGAAGTCTGGGAATCGTCCGCCACTTATTTGTCCGCCCGGTGCGTGTCTGTAGCCATCGGAAAGAAACCCTTCCGATAACCTAAAGGCTTGAAAGTGCTTGGAAATGCACAACGCATAAAGAGAGTTGTGAACCCCCTCGTCGTAAGCCGCGCGCCTGATAGCACGCGATTTTCGGCGCCGCAACCAAGGGCGACCTCATAAGATGTCAGCCTGCGCCTTCAACAGCCATTTTAGGGGCGATTTGACGTCGAAAAATTGCCGATACATCGGCGGCGATCTCACCGGACGTCTTAATTACCCGGGCTTGAACGAAAATCAGGGTCCGCGTGCCCCTGACAATCTGAGATTCGATTTCCACAGATTCGCCAGGAACAACGCCTGAGCCGAACTCAATCGACAGGGATACCGTCACCGCATCTGACCCAATTAGGTCAGTCAGAACTGGCTGAACCAAGATGGCGATGGCAGCAGCCTGGTCGGGCACCGTGCCGGGGCGTTTAAGGGACGCAAGGAAATCTGACATGATCGGCGTGCTCATGCGCCAGGGCCGCAGAAAAGAAAAGGGCGCCGCTTTCGCGACGCCCTCAGCAGCAGGACCAAAGAGCTGCTTGGAGGCACTGCCCTACTTCTTCGCGACCTGCGTCGTTAGCGCGGCGTTGCAAATCGCAAGCTTGTCAGCGGCAAAGGAGGTTCGAACATTGCTAAAGCTGGTCAAGACGCCAGCCTTCTTAGCGATGGTCTTGCAGGCACCCGTGGTGAAGGTTTCGCTTGCGGGCGTCTCCGTCGTGCAGGCGTCGGCTTCGCAGACAAACATGGCACCGCCAGCAATAAACTTGGTTGCGGTGGCAACCGGGCTCTGCAGCTTGGCGACGACAACTTCGTCAGCAAGGGCAGGCGCGGCAAACGAGATAGAGACGAGCGCCGCGGTGGCGGCAAAAAGGATTTGGAGCTTCATTGAGCCCTCCAGCGTTTCGGGGAGAAGCGGCCCGCCTCAGGACCGGCCCGGTCACCGTTATATTTTGCCTTGGGTATCCCCACCCTTGGCATAACGACAACTAAGCATCGCTAAGATAACACTGCTCAGATTGACCGCAATGCGAATTATTCATGTCGCGTCATACAAAAATGTTTGGGTCGATCCACAGGAGGCCGCCTGTTCACATCTCGTTAACGCTAGGAGGCTCTGGTAATCTGCAATTGAACCTCGCGAGCAGGTGCGGGGACGGAAAGCCCAGGACGATCACATGGCTAACGCCCGGCAGAGCGACGGTCGCCGCCCCGTGGAGCCTCGAACTCCTTTTCAGACCCTTCTGTATTGGGTCGCACTCATTGGGGTATGGGGGCTAATCTTTCTGGCGGCCTTTTTCGCCGTCTTCGCCATTGATCTGCCAGATACCTCTGGACTGAACAGTGTAAAGCGACAGCCTTCAGTCTCTTATCTGGATCGATCAGGCGCCCTTGTAGGGGTTCGAGGCAGTCAGTTCGCCCCGCCCGTTGACCTGGACGTGCTACCGAAATATGTGCCGGCCGCCTTCGTGGCGATTGAGGACCGTTGGTACTACTGGCACTTCGGCTTTAATCCTTGGGGCATAATCCGCAGTCAGATTTACAACGCGTCTCATCGCGGCGGCCCCCTGCGCGGCGGATCGACCATCACTCAGCAATTGGCGCGCAATCTGTTTCTGACGCCAAACCAGAATTATCGCCGGAAGGCACAGGAACTGATCCTAGCCATTTGGCTGGAGGCGAAGTTCACCAAGAAGGAAATTCTTGCCCTCTATCTCAACCGGGTCAATTTCGGGGCAGGTGCCTACGGTATCGAGGCGGCGTCACAGCGATATTTTGGAAAACCGGCCAGCCAGTTGACCATTGGTGAAAGCGCCCTGCTCGCTGGCATGATGAAGGGACCGTCGCGATATAATCCTGTCGCCTCTCCCGACCGGGCCGCAAAACGCGCGACAGTGGTCTTAAATGAAATGGTCAAGACCGGTGCGATCACAGCGCAGCAACGGGATGAGGCCTTCAAGACCCCCGTCAAGGTCAACCCTGTATGGGACAGCCAGCGCGCTCAATATTTCACCGATTGGGTGGACGAAAAGGTTCGCAGTCTAGTCGGCGAACCCACAGAAGACCTTGTTGTCGAGACCACTTTGGATCTGACGATCCAGACGGCTGCGGAAAAGGCGCTGCTGCGCGGTGTTGAAGCCGCAAAACCCCTAGGTGTTCAGCAAGGTGCCCTGATCGCCCTGGATGGCGAGGGCCGTGTGCGGGCCTATATCGGTGGCGAACGCTATTCTGAAAGCCAGTTCGACCGGGTCACCCAGGCACAACGCCAAGCCGGGTCAGCCTTCAAACCCTTTGTCTACCTCACAGCCATGGAACAGGGGCGCACGCCAAACACGCCTGTTGTCGATGAACCCCTGAAAATCGGCTCCTGGGAGCCGAAGAACTATACCGGCAAATACCTTGGGCCCATGATCCTGCAGTCGGCTCTAGCCCAGTCCATCAATACGGTCGCCGCGAGGCTGGCCAATGAGGTTGGTACCGCCAACGTCGCAGCAACCGCCCGACGCTTGGGGATTACCTCGCGCATCCAACTTGATCCCTCCATGGCCCTGGGCGCTGTAGAGGTCAGTCCACTGGAAATGGCCCAGGCCTATGCCCCATTTTCGAATGGCGGATTTGCGACCCACGCCTATGGCATTGAGCGGATCCGCACCGCGACAGGCAAGATTCTCTATGACCACGGCCTCGAAAAGACAGACCGCGCGGTGGTGATTGGAACCCCGGCTCTTCAGTATATGAACCAAATGCTGCGGCAGGTGGTCGCTGTGGGCACCGGGACCCGCGCTCAGGTTAAGGGCTATGACATTGCCGGTAAGACCGGCACCACCAGTGACTATAGAGACGCTTGGTTCGTCGGCTATACGGGTGGCTTCGTTTCTGCAGTCTGGCTCGGTCGCGACGACAATACACCAATGAAGAAGGTCGCCGGGGGCGGGGCACCCGCAGGGATTTGGAGAGAATTCATGGGTGCTGCCCTGCCGGGTTTGAAGGCGCAGCCTATCCCGGGTGGTTTGATAGAGCCACCGCCGCCCGAAGCCCCAGGTGCCGATCCTATTGGGGAATTACTGGACCCTGCCAGCGCGACCTCAAATCCGGAGCGGCCAGAAAAGCCGCGCCCAACAGAGAAAACTAAGGCCGAGGACATTCCTTACTAGATCGGCCCTTACTCGCTCGGCTCCTCGCCATGAGGACCGAAGGCATGCAGCCTTGCGCCTTCGGCCTTTAACCAGTCCCGATGCGGGGTGAAATCCCCTGCAAGCCGACGGACATGCGCCCAGAACCGGGGGCCATGGTTGAGTTCCAGCAGGTGCGCACATTCATGGGCGGCCACATAGTCGGCAACCTGACGGGGTGCTAAGGCCAACCGCCAGGAATAGCGGATCGCAGCTGGCTTGCCGGGTGCCGAGGACCGACAGGACCCCCATCGGCCCTTTGCATCCATCATGGTAATGCTGGGCAGGCGTACCCCGAGGAGCTGACAATGGGCCTCGGTCATTTCTGTAAATGACCTCAAGGCTTCGCGCTTCAGAATGCGGATAACAGCGCGGGCATAGGCCTCGCCCTCACCGCGCCCAGCAATCTTCAGATCGCCGTTCGCAGGGTCGACGATCAAGCGCATGGGATGATCAGCCCAGGCCAGGACACAAGGGACATCGAAAAGGGAAACGACGATCCCCGGCACCAGAGGCTCAGCCCTGGGGAGTTCAGCAAGCCTTTGCGTAATCCAATCCGCGCGATCTCTTGCAAAGGCAGCCGCCTCGCCCAGTCGCCTGGGCGATGGCGCGGTGGCAATGACTTCCCTCCGGGTCCGGTCTAGCCGCAGAGACACGCGCCGCGCCCGACTATGTACCTTCAGGCGAACAACCGCGCCGGCCACATCAAGGCAATCACCGTCAGATAGGGGGCGGCCAAAGAGTGACATGAACCGAATTTGATCTGGTTATCTTGGAAAGCAAACCGAATTTCCAACCCCATGCGTCATCAGGGTCAGGCGACGTGTCGGGTCTTTTCAAATCCCGCTTCGAAATCTCGGATAAATTGGCGGACCCTTGGATAGATTTCTTCGCGGAAGCGCCGACCATTGAAGACGCCATAATGACCGACGTGGGGCTGGACGTAATCTTCCTTGAATGCTGCTGGCAGTGAGGAACACAGGGCGTGTGCCGCCTGGGTCTGGCCAATGCCGGAAATGTCGTCGTTTTCGCCTTCGACCGTGAGCAGACCGATATCAGTAATCACCTCGGGGCGCACTAGGCGGCCTTTGTGAACCAACTCACCCTTTGGCAGCAGGTATTGCTGGAACACATAGTCGATCGTTTGCAGATAGAATTCCTCTGGAAGATCAAGGACCGAGAGGTACTCATCGTAAAATCTCAGGTGCTCATCTGCCGAGTCGCCGTCTCCAGCCATCAGGTCCTGGAGATATTGCAAATGCGCCTCCTTATGTCGGTCCATATTCATCGACATGAAGGAATAGAGCTGCACGAACCCTGGATAGACGCGGCGGCCCATGCCGGGATAGGGCGGCGGCACCGTGTCGATCATGTTGGATTTGAACCAGGCAAAGGGCTTGTCCTCCGCCAGCTTATTGGTCACGGTTGGCGACAATCGCGCATCAATGGGCGAGCCCATAAAGGTCATGGTCCCCGGACGGCTTTCGTCCTGGTCTTCAGCCATCAAAGACGCTGCTGCCAGAACCGCGGGGCCAGGCTGGCAGACGGCAACCACATGGGGACGAGGCCCGAGATAGCGCAACATCTCACGCACATGGTCGACATAGTCGTGGAAATCGAATCCCCCCTCTACAAGGGGGACATCGCGGGCATTGGACCAGTCGCTGATATAGACTTCATGATCCTGCAGAAACCCTTCCACGGTCCCACGCAACAGGGTGGCGTAATGCCCAGACAAGGGTGCCACGATCAGGACGGCCGGCTCCAAGTCTCGACGACCAGCCTTGCGTAGATCGGCCATATCGCGCTGAAAATGGATAAGTTTGACCCAGGGGCTGGACCAGACCTCGGTCCGACGGACTCGAACCGGCTTTCCATTGATCACCACGCTGTCGATACGCCATTCGGGGCGGCCATAGCGGCGGGTGAGGTTCGAAAACAGGTCAGACGTCGCGAACATGCGTCGCCCCAAGGCCGAGTCCTTGGCCGGATTTAGGGGTGAGCTCCAGAACTCACGGGTGGCCCGCGCCGCGAATCTAAGCGGCGTCGACGCGTAGTAACCGGCTTCATACAGGGTGTAGAGCATGATCCGACTGTCCTCTTGTGCGGTGCAGCATAACACAAGCTATCTTAAGAAAGTCCAGCCCCATTAGGGTTTACGGGCGCATGGCGTCTGAAATCTGGCGTGCAACCTCGTCAGCTCCAATCCCGAAAGGCAGGACCTTTGCAAACTGCCCCTTAGGATCCATGAGGTAGATCGCGGTGGAGTGGTTCACCAGATAGTCCGATCCAGCCCCGCTCTTTTCAAAGAATACGCGATAGGCCTTTGCGGCGACAGCTACCTGCTCCCGCGAGCCCGTTAGCCCGATTGTCCCCGCGGGAAAGGACTCATTGGCCAGATAGGCCTTCAGGGTTTCTGGCTTATCGCGTTCGGGATCTACGGAGATAAAGATTACCTGAAAGTCCTTGGCCTTGGGCCCAAGCAGGCCTTGAGCCTGACCCAAAACCCCCATGGTGGTGGGGCAGACATCGGGGCAATAGGTGAAGCCGAAGAAGATCGCCGTCCATTTGCCCTTGAGGACATCCTGCGTGACGGTCTTTCCAGACTGGTCAACCAGGGTGAAATCGCCGCCGGGGCCTGGGGGCCGCGGGGGATCAAAAGCACCGCGGCTCAAGCCGAACCCTAGAAGGCCGACAAGCACGACAAGGCCAACCAGAGCGAGGATTATGTTTCGGCGGGTCATGAAAAGAGCCTCGTCATGCACAGCAACTTAGGCGATAAATCCATCCTATGGCGTCTGAACACAACCCACCTCCGCCAAGGACGGCAAGCCTCGATAGGCAAAGCCCTTTAGCAACGCAAGACGAGCTTTCATGGATGACCGGGGGTGCCCTGCAGGGTCGGATTCGTATCAGCACCCTTGTCACCATGCGCTGGTTCATTTTGGTCACGCAGTTTGCGGTCCTCGGCCTGGGGGTTTTCGGCTTTAAATTTAATGCCCCCGTGGCGGCCTGTGTTGGGATGATCCTGGTCGGCGTATTGGCAAATGCGCTAACCATCCTGTCTTCTCCCCGCAGCCGGATCGCCGGACCCTGGGAAAGCGCCGGTCACTTGGCCTTTGATCTCATCCAAATGGGTTGCTTAGCCTATCTGACCGGAGGCATTGAAAACCCCTTCATTATTCTTCTGATCGCGCCCGTGACCATGGCGGCCGCCAGCCTGCCCCGAACACAAGTGCTCACCCTCACTGCGATGGCGATAGGCGTTATCGTGTTCGAGGCCTTGGCGCATCAGGCACTGCCAACGGCACCAGGCTTCAAGATTCACCTGCCCGGGCGCTATCTGCTTGGAACTTTCCTGGCCATTCTATCGGGCCTTTTGATCATCGGCGGATATGTGCGTTACGCCGCTGCAGACGCCGCGCGTATGGGTCTGGCCCTGGATGTCACCCAAGCTGTTCTCGCCCGGGAGCAAAGGCTATCGGCCCTGGGTGCCCTCGCCGCGGCAGCCGCGCACGAACTGGGCACCCCCCTGGCGACCATCGCGATTGTTGCCAAGGAATTGGCGCGGGACGCTGCGACCCCCAGCGCCAAGGAGGATGCTGATCTTCTGGTTGCCCAGGCCGCGCGATGCCGTGACATCTTACGTCGGCTAACGGATGCCCCGGATGCGGCATCAGACGAGGTGCATGAGCGCATGACCCTCCTGCAATTGCTCAATGAAATTCTTGAACCCCATGCCTCGCTTAAAGGTGTGCGAATTGAAGCTATCGTCACAGGTATGCCCAATGTCTCGGCACCGGATATCCGCCGTAGGCCGGAAATCCTGCATGCCCTGACCTCATTTGTCGAAAACGCTGTCGACTTTGCCGACTCGGAAGTTCTGGTGTCAGCCCGCTTCGACACAGACACCGTTACCATTGAGGTCCTGGATGACGGACCCGGATTTACCTCGGATATTTTGGCCAGGCTTGGGGAGCCCTATGTCACCAGCCGCGCCGGCCTAGCGGGGGGACGCACCAAGCATGTGGGCATGGGGCTGGGCTTCTTTATCGCCAAAACCCTCCTGGAACGCACGGAAGCCCGCGTGACCTTTGGCAATTCTAAACCGCGAGGGGCCTTGGTTTCGGCCCGCTGGGCGCGGGACACGATAGAAGCGAGCAAGTTTTATGCGGGGCTTGAGATTGCTAAATGACAAGCTGCGGAATAGGGGTTGAGAGACGACCTATAGATGTTTTTCGGTCAGGTAATTGAATGAATGATCTTACTGCCGAGATCGGTGTTCTGGCCGAGAGATCGCTGCTTGTGCTGGATGACGATGCGTCCTTACGCATCCGCCTCGGTCGCGCCCTAGAGCAGAGAGGCTTTGAGGTCACCCTGGTTGGGAGCGTCACCGAGGCCATTACAGCCGTTAAGGCCTCAGCACCCTCCTTTGCCGTCTTGGACATGCGGTTGGAAGATGGCAGCGGTTTGAGTGTCGTCGAAGCCATCCGCGCCGCCCGTTCAGACGCCAGGGTCGTCATGCTCACCGGCTATGGCAATATCGCGACCGCCGTCGCGGCCGTGAAGTCTGGTGCCGTGGACTATCTTTCCAAGCCCGCTGATGCGGATGATGTCGCAAGGGCCCTGCTGGCGGGCGGTGAAGACTTACCGCCACCGCCCGTCAAACCTATGAGCGCCGACCGCGTCCGCTGGGAGCATATTCAAAGGGTCTATGAGCAGTGCGGGCACAATGTTTCTGAAACCGCGCGGCGGTTGGACATGCACCGGCGCACCCTGCAGCGGATCCTGTCAAAACGCGCACCTCGATAGCCCTAGGCGTCAAGCTCTAAGGCGACAATACCAGCTGATCTTAAGGCAGCCAGTCGTGCGAAGCCGATCAGTAGCGCCTTGCGACGCGCACCCGCGAGGGGCCCAATCGGCGACTCGCGCAGGACAGCACCGCCAAAACCGTCGCAGACCATGAGCCCAGGCCCCTCCGGGAGTAAATCCTGAGGAAACTCCGGCGCGACGGCAAAGGTGAAGCGATCACAATAGGGCGCGTATTCAGGCCATTTGCGATCAACGCGGTAATCTTCCACCGAGGATTTGACCTCGACAATCAGCAATTCGCCCTTTTTGGAAAGTGCCATCAGGTCTGCGCGGCGACCGTTTGGCAATGTGACTTCGCTCAGGGCGACATAACCAAGGTGGCTGAGCAGTCGCGCAGCGCCGCGGGTGACATTGGTCGTAATTTCTGGGCGGCTGAGGGGTTCGAATGTCATCCCCCAAGCCTGTGCTGGCTTGGCACCGGAATCAAGGTCCTGCCTAATTTCGGGCGGGTTGAGGAAACTCTAGACTGGCCACATCAAAACCAAGCTGTTTGATGCGCGCCACAGCCTGGGACTTCGCCGCTGGGGCCAAGCTAGGTTGCTGAGACATCAGCCAAAGACTGCGGCCATTGGGTGTTGCAAGGATCACCCAACCCTGATCTGCGCGACTATCCAAAACCCAGTATTCCAAGGTCAGAACGCCACCGAAATAGGTGATCTTGAATCGGGAATTGGTCTTGGGATCGATCATGCGCGCCCGGGCACGCCACTCCGTGGCCGGTGCAGAGACGGCCCCCTTATGACAGGTCTGGACCACCTGAAAGCCGCTGTCGCTGCGCACCCAGTCCGAGGTTCCTGCCTGACAATCCTTTTGGATGTGGTTTGGAAGCCGGGCAATTTCGTACCAGCGCCCCATCATCTTTCCGGCGTCAAGGCGAACCGTCGGCGGGCTTAAGCTCCCAGCCAAGGCTGGGCTGAAGCCGAGGATCACGACCAGAAACAAGACAATTTTAGAAAGTGTGCGTCCGCGCATAGGGTGTCTTAACCCATCAACCGTGTTCAAAAAACGCCCTAACCGCAAATTTTGCATTCCGCCCCATAAATTTCATACCAAGGCCCTCTTCTCAAAAGCCAGCATCATTCATCAGGGACAACGATATGGGGTGACTCCGGCAATCGGCGCTCGAACAAGCCTATATCGAGGGGTTGCTGCGGCCGTACCGCCTGCAAGGGCTGTCGCGTCAGGGCACGCAGGGTTTGAGGATCAAGAGTCTCCTTGGTTTGCACCCGTGCCTTGCGCGCCTGGATTTCATCTGTCGCCGGAGCCGAAGAAACGGGTCGCCAATAGGTGACCTGCAAGCGCCAGACCGTCTTAGGGGGCTGCAACGGGGCGGGCCAGCGCCGACCGTCTTTCAGAACGGGGATGGCTGGCGGCGGCGGGCGTCCCCCGGCCGAAATGACCTCCGTCAATCTCGCATAGCGATCTTCCGGGGGAATTTGCAGGGTGAGACCGGGTCGATCGTCTTCGATCCGTCCACGATATGCGTCCAGCGCCGCCTCTCGCGTGGCATAAGGCGGCCCAAACACCTCCGTCACAAATGACACAGCCTCCCCTGCCACCTGCTCGGCCTCTCGCAAGCGCACGGCCCGCCCCCTAGGGCCCGCTAGGGCGGCGGCGACGTCTGTGGCAACTGGATAAAGGATTGACGTCATGATGGGATCATCGCTCAAAACGACAGACGCGCCTATGTTCCTCTAGATGATTCGTGATGCACGAAGCCACCTTTCGGATTGGGTGCCATGAGCGAGCTACAACTCATCCTCGCCGCAGCCGCAGGGGCCATTATGCTGGCCCTATGCGCGACCCTTTGGGCCATGTCCCAGCGGGTGCAAAGTCATGCCAAGATTGAAAAACTCCAGGCGGAAATCGCTGGTCTTCGTGCCAGCGCGGAAACCGCTCAGGCCTCGGTGGAGGCCTTCGACTCGGCGCTTCTGGCCGTGGAAGACGGCCATGCCCTGCTGGCCTCTGGGGAGGAAAGCCTTGCCCTATGCGCCGACGCCCTCGGCCTAACCTCCTCAGACCCGCAATCTGTCGTTTCTGCCCTCATGCGGGCCGACCCTGATCACACCCGGCGGTTACGCGGACTCTTCGAGCGTGGCGAGGCCTGTGCCTTTGAGGTGCGCGGTCCAGGCGGCATGGTGGCCGTCGAAGGGCGCGCCGCCGGTGCCTTGGCCTGGCTGAGGTTGTCGGCCATGAGCGGGCAAGACGCTGGCCTTCCCACCGCACCGCGTTTTGCCGCGTTTCTGGATGCCCGATCCACACCGGCCTGGATCTCGGCTGCCGATGGCAGTCCGGTTTGGGTCAACGCAGCCTGGCTGAAGGCCGTTGAAGCCACCAGCCTGGATGAAGCGGCTCAGCGCAATGCCAGCTTCGATAAGGCCGCAGATACCCTGGCCAGCGAAGCCGCCAATCTTGGCCAAAGACGCGAGGCGGTGCGTTGGATCAGCTTTGAAGGACGGCGGCGGGCCCTACGGATTGTCGCCCTCCCCCTGGAAGGCGGCGGGGTCGGCGTTTGGACCGATGACGTTTCAGAGACCGAAGAACTCCGCGAGGCGCTCAAGAAGAATGTTGAGGCCCACGACGAAACCCTCAACCATATTGCCGATGCGGTCGCCATTTTCTCCCAAACCAAGCGTCTGAGCTTCCACAATACCGCCTTTGCAGAACTCTGGGGTCTAGAGCCAGCCTGGCTGGCCGAACGCCCCACGCATGGGGAAGTCCTTGACCGCCTTCGGCAACGTCGGCGTCTGCCTGAGACGGCCGACTATTCCAAATGGAAGGCCTCTGAGCTGGACCGCTATGAGAGCCTTGGGTCCTCTCCTGACGATCTTTGGAGCATACCCGATGGACGCACCCTGAAGGTTGTGCGCCAGCCACACCCCTTGGGCGGGGTTGTCCTGCTCTTCTCAGACATCACCGGAGAACTGCGGCTGAAGGCGCAGTATAATGCGCTGATCCAGGTCCAGCAGGCCACACTGGACAAGCTCAATGACGCGGTGGCGGTGTTCGGGTCCGATGGGCGTTTACGCCTGCACAATGAAGCCTTTGAGCGGTTCTGGAGCATTACCGAACAGCAAATCGGCTTGGCCCATGATTTTGAAGGCGTGGTTGAACTGTGCATCCCACGGCTACACGATCCCGTCTTCTGGCGGGAGTTGAAGGGCCGTGTCGCCGATACCGATCCCCAGGCCCGGGCACCCATGTCCGGCGAAGCCAAGACCTCGGACAGCCGGATTATTGTCTATCAGTCCCGACCCCTGCCCGACGGTGCGACCCTGATCGCCTTTGGTGATGTCACCGACGCCCGCAAGTTGGAAAGTGCCCTGGCGGACCGGTCCTCGGCCCTGGCTGAGGCCGAGCGGCTGAAGCGGGATTTTGTGGGCAATGTCTCCTATGAGCTGCGCACGCCCCTCACCACCATTATCGGCTATTCCGAACTGCTAGAGCGGTCTGGCAGTGAGATCTCTGCCCGGGCGCGGGGCCATGCCGGCGCTGTGCGCCAAGCGGCGATTCAGCTGGCCCGATCCATCGATGACGTGCTCGACATGGCCCAGATTGACGCCGATGAAATGGCCCTGGACCTGGAAGATGTGGATGTGGGTCAATTGCTCCGCACCAGTCAGGCCAGATGGGCCCCCGATGCCGAAGAGGCCGGGATCAGCCTGTGCATTGCGCCAACCATTGAAATGGGCCTGATCCGCGGCGATGCAAAACGCCTAGGCCAGATCCTCGACCATCTCACGGAAAACGCCCTGCGTCAGACGCCAGCCGGCGGTATCGTCACCTTGAGTGCCGACCGCACCCATGGCGAAGTTCAGCTCAAGGTCACAGATACTGGGCGGGGCATTCCTTATAACGTCCAGGCTCACATCTTCGATCGGTTCATCGGTCGCGAGCGCGGCGGTCCGGGCCTGGGTTTGGCCCTGGTGAAAGCCATGGTCGAACTGCATGGCGGCTGGGTCGCCCTGGAAAGTGCGCCGGGAGCCGGAGCGACCTTCACCTGTCACCTTCCGGAGAGCGCCCAGGGGGCAGCAGGCCACCCAGAACTGAGGTTCTAACTTTTTAGCTATCGGTAAGGTGTGCGAGCGCTTCGCCAAGGTCCACCGCCATGGCGGCGACGGTTTGGTATCGGTGCGCAGGATCAGCTGCCGTAGCCTTGCCGATGATTGGCCCGAGCTGCGGACAACGATCAAGGACTTCGCCAGAGGGCGGATCAAGGAGGATTGCCATAGCCCGCCCCAGCTGAAAGACCATGGTTCTGGAATCCAAGCCGGCCCCTTGCTGAAATTCCTCAGGTGCCATGAAGCGGGTCGAGCCAAGGGTTCTGGGCCCATCCAAGACGAAGGGCTGAGGCCGATACTCGTCCACATCGATCAACCAGATCTGATCGCTGTACAGCAGATTGCCGTCGTAAAGGTCGATGGAGACAAATCCTGCAGCCTCTATGGCACTGTGCACATCGATAATGTCGGTAATGGCCCTGAGCACACTTGGCAGGGGCGCGGCCGCCATTTGCAAAGAGTGCCTCAGAGGGGCGGCATCCACCCAAGGAAAGACCAGAATTGGTCCTAAGTCGCCATCAAGCACTTGGATCAACGGGATGAGGGTGGGGTGCAACACCCTGGCATGAACGGCCATGGCTCTGCGCAGGGGCACCAAACCCCGATCATCGACCAAAAATTTGATAAAGTACCGATGCGCCCCGCGGCCAAATCCTAGGCCGCGACATCCCAATTCCCCATCGCCCAGGTCAGCGAAAACAGTGCCGATCTCAGCCAGACTGGCCTGAACATCGCCAGAGATCGCGGTTAGCGGCAGGAGTGGCGGGATTTCATACACCTGTGACCACGCTTCTGGGTTAAAGGCGTGCTTGGGATCCCTACGAACACAAGGCTGTAGCGCCGCAGGACCTTTGCAATCCTGCAGCGCCAATAGGCCTTGTTAGTGTTGGCTTTCCGGCAGACGGACAACCAGACCGTCAAGGGCGTCGGTCATCTTGATCTGGCAAGCAAGGCGGCTGTTGGGTTCAACGTTTTCGGCAAAGTCGAGCATGGATTCTTCCATGGCGGACTTGTCGCCGGTCTTGGCGAGCCAAGCATCGTCCACATAGACGTGGCATGTGGCACAGGCACAGGCCCCACCGCAATCAGCGTCAATGCCCGGGACGTTGTTCTTCACAGCGCCTTCCATGACCGTAAGGCCGGTCTTGACGTCCAGGACGTGCTCAGCACCGTTGTGCTCAATATAAGTAATCTTGGCCATTGGCTCCCTCATGCCGCCTTTAAGCAGCGACCTCTTTCATGGAAATGGATGTATCTGCAAGCCTGGATGCGTTTACAGGCTTGCGGTTTCCGATCAGTTGCCGCCCCATCATAAATTCAGGCGGCGAGTTGATGGCTTCCACCGACTGCAGTTGATCGCCCTTTAGATGGAAAATGGCGAACTTGTTGCTGGTCGGGTCGCCGCGCACCAGAATCTGGTCGGCGTCGAAGGGATAGCCGGCGATTTGCAGCTTCAGATCATACTGATCTGACCACTGCCAGGGCGTCTCGCCCGCAGGGGCCGGGCGTCCGGTAATGGCGCAGGCTGCCTGTTTGGCCTGTTCCAGAGCATTGGGAACGCTCTCCATTCGGAACATGCGGTTTTCGTAAATCGGCATAGGCCGCTGGGCAACATCGCCTATGGCGAAAATGCTGGGGTCGGAGGTCCGGGCTTCTAGATTGACGACCACGCCTCGGGCACACTCAAGGCCTGCCGCCTTGGCCAATTCTTCATTAGGCGCAACGCCCACGCCAACTAAGACCAGATCACAAGCCAGGGTCCGACCGTCAGCCAAGGTGACGCCGGTGACCTTGCCATCCTTGCCCGCAAAGCCTGTGGCGCTAGCACCCAGCTCGAACTGGACACCCCTGGCCTCATGATAGGTCTGGAAGAAGGTCGAGAGAGTCTCGCAGGCCACCCGGGCCAAAATGCGCGCCTCACGCTCAAGGATGATCACATTGGCACCCAGCGACCTTGCCGAAGCTGCCGCCTCCAAGCCGATATAACCTCCGCCGACCACAGCAACCGTCTTTCCCGGGCCTAGGGCCGCCTTAAGGGCTTCTGCGTCTGCTGCGGTACGCAATTCCAGCACGCCGTCGAGGTCTGCACCGGCAATGGGAAGTCGGATCGGTCGGGCACCGGTGGCCAAGATCGCGATATCGTAGGACAGAGACCCGCCATCCGACAAGGTCAGACCCTTGGCCTGACGATCTATCGCCGTCACCTGGACATTGGGACGGAAGTCGATCCCGTTCTCAGCGTAGAACTCCAAGGGCTTCAGGGCCAGGGAGTCGGCATCGGCCTCACCCTTCAGCCAGGCCTTGGACAGGGGCGGCCGCTGATAGGGCGGGATAGGTTCTTCGCCGATCAGGGTGATCGGGCCCTGAAAATCATACTGACGCAAAAGAGCCGCCGCCGTGCCGCCGGCATGGCCGGCGCCGATGATGACGATATGG
>Ga0007791_10000300_pt1 | contig 15154 bp, 12 predicted proteins | sample CryBogmetaGMA05M_FD_60368 | JGI IMG/M metagenome (GOLD analysis project Ga0007791, IMG submission 60368) | Freshwater microbial communities from Crystal Bog, Wisconsin, USA - MA0.5M | ecosystem: Environmental > Aquatic > Freshwater > Lake | place: Crystal Bog, Wisconsin, USA | collected 2009-07-06 | reverse complement strand
CGCGTGACTGACACTCTCAGTTACTTCACCGAGGTGAGCAACATCCTGGTGGCCGTCGTTCTCCTCACACTGGCCTTTTCGCACATCCGACCAACGCCACTGTGGCGCGCGCTACGCATGGACACGTTAGTCATGATCAGTGTGACCGGTTTGGTCTACCAGCTCGTGCTTGCGCCCTCAGCCACATTGCGCGGTTGGGAGTATGTGTCCAACGCGCTCATTCACACGATTGTCCCGGTCCTGACAGTGGTGACATTTCTGATCTGGGGACCGCGCGGTTGGTTCAGATGGACCACCGTCTTCACCGCGCTCATCATTCCAATCCTGTGGCTCATCTATACGCTCCTCCGCGGCGGAATGATCGACGCGTACCCGTACCCGTTCATGAACGCGGCAAATCTGGGCATGGGAACCGCGCTGTTCAATGTCTTCTTCGTGGTCGTGCTGGGCGTCATCCTGGGCCTGATTTTCTGGGGCCTGGATCGCTTGTTCTCGCGCAAGAAGCACGCGTAGTTAGTCGGCCGCTGATTCCTCAATCGCATCCATGAGGGCAGCCACGGTGCGTGTCTCGTCCAGTGGCAATACCCAGCCGTCTTCGCCGAGAATGCGTCGACTGACTTCTTCGATCATGAGTTCGTAAGCGTCCACTGCAGGGAATTCTTCGATGTGGTCGCCGACCTGGAGTGTGGAGGTCTCGCACCATGTCGTGAACGCCTGACCGTGATGCATCGAAGCGGTGTCGTCGGTACCACGAATGCTCAAGCGTTGAACCTCTGGGCTTGCGATACTGGCAAGGCCGGTCATCTCGGCCAGTCCAGCATTAAGACGGAACCGCGTCGTGAGATCCACATTGGTGTATCCGAGGTCTTGCTGTACGTCACGCACATCGGTGTCGAACGTCGACCCGAGCGCGGCCGTCAATGCGTGCAGGAGGTAACAGCCCACATCCAGTAGCGCGCCTCCTCCCATTTCCTTTTGACCCCGGTAGTTATCGGCATGGTCGCCTTGAAAGGCGAATGCGGCGTCAATCCACTGCACCTGACCCAACGCACCAGAACGAGCGAGAGTCTCTAGGCGCTGGAATCGTGGATGCCAACGGCTCCATGTGGCCTCGACGAGCAGGCGATTGGTGCTGCTGGACACAGCGATCAAGGTGTCTGTGCTGGCGACGTCCAATGTGAGTGGCTTCTCGCACAGCACGTGCTTGCCCGCCTGCATCGCCTTGATCGCCCACTCGAGGTGCTGATGGTTGGCCAGGCAGATGTACACGGCGTCAATCTCCGGGTCATCGAGAAGGTCCTGGTAGTTGGCATGGACGCGCTGCGGCTCAAGCGCTTGTGAGCGATCGGGTTCTCGACTGGCAACAGCGACGAGCTCGGCGCCTGTGGCGGCGTGTACCGCTGGGGCAAGGGCGGTCTTGGCTATCCAGCCTGCCCCGAGAAAACCCCAGCGGACGTTCATGGCCTCAGCAGGGCCGGTGCGATCGGCCGACCATTCGATGCGGCGGATTGCTCGGCCGCCTCCATGAGGCTCACCACGTCACGCGAATGTTCGGTGCGCACCGCCATGGCGGTACCTGCGTGCAGCCGATCCGCGAGCGAGGCATGGAATCCATAGGGAGTCACGCTGTCGAGGGCGATGGAGTGACGAGATCCATCGGCTCGGTGCAGCGTGAGGATCGCGGGGAGATCAGCGACGGCGGGTTCAGCCGCTGGGTCCCAGTCCCCAACGATGGCACCCTCGGTGCCCAGGACGTAGTACTTGGGCCTTCGCGCTGCGGCCAGATCAGAGTTGACGAAGGTTGCCTGCCGGCCATCAGCGAAGGTGACGGTCACCTGTGCGTGATCGGCGTTGGTGACGTTGAGCCATCGACGCTTGTGATTCATGGCGGTGACGTGATCGACGTCGCCGGGCATCACGGCCAGCATTTGGTCGAGGAAATGACTGCCCCAGTCGAAAATTGCTCCGCCGGATACTTCGGCATCGGAATGCCAGTAGGTGCACGGCTGCGAGTACCCGCCCACGAAGCTGTCGTACTGGAAGACCTCGCCGATAACGCCCTCGTTGATGAGTCGTGCCATGGTGACGAAGTCGCGGTCGTAGCGTCGGTTTTGGTACACGATCAAGAGCAACCCACGATCTGCTGCGAGTGCTATGAGGTCGTCGCACTCGCGGGTTGTGAGGGCCATGGGCTTCTCCAGCACCACATGGATTCCGCGCTCGAGGGCCTGGCGTGCCCAGTGCGCGTGGCTGTTGGGGGGAGTGGACACCACAACCACGTCGAGAAGTCCGGAGTCGAGCATCTCGGTGGCATCGGTGAACGTCGCAGCATCAGGCGCAAGCTCGAGAGCCGCGGTGAGGCGCTCGGGATTGGTGTCGCAGACGGCCGTGAGGGTCAGGCCCTCGGTCGCCTGAACGGCCAGGTTGTGTTCGTGCCCAATTGCTCCGTAGGCCAGAAGTCCTACTCGCAGGTCTGTCATTCAGACTCCTCCTCGACGCCAGACCCTAGCGAGAGACCTGTGCCCGGTACCGGGCAGGCCGTCCGCAACTCGACCCACAGGTATGGCTGCTGCCACTCGTGGTTGAAACGCTTGGCTGAGACTCACCTGAGGATCAAGGCGATGGCGCGGGGTGCGTGGGGCACAGTGGACCCATGGCTACTGAGCGCCCCCGCGTCCTCATCGTCGACGATGAGGTCCGACTCGCTGAGGCACTTCGCCAGGGGCTGTCGCGCCGCGGGTTTGACGCCACGTCCGTGCACGATGGCAATGAGGGTTATCAGAAGGCGCGCACGGGTGGCTACGACCTCATTCTTCTGGACCTGATGCTGCCAGGGATGTCCGGGTACAAGGTTGTTGAGGCGCTGCGCAAGGACGGCATACAGACACCGGTACTCATGCTCACCGCCAAAGATGGCGAATATGACCAGGCCGATGCTTTCGAGCTCGGCGTGGACGACTACGTCACCAAGCCGTTTAGCACCGTGGTGCTCTTGGCGCGTATGAATGCGCTGCTGCGCCGGCGACCTGACGTTGCCCCGGTGATCACGGCCGGCCGGCTGCGCATCGAGCCGCGAAGGCATCGCTGCTGGATCGCCGACAACGAGGTCGTGCTGACAGCAAGAGAGTTCGCGGTGTTGGTCTACCTCGCCGAGCATGCCGATCAGGCCGTCAGCAAGCAGGAGCTCTTGGACGAGGTGTGGCAAGAACCCGAGCTTGATCCCAATGCCGTGGAGGTCTGCGTTCTGCAGTTGCGCAAGAAAATTGGCGCTGAGTGGATTCAGACCGTTCGTAATGTGGGATATCGACTGGTTGAGCACGAGGCGTGAGATCGGTACTGCCCAGATCTGTGCGAGGGCGCGCAGTTGTGGGAACCGCGGTGGCCATGGTCCTGTTTGGCCTTGTCATCGGTGTGGCCTCCTACGTGCTCGTGTCCAGACAGGCCGCCTCGGCCCAGCATGAGCTCCTCCAAGCCCGTGTTACCGATGTGGTCGAGCAGGCGCATGAATCCGGCCCCGGCGGTGACCTGGACCTCGCTTCTTCCCAACTGCCCAACACTGTGCTGATTCAGGTGGCTGACACCGCGGGGCGCGTGTTCGCCTCAAGCGCCGGTGTAGCTCCCAACGTGACCATCTGCCCTGATCCTTTGCCCACGAAGCAGGAGGTCGGATCGGCGATCGTAGATGTGGGCCATGGGCCGGAGGACGTCATACGCGAGGCGACTCCCATTCCGAATACGAATGCTGTCGTGTGCGCGGTCCTAAGTGAAGAGCCCGTGCAACGTGCGCAGACCGCTGTCATCATCGCGTTGGTCATCGTGCTCCCGCTGGTCGTGGCCGGCGTGTGCATTGCCGTGTGGCTCGCGGTGGGGCGCGCACTTCGCTCTGTCGATGACCTTCGAAGCCAGGCCGAGCGCCTTGCCGAGACAGATGATCGACTGTTGCGAGTCGAGGAGACAGGCGACGAGGTGGAACTCCTGGGGACCACGTTGAACCACCTGTTGGAGAGTTTGCATCACAAATCTCGAAGCACTCGCCAATTCGTTGCCGATGCTGGACATGAACTACGCACGCCGCTCGCGACGCTGCGTATCGCCTTGGAGTTTGGACAGGACTCGGAAGAGAGTGAGCTCAGGGCGAGTGTTCGCGACGCTCTGACCGACTTGGATCGACTTGAGCGTCTCATTCAAGACCTGCTGTCATTGGCTAGGTCAGATGCTATGGAGACAACGCATCATTTTGAGCGAATATCCCTCGACAGTGTTGTGCGAGACAGCGTGGAGTCTTATCAGCGCACCCGACAATCAACAGAGCTCGAACTTGCTCTGGACCCTGTGGAAGTAGAGGGTGACGGAGCTGCCCTCAGAAGCATGGTGACCAACCTGTTGACCAATGCAATGCGACATGCACAGTCCCGCGTCACCGTCTCGTTGCGAACGGTGGATGGTCGCGCCGAACTATCCGTAGACGATGACGGTGTGGGCCTCTCCGATGGGGATGAGGCACGAGTGTTCGATCGCTTTGTTCGGTTGGGTGATGCGCGTGAACGAGATTCCGGTGGCAGTGGCCTGGGCTTGGCGATTGTCGCGTCGGTTGCAAGCGCACATGGTGGTTTTGTGTCGGCAAGCCCCGGCCCTGGCGGGCACTTTCGTGTTGTCCTGCCGTGTATTTCTGCCTAGTCAAGGCAGTTCTTCTGGTCCTTTCGGGTCGTTGAGGTAGATCACATTTCACGGCCTCTGGCGTGTGGTGGCAATGTGGGACAGATCACCGAATAAATCGGGCATTCAGGCTATTTGCGGCTGTGGAAGGTGCGTGTCGTGCACAACGTCGGTTAGGCGAATTGCCAACAGCGTTCTTAACCTCGTTGAGTCGGTGAATGACTCCTGCACTCATCGATACGACCGCACTCCACCGGGAGGCAGGATCCCGGAGTTGATAGGGACGAACGCTTACGCCGTGAGAGCCGGCGAGGCACCCGATCACTGGCGAGCTCGCAATGGCAGACAGAGTCCATTGAGAGCGATGAACCGGAGTGCATGAAATCACCCCGCGGGGTGATGAGCATTGAGGTTTCATGTCACGTTCCACCCTTACACACGCGACGCTAGCTGTGGTCGCCCTCATGATCTTCTCCACCGGAGTCGCTCAGGCTTCTCCCCAAGAACCGCCGGTTATAGCCGGCAACGCAGCAGCTGAGACCACCTCGACGAGCACCGCAACGGCTGATACCGCCTCGACTGACTCATCGTCAGGCGCCATCATCGCCATCGCCACGGCCCCCACACAGGTCCAAATCCGACAGAGCTCCTTCACGGAGTTCACTTTTTCGTCGCCGCAGACCCTCGACATGGTGGGTGTCCAACCGAGCCTGTATCGGGGCACGTACTACCGCAAGTCGATCGAATCCAGGCGGCTATGCATTGTGAAGCGTGAGAGCGAGGGCCACTACTTCTCGGTAAATCACACGGGCTCGTATCGCGGTGCGTATCAGGTGTCTGCAGCCCTCGCAGAAGGTGCCACGTGGATGATGCTGCCGGAGCACCAACGCCTGATGGGTGTCGCTCTTGCACAGGCCACGATGGCGCAGCTTCGGGCCACGAAGTTCAATGCGTGGCCGCGGTATTGGCAGGACGCGCTCTTCAGCACGGTGGCCAATTGGAAGCACACCGGGTCGGGCCTGAAGCACTGGGCTGGTGGGCGATGGCACTGCTAGCGACGCGCCGCCGCGACACGGGCTTTGGCGCCCATCGAGCGTGGCTAGCTGTGTCGTCACGTATCGTGGCTGGGTGAGAGCAACGAGTCTTCGCCGCGGCATTGCCGCCTTGGTGGCTTCGGCGGCGCTGCTCCCGCTCATGCAGTCCCCGGCGCAGGCCGCGCCCACACGCGACATCCGTCAGGTGCAGCGCCAGGTCGAGGATCTGCAGATGCAGGCCGAGGCGGCTACCGAGAAGGCGAACGCTGCCCAGATCAGTCTCGAAGGGATTCAGGCTCAACTGGCCTCGATCCAGGCTCGTCAGCGCACGCAGCAGAAGGCCTTTGCCAAGGACTCGGCGACCATCAGTGCTCTGGCGCGGGCGGCCTACATGCGTGGTTCATTCGATCCGTCGCTCCAAGTGCTTCTGGCGGACGATCCCACGCAATTCTTAGCTCAGGCCTCGGTGATGAGTCAGCTGCAGGGTTCTGAGGTGGCAGCCCTTCGTCGACTGCAGACGTCACAACTTCGTCTTTCGCAAACGCAGAAGGAAATTGCTGATCAGCAAAAGGCGGCAGCAGCCGCAAGTGCTGACAAGTCGTCCGCGCTTAAAGAGGTCAACTCCCAACTGGCCGCAGCACAGAATGTGCTCTCCTCATTACGCACTGCCGAACGTCAACGACTCGCGGCACTTCAGGCAGCGCAGGCGGCCAAGCAGCGCCTGCAGGCTCAGCGAGCGACGGCGGCCGCGGCTCGCCCCGGATCATTTCCGGGAGTGAGCCCGCGCGCCCAGGCAGCGCTCCGATACGCACTGTCGATGGTCGGTCATCGGTATGTCGCGGCAACCGCAGGCCCCAGCACATTCGATTGCTCCGGGTTGACCATGGCGGCGTGGAAGCGAGCGGGAATCAATCTGGCCCACCTGTCATACGCGCAGTGGCGCCAGACCAAGAGGGTCCCGGTGAGTCAGATCAGACCAGGCGATCTGGTCTTCTATTTCGGCGGCAGCGCACACCACGTGGCGATGTACATCGGCGACGGCAAGATGGTGAGTGCCTCAAATCCGAGTGCAGGCGTTCAGATCATCAGCTTCCTGGGGCCGTGGTACGGAGCGCGCTTCAGCGGTGTGGGTCGGGTTGTTGGCTAACGCCGATCAGATGCGGTCGCGAAATTCAGCGAGAACGGTCACCAGAAAGTTGTGATCATCGAGGTGCGGCAGTCCTGAGGCGTAGAAGCCTCCCACGACTCCCACCGACGCCACTTCCACCGGGATGCCACCTCCGTAGGCCGCGTAGTCCGATGGAGACAAGAAGTGGGCCGCATGAAAGTCACGGCCGCGCTCGTGCGCTCTGACGAACTGCGCCAATGTGGAGATCCCAAACCTCTCGACTGTGCGTGCCTTGCGAATGACCCACTCGTCGGAATCTGCAACGGATCCGGCAAGGGCAGCTTGGAACACCGTGCGTCCGGTATGCCGAATCATGATGACGATCCCCAGCCCCTGGGCAGTGCCCCGCTCGACCGCGAGAGTGCCCAGAGCGATCGCGTCGGCCGTCGTGAAGGCACTGAGCTGCAGTGCTCGTGCTTCGTCCACCAGGGATTCAGAGGTGTACTCGGTGTCCATACCGCCATCCTTGCCTAACGTGCAACCACTCACTCGGCAATCAGGGTGATGACCAGGTCGCCGGTTTCGACGGTGGCTTTGTCGGTGACATGGATGGCCTCGATGCGGCCGCCCTGGGGGGCCGTCACCGCTGATTCCATCTTCATAGCCTCGATGACCGCAACGCGATCGCCGGGGCGGATGACCTCGCCCACCCGTGCCTGAACAGTCACGATGCCCGGCACGGATGCCGCCAGGTGCATTGGGTTGGCCGGATCGGCCTTGGGCTGCTTGCGAGTTGTGCGCGGTGCTCGCTCGTCGATGACTCGCAGTGCTACCGGCTGCCCGTTGGCGCGCAGATGCACACTCCGGCGACCAGCATCGTCGAGTTCTCCGATGGCATCCAGTTCCACGAACATCTGTTGACCCGGGGCGAGGTCGATGATCTCGCTCACGCCCGGCTCCAAGCCGTAGAGATAGGGGCGCGTGGGGATAACAGAAAGGTCGCCGTACGTGCGCTGTGCGTTTTCGAACGCGGTCGCCTCGGTGGGGAGCATCAGCCGGGTGAGGGCGCGTCGCCGCCTGGCGGGATCGGCCAACGCTTCGCGCTCGTCGGCGTTGAACGTGGGCTCGGCCAAGGGTGGCTTGCCCTCGAGCACACGCGATGTGAACGGCTCGAGGAATCCGCCGGCAGGTACGCCGAGCTGTCCCTGCAGAAAGGCGATGACGGATGCGGGAAGCGCGTGCCTGCCCGGATCGGCCTCCAAAGCCGCGCGGTCGGTGCCCGAGGCCACCATCCAGATAGCGAGGTCACCAACGACCTTGGAGGACGGAGTCACTTTGACAGGGTTACCGAGCAGTTGCGCGGCGTCGTAGTACGCATCGAGAACGTCGGCGAACCGATCGCCGATGCCCAATCCGTCTGCTTGCGCGCGCAGGTTGGACAGCTGCCCGCCGGGGATTTCGTGGCGGTACACCGAAGTGGAGGGTGATCGCTGTCCGGCCTCGAAGGGGGCGTAGAGATCGCGCACCGCGGACCAGTAGGGCTCCAGTCGCACGGCGTCGGCAGCCGACAGGCCTCCGGACATCGCCGGATCACGGTCGGCATGCTCCATTGCCTCGAGCAGCGCACCCAGGCTGGGCTGACTGCCGCCGGAGGCGAGTGACGCGTTGGCGAGATCTACTCCGTCGACACCGGCCTGAATGGCGGCCAGGTAGGTGGCGACCTGGCCGCCAGCTGTGTCATGCGTATGCAGTCGCACGGGTACGTCGAAGCGCTCGCGTAGTGCCATGACGAGGAAGCGCGCACCGGGAGCGCGCAGGAGGCCCGCCATGTCTTTGATGCAGAGGCCGTGCACTCCAGCGCTGACGTACTGCTCTGCCACGCGTAGGTAGTAGTCCACCGTGTACGTGCGCTCAGCCGGATTCAGGACGTCACCCGTGTAACAGATGGCGCCCTCGGCGTAGCCGCCCTGTTCGCGAACCGAATCGATCACCGGTCGGGTGCGGTCGACACCATTGAGTGCATCGAAGATTCGGAAGACATCCATGCCTGCCTGACGAGCCTCCGCCACGAAGGCAGTGACGACGTCCTCGGGGTAGGGCGCGTAGCCAAGCGCGTTACGGCCACGGATCAGCATCTGGGTCAGAACACCGGGTGCTGCGGCCCGCAATTGCTCTAGGCGTTCCCAGGGATCCTCGTGAAGGAATCGCAGTGCCGCGTCAAAGGTGGCGCCACCCCAGCACTCAATGCTGAAGAGGCCGGGCAGAACCTGCGCCGTGGCGGCAGCACCGACAACAAGATCCTTGGTGCGCAAGCGAGTCGCAAGCAAGGACTGGTGGGCGTCTCGAAGCGTGGTGTCCGTGATCGCGACGTGCGGGAGATCACGCAGCCAGCGGGCCAGTGCCTCTGGGCCATCGGTGTCCAGAACCTGCTTCGCGGTACGCGATGGAATGTCGGCTCGGGGGCCACCGACGGGGAGCAACGTGGCGGGGTCGCGCATCGTGGTGCGTGCCTCTCCATGCGGACGATTGACCGTGACCTCAGCCAAGCGCAGCAGCAGGCCAGAGCCAGTGCTGACCGCGGCGGGATGCGCGCTGACCAGGTGCGGATGCTCGTCGAGGAATGCGGTGGTGAGTCGGCCTGCAAGGAAGTCGGGTTCGTCTAACAGTGCACGCAGGAAGCTCACGTTCGTGGATACACCGCGTACGGCGAACTCCGACAGTGCCCGCCTGGCCCGACGAGCTGCGGAGGAGAAGTCGCTGCCACTGGTCGTGACCTTGACCAGCAGGGAGTCATAGAACGGAGTGACCTCAGCGCCCGCATACGTCGCGCCGTCAAGACGAACGCCGGGTCCCCCGGGGGAGCGGTACACCACGATGGTTCCGGTGGAGGGCCGAAATCCGTCCGCAGGATCCTCGGTGGTGAGTCGGCACTGAATCGCACTGCGCTGGACGCTGATGCGATGCTGGGCGATACCCAGATCGTCCAGGCTCTCGCCACGGGCGATGCGAAGTTGGGACAACACCAGGTCGATCCCGGTCACTTCCTCAGTGACGGTGTGCTCCACCTGAATGCGTGGGTTCATCTCGATGAACGCGTACCCGTAGCCGTCGACGTGAACTTCTGCTTTGCGCTGAGGATCCGCCCACACCAGGTACTCAACTGTGCCGGCAGCGCGGTACTCCACCTCTGTGGCAAATCGCACCGCATCTGCGCACAGGCGATCAATGAGAGTACGCGGGAGCCCGGGAGCCGGCGCAATCTCGACGACCTTTTGATGTCGTCGCTGCACCGAGCAGTCGCGCTCGTAGAGGTGAACGATGCCGCCCTGTCCGTCGGCGAGGATCTGCACCTCGACGTGTCGCGGACGCACGACCGCCTGCTCGATGAAAAGCGAGTCGTCACCGAATGCCGCGGCAGCCTCGCGCCGCGCGGAGTCGAAGATCTCGGCTATCTCCTCGGGGGACTCCACGCGTCGCAAACCGCGTCCACCACCACCGCCGGATGCCTTGACGAAGACGGGGTATCCGATGCGCTCGGCCTCGGCTTGAGCCTGCTCGATCGTTGTCACACCACTCGACCCGCGCAACACGGCGACACCCGCGCGCATGGCGGATTCGCGTGCGCGCATCTTGTCGCCGGTGAGAATCAAGGTCGCCGGGGAAGGCCCGACCCATGTCAGGCCGGCATCGACCACCGCCTGTGCGAACACTGCCGATTCGGACAGAAAGCCGTACCCCGGATAGATCGCGTCAGACCCCGAACGCAGGGCGATGTCGATAATGGCGGGGATCTCGAGGTAGTTGCGAACCGGGTGGCCCGCCTCGCCGATCTGATACGCCTCATCAGCGATGAGACGGTGAAGGGCACTGCGGTCCTCGGCGCTGTAGATGGCGACCGAGCGAAGTCCAAGTTCGCGAATGGCGCGCGCAGCTCTGATGGCGATCTCGCCGCGATTGGCAATGAGGACCTTGTGCATGTGGCCTCCTAGGAGAACTCGCTGCGCGGGCGCGGCTATGGCGTCATGCTAGAGGTGCCCCGGTGCGAACATGTGGCCGTGCTAGCGTCCGTGGCCGCTGGAGGGAGACACATGGCAGTCGCCGAAGAATCGCTGTACCTGCTTGCGGTGATCAAGCCGCGGATGGACCGTGCGGCAGAGGCCAAGGCCGCTCTCCAGGCATTGGTCGCCGGAACTCTCCAGGAGCCGGGCAATGTGTACATGGAGTTCACCGTCGATCTGGACGATCCAACAACCTGGTACATGTTTGAGAAGTTCACATCTCGACAGGCGTGGGAGGAGCACATGCTCACCCCACACGTCGTCCTCGGCAACGCGGCACTCGCGGACCTTCTGCGCGAACCGACCGAACTCCGCTTCTTCTCGCCCAACTAGCCGATGCACCGCCACTCCGCGCACGTCGTGATCGTGGGAAGCGGCATGGGCGGAGGGACGCTGGCCTGGGGGCTGGCGCAGCGCGGTATCGACACTCTTGTGCTCGAACGTGGGGATGTGCTGCCTCGCGAGCCGCAGAACTGGTCGCCGGAGGCTGTCTTCGTTGAGCGCCGATATAAGCCGACTGAGACGTGGTTGGACGACGAAGGACAGGAATTTCACCCGGGCGTCCACTATGTCGTCGGCGGGAACACCAAGGTCTATGGCGCAAGCCTGCCGCGACTTCGTGAGCGGGACTTCACCGAGACTCGTTACCCGTCGGGCACATCGCCTGCCTGGCCGTTCACGTACGCCGACCTTGAGCCGTACTACACGCAGGCCGAATCCCTGTACCGCGTCCATGGCTCCATGGGGGAAGATCCGTCTGAGCCATGGCGTAGTCGGCCGTACCCGTTCGGTGCACTGCCACACGAGCCGTATGTCGACGTTGTTCGCCATCGACTGCTAGATCAGGGGCTGCATCCGTCAAGCACGTCGATGGGTATCGACCTGCGCCCCGGTGGCACCTGTGTGCGTTGCCAGACCTGCGATGGCTTTCCGTGTCGGCTTGGCGCAAAGTCGGATGCCGAGACCTGCGCCCTAGGCCCAGCTTTGGCAGGCGGCAGCGTGCGGCTCCTGACCGGTGCGCGCATCACCGAGGTGGAGCTCGACGCTGCTGGTCATGTTGCACGGCTCCACGGGGCTCTCAATGGCGAACCCCTCGTTGTCGACGCTTCTGCGTTCGTCCTTGCTGCCGGTGCGGCAAACTCCGCCGCGCTGCTGCTCTCCAGTGCCAATGACGAGCACCCTGAAGGGCTGGCTAATTCCTCGGGACTGCTGGGTCGCAACTACATGGTCCACAACAACACGCATATCGCGGCGGTGGATCCTCGCCGGGTCAACGACGTGGTGTTCCAGAAGACTCTCGCGGTCAATGACTTCTATGACGACCTGGGCGATGGGTTCCCCGGTGGCACGATCCAGTTCATCGGCAAGGTCCAGGGATCGATGATGAAGACCCATGCCACGAAAGTCCCCAAGGTTGTTCTCGATCGGATGGCCAATCGCAGCCTGGAACTTCTGGTGATGTCCGAGGACACGCCGAGTATGGACAATCGCGTCATGGTTGATGCCGATGGGCGCATTCGCATCTCCTGGCGCCGCACCAATTACGACCGCCACGAGGCGCTTTTGTCTCAGGCCAAGAAGGTGCTGCGCAAGGCTGGCTACAGCGGCATATTCGAGCAGCGGTTCACCATCGACATGAACTCGCACATGTGCGGGACTGCGAAGGCTGGGGTGAATCCGGCAACGTCAGTGCTCGATCCACTGTGCCGTGCACATGACATTCGCAACCTCTGGGTAGTGGACTCGTCCTTCTTCCCATCGTCGGGGGCGCAGAACCCCGCATTGACCATCGCGGCACAGGCCCTGCGTGTGGCCGCAGAGACGGAGTGGGCAGATGCCTAAAAAGTCGTCAGCCCAGCAGTGGTCGGTCATCACTGCCAATGTCAACGGCGTGCGTGCGGCACTGCGCCGTGGAGGATTGGACTGGCTGGCAAACGCTCGGGCAGATGTGATCTGCCTGCAGGAAGTGCGCGCCACCCACGAGCAACTGCACGAGGCTCTTGCTGAGTCGCCATTGACGGGTTACCACGTGGCTCATGCGCCAGCTCCAGAGTTGGGCCGTGCGGGTGTGGCGGTGCTGACTCGCGAGAAGCCGACGGCCGTCCGTGATGCCGTCAAGGGTCTTGGTGGCCAGGGGCGCTGGATTGAGGTCGACCTGGAGAGCCCGGTGGGTGCGGTCACCGTGGTGTCGACGTACGTGCACTCCGGGGAGCTTGATTCACCCAAACAGGTGGCGAAGTACGCGTTTTTGGAGCAGATGACCGCACGACTTGAAGCGCTGCGTAAGGCAGCGGACAAGAGCGGGCGTCACGCCATCGTGCTTGGTGATTTCAACATTGCCCACCATGAGGTGGATATCAAGAATTGGAAGGGCAACCGCGGCAAGGTGGGATTCCTAGAAGACGAGCGTGCCTATCTGGATGCGTGGTTCGCCCGCCATTGGACCGACCTGGGTCGCCGTCACGGCGGAGAGGGTCCCGGTCCTTACACGTGGTGGTCGTGGCGCGGTCAGGCGTTCGATACCGATAGTGGCTGGCGCATCGACTATGCCATCGCGACGGCTGGGCTCGCGGATGCGTGCCGAGCGGTCGAGATCGGTCGCGCGCCCTCGTACGACGAGCGCTGGAGCGACCACGCCCCCGTGACGGTCACCTTCGCCTAGGCAGCATGCTGGTCCGCCTAGGCGAAGGCGCCATTCGGGGTTGTGAGGGGAATTCCCTAGAGGTGGCGGGCGAAGATCGCGTCGATCTCAGCGAGGTCCGAGGGGGACATCGCCATGGCCCTCTGTCGATCCCACTCGCGGTAGATGCGGCGGTGGGTGCTGGATGTCCGGTGGCCTGAACGGTCGAACAGGGACATCACCTTGGTGAACGGCGTCATGGAGGGTCGCTCCTTAGGTCGTGTGGTGCGCTGTCCAGGGGTCTCCCGGACGCCCCAAGTATGTCTCAGTTTGATAACACCAGTTGACAGCGGCTCCTCACGTGTGAGCCGGTTCACAGCAAATTGTGCGTGAACCACGTGCGGCTGGCAGGCGACTGCAGTGCCAGTCGTGGTGTGAAACCATGCGGTCTGTCAGACCGGCCGAGAGGAGTACGGATGCTCCGCCGCGTCACGTACTCGCCCAAGGTCTTCATCCCGCTGACCATGCTGTGCCGAGACCGTTGCGGGTACTGCACCTTCGCCCAGTCTCCGAGCCACCTGCCCTCCGCATATCTGTCAGTGGAGGACGTCCTGAACATCGCGCGCGCGGGAGCCGAGGTTGGCTGTCACGAAGCGCTCTTCACCCTCGGTGAGTACCCCGAGGATCGATATCCGGTTGCTCGCGAATGGCTTGACGCCCACGGGTTTGCATCCACCGTCGACTACATCGTGCATGCAGCGCAGCTCGTACTGGACGAGACGGGTCTCCTGCCGCATGTCAACGCCGGCGCATTAGACCGCGATGCACTTGCGCGACTGCGCACGGTTTCGCCAAGCCAGGGAATGATGATCGAGTCACTCAATCCCGACCTGCCGGCTCACCGCGGCGCCCCGGACAAAGAGCCGGCACGCCGATTGGCGACCTTGGACTACGCCGGAGAATTGGCGATTCCCTTCACCACCGGCATCTTGGTCGGATTCGGAGAATCACGCGCTGATCGCATCGTTGCGCTCGAGGCCATTGCTGGTTCGCATCAGCGCTTCGGGCACGTGCAAGAGGTCATCGTCCAGAATTTCGTACCCAAGGCCGGCACGCTCATGCGCGACGCGCAAGCGTGCTCACTCGACGATCTGATCGACGCCATAGGTCTTGCCCGACAGATTCTGCCCGCCGGTGTGCATGTGCAGGCGCCTCCGAACCTGGTCGATGACCCGGGGAGCCTTCTCGATGCCGGCATCGATGATTTCGGTGGTATCTCGCCGGTGACACTGGACCACGTCAATCCCGAGCGCCCCTGGCCACATCTAGACGTGCTGCGCGAAGCGGTGGAGTCGCGCGGCATGGCCCTTGTCCCTCGACTCACCGTGTACCCAGAGTTCGCGACCAACCAATGGCTTGATCAGAACGTGCGCTTCGCTGTGCTGGACCGCAGTGATGCGGAGTCACTCGGCCGCGACGATCCGGGAGCCGTCTTCCCCGAGCGCTACGAAGATGCGACCAACGTGGGCACCGGTGCCGAGGTCATCCAGGTAGGTCGTCGATCCACAGCCTGGTACTCCGGGGCGGATCGAAGCCCCATGGGGTTGGTCCCCGGGCGCGGACGCGTGGGTGCCGCGGTGGCCGACGTCCTCGCCGGCGTGGAGCTCGGTCAGGAGCC
>Ga0007791_10000298_pt1 | contig 15185 bp, 23 predicted proteins | sample CryBogmetaGMA05M_FD_60368 | JGI IMG/M metagenome (GOLD analysis project Ga0007791, IMG submission 60368) | Freshwater microbial communities from Crystal Bog, Wisconsin, USA - MA0.5M | ecosystem: Environmental > Aquatic > Freshwater > Lake | place: Crystal Bog, Wisconsin, USA | collected 2009-07-06 | reverse complement strand
GTAGTGATCTGCTGTGCTTTTTCTGCACCCACTGCACGTCGCCAATTATGCAATGCTGCCTTGCTTTCTTCGCTTTTGGTTCGATCCAAGATTGTGGTCACTGATGGCAAGTTGTTGCCATCTGGTGTGGCATAGAATCTTTTGCCCTCGATGGTGACTCTAGGAATGGGTTGATAATTGAATTTTGGATTGTACAAATTAAACTCTAAATGATATACCACAACCGCAGCGATCGCGCTCATTGGGATTTGAAAATTCAAATCCTTCGTTGAGGCCCTGTCGGACATAGTCCACGGTCATGCCATCGAGATATACTTCGTGCTTTTTGTCTACTATCACGGCAAAATCTGGTTGGGCATAATTTATCGTGGTCGCATCGTCAGTGTATGTGTCAACGTATTCTAACACATAAGCCAGTCCTGAGCAACCTGTAGTTTTTACTGCCAGGCGGATCAAACGCCGCGGTCTTTTTTCATTGCGGATTGTGCAGCTGATGCCACAATATCCTGTGCTTGGTTCACTGGCATTGTGACCGGACCAGGCTTGTCTCCACCCTTGAATGTTAACTCTGTAGCGTCAGGATCCATGGGTTCGATCAAGCCACTGAGTGGAGGTTGCCCCACCAGAGTTTGCAAAGTGTCGGGGGTAATATCTATGCCCATGCTTTGTGCTCGATTGATAAATGCCTGTACAGGCATTTGCATTTTGGCAGACGTATCCTGTGCTCTACCCACAGCAAACCTAGCCAAGGCCAAGAGTTTGTCTGCGGTATCGTCTGCTTCTACTTCGTTGATTCGCATTATCTACGCTCGCGGCCTAGAGCTGCTGCCGGTCCGCCAATCACTGGTTCTTCAGGTGGGGGTGGGGCTTCGGCGCCAGGCTCGCCACCTGGGGGAGGACCTGCTAGTCCCATGTCGCCACCTGGCGGGGTCATACCTGTGTCTGCACCTGGCGTTGCTACAGGACCTTGTCCGGTTACAACTCCTAGGGCTTGTTCCAGTTGTTGCTTGCTAGCTTGTAAGTTTTGCACCAGGCCACTGAGTGCAGCTTGTGCATCATTGTTGAATTGTGCAGCTTGATCTTGTCCGATTTGATTCTTGATTGAATCAACTAGTGCCGGTAGTTCTTTAAATTGCATCTCGGTGCTGTCTTCGATCATATCTTGCATTTTGTCTACCATGTCTTGTGCAGCCAATATAACTTGAGCTTGTTGTACTTCACCTTCGCTGAGATAATATCCATATCCTTGTGCTCGATGACGAAGTTCATTTTCCTGAACTGTAGTAGTAGTGTTAAGACTATTGAGTTCGTTCTGCTTATCAGTCACTTGTTTTTTCAGATCATCAAGATCTTTTTGTATCTGTGTCTTCTGATCCAGTTTTTGCTTTACAGCCATTGCGGCAGCTTGTTGAGTATCAACTCCTGAGGTTCCGCCAGCAGCCGATGATCCAGTTGCACCCATTTCATCTTCATAGATGCGATCAGCAAGTGCTTGTTCCATCATCATGAGTTTGAGATAAGCAGGATTTTTTTCGCTAGTATGGCGAGCAGGGCTGCTGCGCACCTCACCCAGCATGCCACGCACCTGACGATACATGTTGTGCAGTTGTTTGCGATTCAGCGAATCAAATTTGACCGATTGGTCAAAATGACTTTCAAATACTTTAGCGATTTGTCGGGTAGGGCGTGTTACGGCCAGTTCGTTTAGTTTCATCTGAGTTTCCTCGTAGTTGCCAGTATTTAGCCAAATTTATACATTTCGCTAGTTCTTTTTCTAGGACCAAGTTCTGCTCTTGCCTAGCATTCGTTTTGTTAATTAGATTTTCCCAGGTTTGACCCGATGCACGATCAGCAATGCCGCGGCGTATGTATATATCATTACGCATTCTTAAAACGGATTTATCCAGTTCGTGTATTTGTCTAGCCAGGTTAAGACGGTTTTGATTGTCGGCTATGCACCAGGCCAATGCGGATTTGGTATTTGAAAAAATACCAATATTGTCATCTCTTTGAAAAACTTGAAATCCATCAGATTCAGGATGTATGGTATATTTGCCAAATACACGATATTTTTTTCCATCTTCTATGATTACTTTATCCAAGAGTTTTGGTAATTCCTTAGCAGCCAACTCGGCTAGTTTTTGACCAGCTTTCATTTTAATACATAGTGGGTTATCATCCACCCCACTGTGGCTATGAGAAAACCGATAATCCCAATCCCCCACCCAATAAGTTGGTCATTGCGTTTAGCTGCCATTGCATGCACCATTTCATGCACTTCTACTACCATGGTTTTTAAAGCACCTATGCTAGAGTTAGCTGATTCCAGCTGGAATTCTAAATGACGATATCGTTCGGCGCAAAGCTCTACGTGTGCCTCAAGGCTCTTTTTTTCAACATCGGTGGTATATGTGTCTATCATGAGTTATTTATGGTTTATTGCTTCAAACCATATGTTCACCCCGGGATGTAACAAGGTGGTCAATTGTTGTTCAACATAGTTGATTACAGGTACACCGTCGCAGGCCTGCAATAGTCTACCCACTGGGTTTCCATCTATAGCAAACACATCATCAAAATCAGTGTCAAATGTAAACTGCCAGCGATGTTCTTTTGTTCGAACCGGTGATACTCGCACCGGCTGTGTGTACAGCCCAATTAGTTGCATAATGGTTTCCCAATTGCGCTGTTGATTGCGACTGCGAACCCAGGTGGCAATATCTGTTACAGATTGTCCTAGCTGATCTGTGAACGGCAGCAGATTTTCTCGATAGTGGCCGGTTACTCCGGTGGGTCTGCAATCAAAGTCTGTGGTTATTTGTATACTCATTGTCATATGGTATTTACGGCCAAAAAAAAGCCTTGGAAATTAATCCAAGGCTTTTGTTCTTTACTACAGCCTAAAATTAGGTTGGAGCGAAGTTGGTTGCGCTGGTCACAAACACAGCATTACCTGCGCATGAGCTCAATTCCAGGTCCTGACCACCAGACGATACAGTAGCACTGGTATTAGCAGTGGCCAACAATGTCACGTTGGTGTAAGCGCCGGTTGGGTACACAGCCAAGTTCAACACTGTGGGTGCTGCTGGGCTAACTTGATACATTGCCACTGTGGCTTTGGTCTGAATAGCTTGCATCAAGTTGTTGATGTAGCCATTTACGTTGCCAGATGTGGTCAAAGAACCATTAGCTACCAAGCTGAAAAAGTCCAGCTTAGGACCTTGGAAGTTAACTGAGCCGGTGGCTGCAATGTTAGCTGTACCTTGAATGTTACCATTCGCGGTGTCCATGTGGAATACCGGTTGGGTAGTTCCGTTTGTTTTTGTAAATCCTGCCATTTTAATATCTCCTAAAAAGTGGGTTTCTGCCCTACACTTATTTATGAATCTGGCAAAAAATCACTCAGTTGGAGGATTGTTTCGTGCTTTGTTTCTAGCTGTGAAATCAAATCTATTCACAGCTTTTCCGTATCCAGCAGGGGTGGCAAACACCCATCCTTCGTTGCCGGGTACTTGTGCATCTAACTGCCCCAACAAGTCTAACTTCAAATCGTGCAATAATTCAAACAATAAGAATGCCGCTGCTAATGCTTGTTCGTTGGATGTGGGGCTACGCAAATATTGTGCAATGTTGTTTACTTTTTGCGAAGTTTGTGTTTGTTGTAACCAGGACAAGAATCCCGGAACTAGGTCACCAAAATCTCCAGTGTATGCTGCATGATTTGGATCTACACGCTTGTTGATGTAATCAATTGCTAACTTAGCTAGATCAGTTATCTTCATGGCCCGCAATTCTGTGGGATTAAACAAAGTATCCAATGCTGCTCGATTCTGCCGCAACAATGATTTAATCTGTTTGACTATTGCATCATTCTTTGGCACAGGTTTAGCATAAATGGGTTCAATTAACAATAGTCCTTGCACAGGATTGAATTTAACTCGGCTCAATGGTTGTTTGACAGCACCAGCATCTTCATACATTGTATGTACTGCTACACCAACATCACTGTTAGCAATTTGTTGCCCGAGTTTGCTGTTAGCAGGGATACGATATTGTACAGTATTTGGTTGAAATACTAGATTACCAGCATCAACTGGTGGTGTTGATGTATACAACAGATCACCTTTGACAAACCCACGGAAGTTAGTAGGTGTGGCTGCTTCAAGATAAGGCCAAATAGTTTGGTACACTGGCAATAATGTATTGACCCGGGTGGCTGCATTACCTTTGGCTGCTGCATTAGAATCTCGACGAGCCATATCATTGGCAATAGCATCCGGGCTGGTGAATAATCCATCATACCCGGCAGCAGTAAATCCAGCATCATCTGTTAGCACAAACTCACCAGTATCGGGCTTACGGCCAAATACCACAGCCGGTTTACCATCCCACTTCACCGATCCAGTTTTTGGATTGGTATAGAATGCATCTGCTATGGCTAATGCCCGATCAACACCGGCTGTTCCGCTGCGGAATATGTAATCTTCTAAGTGCTCAATGCCCTTGGCTTTACCACCTATAGCAGCGGGTTCTTGTTCATAAAGCTCGTATACTTTTTTAGTTTCAATCAAGGGCATCATGCCTTGATTTACAATTCTATCACGTAGTCGCGCCAAGAAGTTAACATCGTTTTCTTTAACTGTGGTACTGGGCTCTTGTAGGCCTTCACGTGAGAGATATTCACGGAAGTCTGCTAGCTTGGTGTCGCGAGCAGGATCTTGTGCCAATGCCGCATAGATGGATTCTACATTTTTTAGATTCTCACGTGTGGAACCTTGTCCTAGCAACACACTGGCCACATAGTCAGGATCCATACCACCTCTAACTAATTCATTTGTGGTTCGAGAGAACATACCATTGGCGCCCACTTTAAGTCCTAATTGTTTAGCTATGCTGCTCATTAGCACATTGCGGTTCATGCCTTTGTATGCAGAATCTGCGCCGCCACCATAATAAAATTGTCCCCAATCTAAATTAGGAAAAAACATAAAGTCAGTTTGTACAAATCCACGATTAGCATCACCGGCAATAGGAGTTTGGAAGTGTACCTCTCCGGATTTTTTAACCCATTCTCTGGGATCCAGGCCCTGGCTTTGAACAAACTGTGTGAGTGTAGCAGCCAATTGTTCTTTGCTTATTTCGTTTAGATCCACAGCAAGATCCAAATCTCCTGATGTGGGCTTTTTTCCAGTGCTGCCCAACCAACGCAGAGGTATTCCATCATCTCCAACGTCTGAGGTAAAATCCAGGCCGGTTACTTGTTCTAACCAATTAACTGTAGCTGGCACATCACGTTGATCGATTCGTTGGGTAAGAGATTCCCCAGATTTGTTTTTAAATACGTTGCCACCCTCGAGTAGCTTTTTAATTTGCTGCATTACTGCGCCTCACTGTTCTAGCGAATCGGCCGGCATCGCGGGTGCGTATTGCATTTAGCAGTTTGCGTGTTAGATTGTCTGCTTGCTCGGGAGTGTAAGAAGCATCGATTTGTTCTAGTAAATTGATCGCGCCGGCAATGATGTTTACAGCGCGGCTTTCTATTACTAGATCACGTTCGCGCTCGATATACATCGAGTCTAGTTCGTCTAAAATACTACGGGTACGCTTTTGCATGTAGGTAAGGCCTTTGACTTATTTATTGGTTTTAGGTTGTTTTAATCTTGCCCAATAACTGCTTTAGCTTGGTACTTTGTACATCTGCAGAAATCTTTGGATCCAATGGATCGTGCCCGTCCTTGGGCTGTGGTCGTTCCCATCCGCCAGTTGAGGTAGTAGATTCCGCTGGAGTAACTGATGCTTTTGCCTTGATAGAATCCATTAAACTGGGCTTGCGGAATGAATTCTCACCATCTTCACCACCGGCGTCTGTGATACGCATGGTATCAATGTTGTATTCAAGATCGATTTTTTGCCCTACTCCTGTTGAACTACGCGACTTCATACATTGAATTTGATACTTGCCTCGCTCTTTCATTTGCCTACTGGTAAAAATACCAAACACATTGTCTGCTGTGTTGATCTTACTGATACCACCTGAAATATGACTGTGATCAAACTCTACTTCTTCCACCGCAGATCGATTTAATTGACTTGCTGTTACCATAAGCACACCTAGTTCTTTGGCCAAGTTGCGCAGTTCTTCACTCACATACTTGTCTTTTACAAACAAATCATTTGGGCTTACTTTTGCACTCACGGGCATTAACAAATCCAAATAGTCAATCATCACAAAGTCCACACGTTTACCCGTTTGTATTTGATATTCTTTCAAGTACGCTCTGATGTCGTTGATGTTGCTTTGTGCTGGTAATCCTTTCACCTGGTAATTGCCAGATTTCTTAGCTACCAGTTTGACTTTGAGTTCTGCTGTGTCAATGTCTTTGCGAATGTCTTTGGTGCTCATGTTAGTAAGCATAGCATCAGTTCTCAAACTTGTTAGTTCTTCACTCAGTTCTAAAGTAATGTATACTCCGCTTAGTCCTGTTTGTACCCAGTTCAATGCTATGTTCATCATCACAAGACTCTTGCCCGAGCCCGATCCACCTGCAAAGATGTTTAGTTCACCGCGACTGAATCCACCATACAGCAGTCGATCCATCTGTGGCCAGCCTGTGCTGACTTGTCCACCACTGTTGAAATACTTTTCAATTCGTCCTTTGGGATCAGCAAAGTAATCTGTACCCATGTCTTTGGTCAATGATATTTGTACAGCATCTTTAATCAGCTTTTCCACAGGGTCATAGTCACCCTTTTCTAACAAGTCTGCTGCTTTGAGAATTGCACGTTCAAGTTCTTGACGTCGAGTAAATGCTTCAAACTCAGTCATGAACCATTCAAAGTGCCCTTCGTTAAGTTCAGGTACTGGTTGTAGTTTCACTCCAGTTGTGGCTGATATCTGTGTTCGGTCCGGCAATGTTTTATATTTGTCACCGTGTTCTTTAAGGAATGCAGCAGCTGGGCGTAGACTTCGATCAAAGTTCTCTGGGTTATAGATGTTAGAAATTCGAGTATATGCAATTGGGTCTTCTAGCAGCATCTCCAAGAATAACTTTTGTACTTCAATTCCGTATGCTTTTAACAAGATTTTTCTTCCTTAGTTCTATTTTAATTCTACTGGTTTCACGATTTTCAAATATAGTTAGCAGAGTTGCCAACCTTCCATAACGAACCACTGAGTCGTTGACATCTTTGACATCGTCAGGCCAAGGTGGCATGCTCACTGCCCATCCCAGTTCCACCGCACGGTCTACTAATTCCATTCCTGCTGAATCCTGGTCAGGCACCACTGTTATTTCTCGACCTAGACTACGTATCAGCCTGGCCTGCTGATCAGATATGGTGCTGTGCATCAGACTCAACCCGCCAATGCTAAGTGCATCAAATATGCCTTCTACCACAATCACATGGGTCCAGTCTGAGTGCTGCAATTCTGTGCCAAACACATAGCCCGGCTGGCTGGCACTGATGTATCTTGGTGTTCGGTTATCCAGGAACCTAGCAGTCCACCCTACCAATTTGTTGTCATATGTAAATGGCACCAACACAAAAGGTCTAATCCAATGGATGCCGTCAGTTTTGATCGCTGTCATCATTGGAAAGTCTTCGGGCACACATCGTTTACGAATGTAATCCCAATACAGTGGAAACTCTGGTGTGATTATTTCTGTGAATGGAGGAAAGTCTTCTGACTCTTTGAACTCTATGGCACTAAGCGTATTGAATACTCGTTGACGGTCGTCCAAAATACCATGCACACTACGATGCCTTAGACTTTCCAAGTTTAACGCATCAATCTCTGCGTCAGGTACACCTAACCAGCCTAAGAGCCTACGGGCCTTATAACTTAATGTACGGCCAAGGATAAAGCTGGCGGTGTAATTGCAGTTGAAGCATGAATAACTCCACCCTTGCTCTGTAGATTTTATGCCACCACGACTACGCCTATCATCTCTCTGACCGTTATGTACACAACATGGAGCATTGCCTGAAATCCACCCCGATGGGGTTTGTTTGGTTTTTCGTCCTTGTTTCCAATAGGAAATGATATCAATCAATTCGTGTGACTTTCCATTGATTTTGATTTTTTCTTTTCACCGTTGTTTCCACATTATTATAGCATTTTCTATAGGCAGAAAACAACCCCCAGTAAGTTATTTTTAATTCGTTTTTATATATTTCAGCGAATTCCTTAAGACCAAGTTTTGTAATCCATTCCTTGCCATCTGGAGATGTAATCTGATAAGTTCCTTTGTGAGAATCGCTTTTCCTCTTTCTTGTCAACGCAGAGTCTGACTCTCTTGCATATCTCTGTTTTTGCCCAATGCTACAATTTATTGCCCGTTGTTTTTTCCATTCATCAGAAACATTTTGCCAAAATATTTTTGCAGACTCTGAATCATGACCGTCACCACCAGCGGTAACATTATAGCCAACATTTACTGTATTATAATGTTGTATCCAAAATTTTTCTCTTTCATTTAATTCATCAGAAGTCCATGCATCATTGCGTTCAATAATATCAAATTGCATATTATGCCATCCGTATTTTCTAATAGATTCAAGAATTGGTCGTTTAACAGCAGGAAAGTATTTGGTTGCTGATTGATATAGGATTGACTTCTGATCGGGGCTAACTGTGCTTTTACCTACATATTGTTTGCCCGACGGTGATGTTATAAGATAGATGTATTTCATACACTTATTTATCATCTAACAGTTAAAACAAATCAACGACTTCGCTGGCAAATACCCAAGAATGTCTAGCATTCTTACATTGTAGCAGAGTCTATGGTAAAAATCAACTTTTCAGCAATCATTTTGTGTCCACTTTCGTTAGGATAACCGCCTGACCAAATTAGAGTGGGAGTGTTTTTCATTTCACACTCAGCAGTGCTGACATGAAATTGCATCATGGGTATGTTGTGCCAGTAACGGATCCGACAACTCGTCACCGTACATCCACGAATCACCAAATCCTACAATTTTTTTATATTTCATCTAACTAATATGCTTACAATGGCTCCACGATTAAGGCTGATCGCAGCAATCTGAGTACCGCGCTGTGGATCTAATACGTAGCCTTGACCACCATTGATAACATTTATGACACTTACACTATTGCCTTCAATTTCCGCTTCGGCTACTGCTCCGGCCCCCAACCCAATGATGTTTACACGAGGTGGTGCCAAATATCCGTATCCTGATTGATTTACAGTGATCGAAGTAATTACTCCATTGGCGCCAGTTGCTGTGGCAGTAGCCAACTGTATTTGTTCTGTGCCCGGCCATTGGTCAGACACTAGTCTTAATAAGGGATGATATCCTAATACATTGATATAGTCCGTACCAGTTTTGTTATAGTAGCTTTGTAATTCGGTAACATCTACCCAAACTGATTCATAGGTCTGAGCACCCTGTGCTTTGACATTGCCAGTATAGTGATCCATTTCCATTTGGAATGTGGTCAAGCTAGAACCATTGCTACTCACATGGCTACTGAAACGTTGCGGATCCTGATATACATTTCCATATGGTCCCGGAGGGTTTAATGCCCAATCAGGATAGTTGGCGTTGTATACTGGATCTAGAAATGCGTCTGGTCCATAGATAGTAGGAATAGTTACCAAGTGGCTGGGTACAAACGCCGGCTTCACGCTGTCTACAATATCTACGTCACCACGGGCTTGTGCTTGTGCATCTACAAATACTGCTTCAATTAAATTACCAGACAATCTTTCTATAGCATAGCTAGATGGATCAGGTGGGAATTCAGAAGTTTCAGCAGATGTTAGTGTCACCTTGGCACGACCATACTGTGCATTAATAATGACCATGTCTTTTTCAATCAGCTGAGTTGTGCCGGCTAGATTGATCAGTTTGAATCGCAATTCAGATCCTGTTATGTTCACAGGCTTTTGATCTTGATTTACAAACTCAAACAAGATCACATTGTCAACACCTTTGTTAATGGTTAATTTTTTAGCGTACACAGGGTCCCACCTCCGGTCAAAAACATCACCATCTGAGGTATCCAAGACCAACACACGTTGGATTTGCTGATAGATATAGATCTGGGTTGAATACATGTAGTGAGCTCCAATGATATTTACCTAGAGTCTCCAGGTATAAATATCCGAACTAGTACAATATGGGCAGAGACTTATTTCAAAAACTTGCAGACAAATATCCGTTTATAACGCTGTGTATGTACGCCACCAACGAATATGTGGGAATCGTACAGAACCGTGATGATATAATCACCACTATCTATGACTTTGGTAATGTAAAAGACCTAGAGCAAAAACGTCGATATCTTGATCTTGCCAATACCTGGTGGTGGGAATCCAACCGCAGCATACCTATCAACATATTCTTACGCGGAGAGTGGGATGAATTCCGCGGATGCTTGAGAACCTTTGTAAACAAGGACTTGGAAATACTGCATGGTCCTGTGTGCAGCCTAAACGATATTGCCCGTAGAAAAGGCAAACGAAAGAGCATCACTTTAGTGAGGCGAGTTGACTAACTGCCAACAGTAACTGGTCTACAGTTAAAGTGCTCTTAGAACCTTTACTACAGTTGGCCTTTGCTTCAAGTATTCTAAGATTGTAAGGATGGTTTACTACCTCTTCAGATAATCCTGCTAACCATGCTTCTCGAACACTAAGTTTGTGATCAACATGATACGTTTGTTGACCCAAAACATATCCTTGATCTTTTGCCCATTTTTGCGCCCTCGATCTAACTCTTCGAGCATAATGCCTAAAATCTTTCATTTGCCCAGGAGTAAAGTTTCCCCATTTTTTCTTTAACGTTTGCTTCATCTTTTCAACAGTTTCTACGTTGTGAAGCCGCTCAACAAAAGACTCTTTAGTTTTTTCTTTACGTCCAGTTGCCTTTACCCATTGCTGCTTAACTCTTTTAACATGCCGCCCTGGTTCAAAAGATTCATATGTAGTGCAACTAGTGCGGCGTAAGAAATTGAGTGGCTACGCTTGAATGTATATCCTTGACTGGTATCACCATCCCATACTGAGTCAAATACTGTAGGCCAAGACTGGTTCTGCAAGTGTGCTTTGCCCGGACGTATCACACTGATAAATGCTGCCATTCTAGGAATCGAATCTGGTCGCATACTCTTTAGCAATGCTTGATAGTTGCCTATGTGTATCAGTTGGCTAGCCCATTCGGAATCCTGCCATAACCTATCCCAAGGGGGTGTAGCCGCTAACATCTGTTCATAATGTGCAGGATCACGAATCAAGTTGTACACACTCATGTTTAACAAGTCAATCTTGAAATAGCCTCTTGCTTCTGCTGTTTCATAGTCTATAGCTGCACATCCCAGTACAGGATCTCTTGGTATGTGTGTGATGTAGATACCGGAGTTGTGTTTCTTTCCGTTGCGTTGCCGTGCGGCTGTGTGCTGTATCAGTGCCAGCACAGCATCCCTATTGGGCACGTCAATGTCGATATCTGCACTCATATCTTAACCAATGCTGCTGTCATTCGCAATTGTTCTTGTGCTCGGTCCACCGCCGCTGCTAGATCAGCAATTGCCGGATGCTGTGCAGCTAATACTTTCATCCGTTGTTCTTCTTCCATTTTGTCAAGAACCCAGTTCATGGCTGCTTGACATGTTGCAGTAAGGCTCACAGTTGCATAACTAGAAGGTAGTTGGATCCATCTAGTACCGTCAAATGCTTCTAACAAATTGCCGTTGACCCGCATAATGCCTTGTATAGGATTGTTTATGTTTTGTGTCACATATGGTAAACTAGTGTCACCGCCACTTACGTTTACATACGAATCGCCCGCTAGTCCTTTGATCATATTACCATCCTGCTTGTGTTAAAATTTCTGTTGCATACGCTTGATCTGCTGGATAATCCGCAAACTTTTTCTGCCAGATATCTGAATCAATGTATGGCCATATCATTGCAACTTGTTCTGAATTGAGTTCAGTTAAGAACTTTTGTCCCGATTCACTGTTGTAGATCACCCACGCTGATATCCTACCAGTGGTAACTGCATGGCATGTGGCGTTGATACTACCATATCTTAAACAATCGTGTGCTGGTGCATTTTGCTTTGCACTCCAGTTAATACCGTGTTCGATAGCACGAGACAATGCATCATCTACTGCTTCGCGACGCACATATTCCACCAGATATTCTGTGTATAGCTTATCGCTACACCAGTTATCAATCTTCTTGTTGTTCTTTAACAACCACTCTAAGAAACGTACAGGGTTGATCACCTTGACATCTACACAATACCGTCCCCACTTGGCAAATGCACGGTAGTATGGAGATTTAGCAAAGTCATCCCAGGCTTTTAATTTGGCTGATCCTTGGGTGTATTCGTAAAACTTTAAGTATCCTTGCAATCCTAATTGCACGCCGCGTTCGCCGGATTCTTGATATCTTTTTTTCTGTTCGCACACATGTACACTCAGCGAAGATTCCTTGCTAAATGCTCGTTCACAATATCGACATGTAAAATTACTTAATGTCGCCATGGTCACGTATGAGTTGTGTGACTTCTTTCTTGGTGGTCATTGTGGCCATCAAATCAATCTCATCATCCTTGAAGTGCGGATACAGTTCTCTCAATTGCTTCTTTAGCGCAGAGTCTCCGCCTTCTTTCTTCTTGAGTGAAATCCAATCATGCCGCATAGACCCCATGCCCGGACTTGCTGCGGTGGCCATAAGCCATTGCAGTTTAGGATGCTTGTGCATGGTAAAGAAATGCTTGTTCAAGTAATGATTCACGCTCTGCACATAGTATTCCTGTAGCTCTTGACTGCCACCTACTGTGCTGCCCCAACGTACCATAAGAAACGTGCTGAACTTTTTGAGTTCTTCCGGTGTGAGCTCATCATAGAATGCTCGATTCTTTGCGTCCATTTGCCGCATTTCATTAGAGATGTGTAGTTTATCCATTATTTTGTCTTGGTCAAGTGATAGATCATTATAGCACGTTCCAGCGCATCTTGTAAAGCAGGATTGGTTTCTGCTGCTCGACGAATATCACCCCACAGTTTTGATTCCATGATATGTTCGCGTAAGGGTCTACCATCGTGAGTTCTAGCATCATAAGTTTTAATCAACTCACGATGGTCTGACCCGGGTTCTCTTGAGTACACTGTATTACCATGATCGGGACTTTCAAATATTGGCATGATCAATTAAGTACCATCATGGCATCTTTGAAATCCAATGTTGCTCCATTGGTTTGCCACTGTTCTAGAATTATTCTGTCAGACCAGTATTGCGAATCATTTGCAACTTCTACACCTTCTGTGATTGATTTTTTATTGATAAAGGTAGTACCCAGCCCGGACTCTTCAACAAACATTGGAAAATTATAGACCCCACCACGCTGCAAATACAGTAAATTCTCAATGATAGGACCATATGGTAAATCGCGGATAAAGATAGTATCGAGTGTATAGCTATTGTATCCCCGACAAGTGGCATCTAATATATCTTTAACATAGGATCGTGTGAACAACGAACATGCTCCCCACCATCTACCTCTGGTCAATTTGAGTTGCAAATTTGGATCTCCGGCTGGATTACAGTAAGGCATTAGAACTTTTCGTAGTTGTACCCCGTTCCAATGTTCTGGAAGATGTTGTACAAATTCATCCCAAGTAAAGTTCCAGTGTTTTATACTTTCAAAACTGGTATCATCTTCACAAAAGATAGCATATTCTTCATCAGTTGATACATACCAATTTCTCATTAAATTTAAATGAGAAATTATAGTTCCCATTTGAGTATGTACTTCGGGCATGATGAGTCCGGTGCCGGATACTTGTACACGGTCTGAGATCTTATCAAATCGCTCAGTCAGATATACATTATGTTTGGGTATACCATAGTAGTCAAATTGATATTGCATGTACGTTCTACGACGCACACTCTCACGCAAGCTGGTATAATTAACCGAAGGAAAATTTTTAAGTTTCTTGCTGTAAGATACGTCTGTCATGTTCTACCACGCTTTATTGTAGTCCACAATCTCACAGTTACGACTGATATCTTTAACAAAATACACACAGTCTGGTTGAGGTGCATCATTGATTGGTACACATAGCATCTGCCCATTCTTTAGTTTAGGTGCATACCATGCTACTTCCTGATACACGTCTACAATTTCAATAGGCGGAAAACTTGGGCGGAAACTGCTAAGAGGATTAAATTGAAACAGTTTAAATCCGCGATCGTTGATACTGGTGAGTGGTAACATTTCTAAATCGCCCGCATCGGGTTCTCCAATTAGCACCTGCCAATCCATGGGCATTTTGATTCGATCATCACCTATTTGCAATACCAATGCAGGAGAATTAAAACTTTCTAAAAAGATTAACGGTATGTAATGATAGTCAGGATTGGCTGAGTCAGAATTATCTAATATAGCAAATCTCATATCATCTACTTCTTCAGGTAAATGTGTGAGATCATAAGGTCGGTTGTCAAGGGTTAATATGCGAATTTTCTTCTCCAGGATAAAAGTGCAGATCACGTAGCGTCAACTACCATCTGTTCTAACAGTTATCAAGGAACTATCAGCAATGTATTTACAAAACAAATATACTAAGTGTTACTATAGCATCATTCATTGAGCAAAGTCAAGAGATTTGCCAAAGTCTAAATTTATCTGTCCGCACTGCAATGCTATTGTCGGTGGACAATCAAACTACCATCGCCAGCACGGGGATAATTGCAAAAAACTTATGCTATCTTCATCCATTGTAATTTTTCTTGAGTGTACGGATAGTTAGCATCGTTATAATAGGCCTTGCGCTTGACCAAATGTCGTTTGCTGAATTTGCAAGTGGAGGTAATATCCCAAATTTGCACATGATCTTTGTCTTCAGCTTTTCTAATGCCACGGCCAATTGATTGAATCACTCTGGTGAAACTCTTGCCTGATTCAATCATTACCAAGTTAAAGATGCGTGGTATGTTGATACCCACAGCAGCTACACCATATGTGGCCACAATGATTTTTCCTGTAGCTGTGGCCACTTCGTCATATTCTTCTTGTCGCTTGGTTCCCTTAGTTGCGCCTGACACAAATACTGCTTGATCGCCAAGCCTGGAAACTAATTCATGCCCGGGTGCTACACGATCTACCAGTACCAAGGTATTGCCAGTTTCGTTTACTTGTAGTAC